>JABAHS010045007.1_pt1 | contig 26986 bp, 23 predicted proteins | sample 7062111 | NCBI WGS metagenome assembly JABAHS01 (sample SAMN14534600, study PRJNA622989) | marine sediment metagenome | biome: marine biome [ENVO:00000428]; feature: marine pelagic biome [ENVO:01000023]; material: deep marine sediment [ENVO:00002113]; isolation source: pool of 4 deep marine... | reverse complement strand
CCTGCGCCAACGGCGCTGGCCTGCAGAACAAGTGGCTGCCGGCTGCTTGCCGTCCGTAAGCTCTATTACGGTTAATCGCGGCTTTACCCGCGATGAAAGAAGCCCCGGTTCTCCGGGGCTTTTTTTATGGGGTCGAAGCGGACTATTCACGCCGCATACGACTGGTTGCGGCACCCCCCGGAAAAGTCCGTTTCGACCCCGCTGTCCTGGTGATCCGAAGTTATGTGATCGGGTTCACACTTTTTTTGCTGACCCACTCGGCTGAAATTTCCCGGCGATGCCCTTATGCTGGTTTTCCGAGGCCGTCGTTCCCGGCCAAGAATAATAAGTGGACTGGACTATAGTGTCCGAACCGCGATAGCAGGAAACATCGGATCAGTTTCATGACGAACCGCAGCCGGGGGTTTACCCTCATCGAGCTGATGATCGTGATTACCATCATCGGCATCCTCGCATCGTTGGCCGTCTCGGCCTACCAGACCTACACCGTGCGTGCACAGGTTTCTGAGGGCCTGAATTTTGCCGCCGGCGCGAAGGTGCCGATCGTCGACGCTTACACCGTTGGCGGCGTGGCGCCCGCCAACCGCGTTGCCGCGGGCATGACGCCGCAAGCGGCCGACACGCGCGGCAGCTACGTCACCGCCGTCGAGATCGTCAACGGGCGGATCGACGTCACCTTCGGTGGCCCGCTGGCGCACCAGGACATCATCGGCGCGGCCCTCTCCCTGACGCCGTACGAGACCACCGGAAACACCGTCATCTGGCGCTGTGGCAATGCCCCACCGCCGCCCGGCGTGCTCCTGAATGGGGGTGCCGGACACATCGCGCCGACGGTGGATTCGCGCTATATGCCGAGTAGCTGCCGCTAGTCACATCGGGTCAAAAAAGCGCGTTTTTTCAGTAAATTCGGGCTCTTTTGCCGATTTTACTTAATTGAATCACGCAACTGTGACAAGCCGCACAAAATCCGATTGATTCGGGCACCCATATTGGCGAGACTGTGACGCTCTGGGGGGCTCCCCCATTGCAATTTATGGGATTCTTGCGGGTATGGCAGCAACGGCAGCGCAATCGACTCTTACGGGCTTACCAAGGCGCCTGGTACAGGACGGTATTGTCTCGGAAGAGGACATCCTGAAAGCCACCGAGGCCGCCCGCAAGNNGTGTCCTATCTCGTCGACAACGAGATGGCGGACCCGCGGGCGATTGCCGTCGCCGCCTCCCACGAATTTGGCGTACCGCTGCTCGACATCGACGCCATCGATATCGAGCTCGACACCCTGCGGGCCGTCAACCAGAAGCTGCTGACCAAACATCGCGTCTTGCCGCTCGTCATGCGAGGCAAACGCCTGTTTCTCGGTATTTCCGACCCGACCAATCTGCAGGCGATCGACGAGGTGCAGTTCCAGACGAGTCTGCGCATCGATCCGGTCGTGGTCGAGGAATCAAAGCTCATGGAGCGCATCAACAAAGCGCTCGAGCAGGTCGACACCTCGATGTCGAGCTTCGATGACGACGACTTCGACCTCGAGAACCTCGACGTCGGTGACGGCGACGACGAAGAAGAGGGGGTCACCAAGGATGATGTCGACGACGCGCCGGTCGTCCGCTTCGTCAACAAGATCCTGCTCGATGCGATCAAGCGCGGCGCGTCGGATATTCACTTCGAACCCTACGAAAAAATATTCCGCGTGCGCACGCGCCTGGACGGCGTCCTTTCCGAGGTCGCGCAGCCGCCAGTGGCGCTGGCCAATAAAGTCTGCGCTCGCTTGAAGGTCATGTCGCGGATGGACATTGCCGAGCGCCGCGTACCGCAGGACGGCCGCATCAAGATGCGCCTGTCCAAGAACCGCGCCATCGACTTCCGTGTCAATACCTGCCCGACCCTGTTCGGCGAGAAGATCGTGCTGCGTATCCTCGACCCGACCAGCGCGCAGCTGGGCATCGACGTGCTCGGCTATGACGACCAGCAGAAAGCCCTCTACCTGAAACACCTCAACAAGCCGTACGGCATGATCCTGGTCACCGGCCCCACCGGTTCCGGTAAGACGGTGTCCCTGTACACCGGCCTCAATATCCTGAATACGGAAGACCGCAATATTTCGACCGCGGAAGACCCGGCGGAAATCAACCTGCCGGGCATCAACCAGGTCAACGTCAATCCCAAGGTGGGCCTGACGTTCGCGTCGTCGCTGAAGGCATTCCTGCGCCAGGATCCGGACGTGATCATGGTCGGTGAGATTCGCGACCTCGAAACCGCCGAGATCGCAATCAAGGCGGCCCAGACGGGCCACCTTGTGCTCTCGACGCTGCATACCAATGACGCGCCGCGTACGTTGACGCGCCTCGTGGACATGGGCGTGATGCCTTACGCGATCGCCACCTCGGTGAGTCTTATCATTGCCCAGCGACTGGCGCGCCGCTTATGCGACAACTGCAAGGAAGTTAAGGACATCCCGCGCGAGGCGCTGGAGAAGGAAGGCTTCGAGGCGGAAGACATCGAAAACGGCCTGACGATATTCGGGCCGGTCGGCTGCAAATCCTGCAACGAAGGTTATAAAGGTCGTGTCGGTATCTTCCAGGTGATGGAAGTATCCGAGGCGATGGGAAGAATAATCATGGAAGGCGGCAACGCGATGATGATTGCCGATCAGGCTGCGAACGAGGGGGTTCTCGATTTGCGACGTGCTGGTCTGAACAAGGTGAAGGAAGGACTGACCAGTCTTGAGGAAATCAACAGGGTGACGATCGAGTAGATCGGGCCCGAGTGCTAACGGAAGAGAACGACGATGGCAGAAACAGCGGCTGCAAGTACTACGCCTTTCCTCTGGGAGGGGACGGATCGCAAGGGCAACAAGGTCAAAGGCAAGAGCATGGCGGGCGACGAGGCCACCGTGCGTGCCGAATTGCGTCGCCAGGGCGTCGTCCCGTCGCGGATCAGAAAACAGAGTCCGGGCCTTTTCAAAGGCTCCGCCAAGGTAACGCCGGGCGATATCGCAATCTTCAGTCGTCAGCTGGCGACGATGCTTGCCGCCGGTATCCCGCTGGTGCAGGCTTTCGAGATCGTCGGCAATGGCCACGAAAACCCGGCGATGCAGAAGCTGATCCTGTCGATCAAAGGCGACGTCGAGGGCGGTAGCGCGCTGGCAGAGGCTTTGGCCAAGCACCCGCTCTATTTCGACGACCTGTTCGTCAACCTCGTCGAGGCCGGTGAACAGGCCGGTGCGCTCGAAACGCTGCTCGACAAGGTCGCGACCTACAAGGAAAAGACCGAGGCGATCAAGAAGAAAATCAAGAAAGCCCTGACCTACCCCGCTGCGGTACTCGTCGTTGCTTTCGTCGTCACGATCATCCTGCTCATCTTCGTGATCCCGGCCTTCGAAGACCTCTTCCAGGGATTCGGCGCCGACCTGCCGGCGTTCACGCGCATGGTCATCGATATATCGCAATTTGTTCGCAACCAGGGTTGGTACCTTGCGGTAATGGCGGGTGCCGGCATCTACACGTTCTTCTATTTCAAGAAACGTTCGCGGGCGATGCGTCACTTCCTGGACCGCACGGCACTGAGGACACCGATTATTGGCCCGATCCTGCAAAAAGCGTCGATTGCACGTTACGCACGCACCCTGTCGACGATGTTCTCGGCAGGCGTTCCGCTGGTCGAGGCGCTGGAATCGGTGGCAGGCGCCACCGGTAACATCGTCTACGAGCAAGGCGTCATGCAGATGAAGGACGAAGTCGCGACTGGTCAGCGACTGCAGCAGGCAATGGAAAACACCGACCTGTTCCCGAACATGGTCATCCAGATGATCGCCGTGGGCGAGGAGTCCGGTTCGCTGGATGAGATGTCCGCCAAGGTCGCCGACTTCTACGAAGAAGACGTCGACAACGCCGTCGACAACCTGTCGAGCCTGCTCGAGCCGATGATCATGGCCATCCTCGGTGTCCTGGTCGGTGGCCTCGTCGTCGCCATGTACCTGCCGATCTTCAAGATGGGTTCCGTTATTTAATCTGGTTCCCGCGCAGCTTTGGAACGATAATCGAGCGGCGCCCCTGATCAACAAGGGGCGCCGTTTTTGTTGGATAAGGACGCAAAGATGCAAGCGATCATGATCGAGTCACCGGTGACCTTCATACTCGCGGCATTCATGTTCGCACTGCTGATCGGCAGTTTCCTGAATGTCGTGATCCACCGTGTACCGATCATGATGGAAAGAAGCTGGCGGGAGCAGTGCTCGGAACTCGCCGAGATGCCCGCGAGCGATCTTCCGAAGGGCAGGTTCGATATTCTCTCGCCCGGGTCCCGTTGCCCGTCCTGCGGTCACAAGATTACTCCTGCGCAGAATATCCCCATCCTGAGTTACCTCATGCTCGGCGGCAAATGCGCCGGCTGCGGCGCGCAGATTTCGGTGCGCTACCCGATGATAGAGCTTCTCACCGGCGTGTTGACCGGCATCGTTGCCTGGCATTTCGGTTTCGGTTGGGAGGCGCTCGCCGCCATCGGCATGACCTGGATGCTGATCGCGATCAGCGTCATCGACATGGACCACCAGTACATTTACGACAGCATGGTGCTGCCGTTGCTCTGGGCAGGCCTGGCGCTGAGCCTCTGGAATCCCATGGCGGGCGCGGAGACCCTGTTCATCGAGCCCAAAGCGGCGATCGTCGGGGCGCTGGCAGGCTACCTGAGTCTCTGGAGCGTCTACCACCTGTTCCGTATCCTCACCGGCAAGGAAGGTATGGGCTACGGCGACTTCAAGTTGCTGGCTGCCCTCGGCGCCTGGCTTGGCTGGAAGATGCTGCCGCTGATCATCCTGATGTCGGCAGTGGTTGGCGCCGTTACGGGCATCCTGATGATCGCCGCCAGGCGCCACGAACGCAGCGTGCCGATTCCTTTCGGGCCCTACCTCGCGGCCGCAGGGTGGATCGCAATGCTGTGGGGAACCGACATTGTGAATTGGTATCTCGACTACATGGGCTGAGGCTGAGTGGTGACTGATATGCCCTTCGTCGTTGGACTCACTGGCGGCATCGCGAGCGGCAAGTCCACGATCGCGGGCTTGTTCGAAGAACTCGGCGTGCCCGTCATCGACACCGATATTGTTGCCCGCGAGGTCGTGGCGCCCGGCAGCCCTGCGCTGGCGGACATCCGCGATACCTTTGGCGACGAGGTCATCGACGCGCACGGCGCGCTCGATCGCAGGACCATGCGTAACATCATTTTCGCCGATGACGGCAAACGCCGTTCGCTCGAAGCGATCCTGCACCCGCTAATCCGCACCGAGACCTGGCGCCAGGCAGCGGCGGCCGACGGGCCCTATGTCGTCGTCGTCGTCCCCCTGCTCTATGAATCGCCGATGAAGTCGGAAATGGATCGCATCGTCGTCGTCGACTGCGCCGAGGAAACCCAGATCGAACGCCTCATGTTGCGCGACAACGAGACCCGGGAACAGGCCTGTCGCATATTGACGACACAGGCGAGCCGCGATCAGCGGCTGACCATCGCCGACGATATTGTCAGCAATGACGGCGATATAGACGGCGCCAGGGCGCGCGTGCGCCGCTTACACGAGACTTACCTCGGGATGGCCGCCGACAAAGTAACTAATTGATTTGCCTGTATACTGGCTCTGGCGCAGAATAGGCCAATGGCCGTTACCGCATCGACACCGGCGCCGCAGGCCGCAGACCTGATCCCGGATTACGAGCAACCGCTCAATGAGCGTATGCGCACCTTCATGCGCCTCGAATTCCTCTATCAGCAGCTGCTCTACAATCACGACGTCGATTCGACCTGGGCGACACGGGCGGTTATCGCCAATCTGCTCGAGATTATGGCCATCCTGACCCGCGGCGATGTGCGCAGCGAGGTCCGCAAGGAGCTCGACCAGCAGATTGAGAATCTCAAACGCTTCCAGAGCCAGCCGGAAGTCGACTCGGGCAGGCTGGGCAACATCGTCGGTAACCTGGTCACCAGCCGTGAACAAATCGATGCAATCGGCACGGCCTTCATGCAACCGCTCAAGGATTGCGAGTTCCTCAGTTCGATCAAGCACCGCAGTTCGATTCCCGGCGGCACCTGCGAATTCGATCTGCCGGAATTCAGTCATTGGCTGCGGCAATCCTTCGACCGTCGCCAGCAGGATGTCTCGGGCTGGCTCGAGGTCATCAGGCCGCTTTGCGACGCCGTGACGGAGATGCTTTGGCTGATCCGCGAGAGCGCTCAGCCGACCGACCGAACCGCTATCAACGGCATGTACCAGCACCGCATGCAGAAAGACGCCAGTTGTCGGCTGCTGCGGGTTACGCTGCCAACTGGCAGCACGCTTTACCCGGAAATCAGCGGTAGCCAGCACCGCTTCACGATCCGCTTCCTCGAGTGGTCGACGATCGATGCCCGTGCCGTGCAGACCGGCCACGACGTCAAGTTCAAGCTCTCTATCTGCTAGATCTCGAAAGAACCAACGTCATTGCGAGGCCCCTCGCTTGTATCTGCGCCGCAGGTCAGTTTTGGTATCGGTGCCAAAACAGAATGGGGGCCGAAGCAACCTCGTGACGAGGGCACGATGTTCGAAGAACCGCTGTCGCCTGTTGCACAGGTTTATCCTCCGGAGCAGGACTCCTACAAGCGCTGCAGCGACTCTATGACTGGCGCATCCGCCGGCAACAGGCCCTGCTCGTGCAGCGTGCTGCGATCGACCCAGCGAATCGTCTGCCCCTCGACGCCGGCCGGCTCGCCGTTCCACTGCTCGATGCGATAGAAATCAATCGCCACCGCATGCTCGGGGTAGTCGTGCTCGATATATTTAAAATGACTCGCGCGCAGCACCTCGACGCCCAACTCCTCGGCGATTTCGCGGCTGAGCGCAGTTTCGTTGGATTCGCCCGCCGCTACCTTGCCTCCGGGAAATTCCCAGTGATCCTGCAGGGTGCGGGAGCAGGCCCGATTCGCGATGAGCACCGCATCATTGGCGTCGATGAAGATACCGGCGACGACCTTGATACGGGACATGCGGCGGCTAGGCCAGTTTGCCGTGACACTGCTTGTATTTCTTACCCGAACCGCATGGGCAAGGTTCGTTCCGACCGATCTTGCGGCCCTCCCTGACGAACGTCTCCGGGGTTGGCGCGGCGGCGGGCGGCTGCATACCACCGGGCCCGGGCGGGCGCGCCTGCGCTTGTCCGCCGACGGCCCGCGGCTGGCTTTGGCCCAGCGCCGACATCTCGTCATGCTTGAAAGCGAGCGCTTTCGCCATGCGGCGCTCGTCTTCCAGGCGCTGCACGTCCTGCTCGCTCTGGATACGGACTCGCGACAGGATGCTGATCGTGTCGTGTTTCACCTGCTCCAGCATCTCGCCAAACATCTCGAAGGCTTCGCGTTTGTATTCCTGCTTCGGGTTCTTCTGCGCGTAGCTCCGCAGACCAACACCCTGGCGCAGGTAGTCCATCGCACCCAGGTGTTCCTTCCAGTGAAAGTCGAGTTGCTTCAGCATGACTTCCTTCTCGACCATCCGCATCAGCGGCGCGCCGATATTCTCGACCTTGGCATCGTAGGAATCCTGGACTTCCTTGACGCAACGCTCACGAATCTGGTCCTCGTTCATCCGGCTGTCTTCCCGAATCCAACCCGGGACGTCGACATGCGTGGCGAAGTCGCTCTCGAATGCGTTGGCGAGGCCTTCGGCATCCCATTGCTCTTCGAGACTGCCAGGCGGGATGTACTGGTCGACGAGCCCCGCGACGACCTCCTCGCGAATCGCCGTGATCGATTCGGCGACCTCGTCGGCGGCCATCAGCTCGGAACGCTGATGGTAGACGACCTTGCGCTGATCGTTCGCGACGTCGTCGTACTCGAGCAGATTCTTGCGGATATCGAAGTTATGTGACTCGACCTTGCGCTGCGCTTTTTCGATCTGGCGGGTAAGGATGGGGCTCTCGATCGCCTCGCCCTCGCGCATGCCGACGCGCTGCAGGAGCGACTTCATCCGCTGCGGATCGCCGAAGATGCGCATCAGGTTGTCTTCCATCGACAGGTAGAAGCGGCTCGAGCCCGGGTCGCCCTGGCGCCCGGAGCGGCCGCGCAGCTGGTTGTCGATACGCCGCGATTCGTGCCGTTCCGTGCCGACGATGTGCAGGCCGCCGGCCTCGAGGACCTGGTCGTGGCGTTTCTGCCAGTCGGCTTTGACCGCGGCTTTGTCGGCGCCCTCGCCAGCTTCCACGATTTCCGCCTCGAGGTTACCACCGAGCACGATGTCCGTGCCGCGGCCCGCCATGTTGGTTGCGATCGTAATGGCGCCCGGCCGTCCCGCCTGCTGCACGATGAGCGCCTCCCGCTCGTGCTGCTTGGCGTTCAGCACCTCGTGCTTGACGCCTCTCTTTTTCAGGACCGAGGACAGCAGTTCCGAAGTTTCGATCGAGGTCGTACCGACCAGCGCCGGCTGTCCCCGTTCGCGGCAATCGGTGATGTCCTCGATAATCGCGTCGAACTTGTCCTTCTCGGTGAGGTAGACCAGGTCGGGATTGTCCTTGCGGACCATCGGCCGGTGCGTGGGTATGACGATGACTTCGAGCCCGTAGATCTGCTGGAACTCGAATGCCTCGGTATCAGCGGTGCCGGTCATGCCGGAGAGGTTGTTGTAGAGCCGGAAGTAATTCTGGAACGTGATCGACGCGACCGTCTGGTTTTCCTGCTTGACGGCGACACCTTCCTTCGCCTCGATCGCCTGGTGGAGACCGTCCGACCAGCGGCGGCCCGGCATCGTGCGGCCGGTGAACTCGTCGACGATGACAATCTCGCCATCCTTGACGATGTACTCAACGTCTCTCTGAAACATCGCGTGCGCGCGCAGCGCGGCATTCAGGTGATGCAATAGCTTGATGTTTTGCGCGTCGTAAAGGCTCTCCCCTTCCCCGAGCAATCCGGCCTGAGTCATCAGTTCTTCGACGAACTGGTGACCTTCATCGGTCACGTGGACCTGCTTGGATTTCTCGTCGCCCGAGAAATGACCGCGGAGCGCCAAGCGGCACACTGCGACTCCGTCCGCCTCATCTTCGGTGAGTACGACGTCCGATTCGCGCTCGTTTGCGACCTCGACTGCCTGGTCTACCGACATCACGTTGCTGGATTCGCCGTCCTCGGCGTCGATTTTGACCGGCTTGCCTTTGGCATCGACGAGCGCCACCTGTTTTAGCAGGATGTCGTAATTGGTATCGCCCTCGGGCTCTTCGTGGCGTCGAAGTTTCGGGATCAGCTTGTTGATCTTGAGGTAGAGATCCGTGCTCTCCTCGACCGGCCCGGAGATGATCAGCGGCGTGCGCGCCTCGTCAATCAGGATCGAGTCGACTTCGTCGACGATCGCAAAGTTGAGCTCTCGCTGAACTTTGTCATTGAGCGAAAAGGCGAGATTGTCACGCAGGTAGTCGAAACCGAGCTCATTGTTGGTCGCATAGGTAATGTCGGCTTCATAGGCTGCCTTTTTTTCGTCGTGCGACTGGCCAGATTTCGACACGCCCACCGTCAGGCCGAGGAATTCATAGACCGGACCCATCCAATCGGCGTCGCGTTGCGCGAGGTACTCATTGACGGTAACGATATGGACACCCTTGCCCGTGATAGCATTCAGGTAGGCCGGCAGGGTGGCGACCAGGGTTTTACCCTCACCGGTGCGCATCTCAGCGATGTTGCCATCGTGCAGCACCATGCCGCCGATCAGCTGCACGTCGAACGGACGCAGCCCGACGGCACGCCAGGCGGCCTCGCGGGCAACGGCGAATACCTCGGGCAACAGGGCTTCGAGCGTCTCGCCTTCGGCATGGCGCCCGCGGAACTCGTCAGTTTTCGCCCTGAGCTCGTCGTCACTGAGCGCCTTCAGTCCCTCCTCCATGTCGTTGATGCGATTGACGGCTTTGGAGAACTGGCGCAGCAGCCGCTGATTGCGGCTGCCGAAAATCCGGGTCAAGAAATTGGCCACAAGGGCTCCTGGAGCGGCCGGGCTCGTAAGCGGACCGGTGCACAAAAAACGCGTATTTTACTGACTGATCAGGAATTTGCACGATCGAAGCGCGCAAAATCGAACAGTTTATGGCTCCGGGATATGGGACGACCTGGCCGAAAGACAAGCCCCGCAAGAACGGAGCGGACCGCCTGCGGCGGCCGGGGAGTTAGTCAGCGCTGCGACGCGCAGGATTCGGCCGCATCGACCGGCCGGGCGTCGCAGGCGCGCGCGAAACNNAGGCCGGCGCTCAACGCCGTATCGGGCCGCCTGGGGCGGCCGGGGAGTTAGTCAGCGCTGCGACGGATAAAAGTAACGGGATTGACGCGCTGGCCGTTGCGGAGTACTTCGAAGTGCAGGTTCGGGCCGGTTGCGCGCCCGGTGTCTCCCATCAGGGCGACAATCTGGCCTTTCCTGACCTCTTCGCCGACCGCGACGAGGTTTTCCTTGTTGTGCGCGTAGCGGGTCGAATAGCCATTGCCGTGATTGATCTCGACGAGCTGGCCGAAGCCATAGCGTTCCGAGGACCAGGTCACCACGCCGTCGGCCACGGCGATGATCTCGTCGCCTTCCTTACCGGCGAAATCGACGCCGCGATGATTGGCGGGCTTGCCGGTGAACGGATCGGTGCGGCGACCGAAGTAGGAAGACATCCACCCGGAGCGGACCGGGCGACCCTGCGGATAAACACGCTCCGACAGGTTCTGGTCCAGCAGCAGGCTCTCGAGCGCGCCGAGCTGCGCTTCACGATTGTCGAGCTGGCTGTCGAGCGCAGCCATGGCGTTCAGCAGCTCAGGCACTTCGGCGGAACCTGCGGCGTAGGGCTCCTCTTCGGGGCCGCCGATCGCCGGATCGGCGTCAAAATTGAATTCACCATCCTCAAGGTCGGCCATTTCGGTGAGACGTCGGCCGAGGGCGTCGAGGCGGATCACGCGGGCATTCATCTGCCCGATCCGGATCGCCAGCGCATCCAGCGTGTCCTCTGTCTGCTGACGCGTCTCGGCGATCTCGACGCGCTGATCGTCGAGCGCTTCCGCGAGGTTGGCAGCTTCCGTGAAGCTGACGCCGGACCCAGTGCGCGCGGAGTACCAGTAGCCCGCGCCGAAGGTAACAGCGCCGAGTGCTGTCGCGACGACGGCACACAAGGCTGCCGCCGTACGGCCCGACAGGTTGACCTGTCGGGGTTTCCCAAACCCTTTGCCGAATATCACTACGTTCATCGAGTCGTAACCGAATCCTTATCGCTCAATTTATAAATGATTGATTTATAAATAAGTGAGGTGCAGGCCGATGGCCGTTGTTGGCACTGCGCGTTTGTTATTGGCCTGCAAAATCTGTTCACTTCGGTAGCCCCGCTGTCTTAGAGCTTGCGCCCCTTAGATCGGTGGTTTTGCGTCCCCGGCTTTCGACGGGTATGCCCTTTTCGGAGCGCCAATATGCAAAATTAGCCGCTTTATTACAATATCAGGCTCTAGGAACTTAGAGACCGGTCACCCGGAGCGCCAAAAAACGCCAACTGGTTCACACTTTTCATGCCCGCTAAAAAACTAGAAAACCTGTTAAATTCAGGAACTTCCGGAACCCTCAAGAAGCTGATCCGGACCGCCAGGGACATGGATTCGCTGACCGGCGCATTGCAGTCAGCGTTGGACCCGGACATCGCCGACCACCTGCTGGCCGCGAATGTCCGTAACGATGGCGAGCTGGTCATCATCTGCCAGTCCTCGGCCTGGGCGTCGCGAATCCGCTTCGAAGCAGACGCCCTGCTGGCGGCCGCGGCGGACGCCGGATTCGACGCAAACTCGGTCCGGGTATCGGTCAGTCAGGGACAGCCATCTGCGCAGTAGTCTCAGACGGCAGCTATTTCCACTCGGACGCCCATCGCTCGACCATCGATGCGACGATTTCCGGATATTCGTCGGCGAGATCCGTGGTCTCCGACGGATCCGCTTCGATATCGTAAAGCCGCCACGGCGTCGGCTCGGCAACCACTGACGCCAGCGAACTCTCCTGCCCAGGCGGCGGCTGGTTAATCACTTTGTACTTGCCGCGGATCAGCGATCCGCCGGTACCTCGTACGAGGCCGATCTCGTAGTCGGACCGGTCTGTCGCGTTGCCAGTGACCAGTTCTGACCAGAAAGAACGCCCGCGAATATTGCGTATCGTCCGGCCCCGATATTCAGACGCACCGGGATGCGTCGTGCCGGCAGCTTCAAGAAAGGTCGGCAGAAGATCCATCGCGCTGACCAGCGAAGCGTTGGTGCCGCCGCGATCGTGCAGGCCCGGGTGGTAAATAAGAGCGGCGGCCCTGACGCCGCCCTCGTAGGCGCTGGATTTGTAGTAGCGTAACGGCGCGGACGCTGCCTCGCCAAATCCTGTGCCCTTATCGATGAAAGAGCCGGCGCGGCCGAAATTCTCAAGCCGATTATCCATCTCCTCCTCGATAGGGAAAACCACAGGCCCGATGCCATGCCAGGCCGCCGATGCGCCGTGATCAGCCAGGAAAAAGATGATCGTGTTGTCGAGCGCCCCCGTCGATTCGAGATGGCCGACGATTCGGCCGATACTCATGTCCATGTACTCGACCATCGACGCGTAGATTTCTTCGGCCCGCGCATACCTCTGTCGATGTTCTGCCGACAGTTCGCGCCAGGCCGGCGCCACCGGCTCGAATGCGGCAGGATCTGCACCTGTCGGGATCACGCCAAGTTCGGCTGCCCGACGCATGCGCCGTTCGCGCAACACGTCGTATCCCTCGTCGTAGCGGCCCGCATGACGGTCCAGCCAGTCGTCCGGTACCTGTAATGGCCAGTGCGGCGCGGTGTACGGCAGATAGGCGAACCAGGGCCGGTCGCCATCGGCAGATTCGAGATACTCGATCATCCGGGTGGTATAGAACTCGGTGCTGTAGAAATCGTCGGGGAGATCGTTAAGCGTCAGGCGACGTCCTTCGTCTTCGTAATAGAGACTGTCGCGCCAGAAGTACTCTGCAAAGTGACTCGCCCCGCCCTCCAGCAACGCATAAGAACGATCAAAGCCGCTTTCGACGACCCGATACTCGCCTTCGAGGCCCAGGTCCCATTTGCCGACCATCATTGTTTGATAGCCGGCGTCCTGCAGCAGCTCGGCCATGTTTGCCCAATCCTTGCGCAGGACGTTGTTGCGATTGCCACTCTCGAGGCGCGGCAATTCCTCGATCGTCTCGACGGGCCCGGCGCCGCTCATCAGCATGGCCCGTGTCGGCTGGCACCAGGAAGCGGTGTGGAAGTTCGTAAAACGAATACCGGCATACGCCAGTGCATCGAGATTGGGCGTTGGTATTTCGCTGCCGAACGCGCCGAGGTCGGTGTAGCCGAGATCGTCGGCAACGATCAGCAGGATATTCGGACGCGCCGCAGGGGCGATCGTTGGTTCGTCGGCCTGCCGCGCGCAGCCTGTCATCGCGACGCTCGCCACGAACGTCAGCAAGATACGGATCACGCTCGGACGCATCGACAGATCATTCATTGGCTGTGCGCTCCTGCCAGCTTGTCAGCGCGGCCCGCAATCGAACGCGCAGATCGCTTTGCTCGGCGAACAGGTTGTTGCGCTCGCCGACGTCATTATCCAGGTCGAACAGGAACTCGGTGTTGCCGTGCTCGAGGTACTTGTAACGGCCTTCGCGGATCGCACGCTGGCTGCCGAACTCATAGTGGTTTGCCTGCCAGTATAGCCTGCGCGTTGGCATCGCCGCGTCATCTCGCAGCGCGGGCATCAGGTCGATGCCGTCGAGGTTCCGTGCCGACTGGCCGAGCCCCGCTGCCTGCAGGATCGTCGCCGTCAGGTCCATCGAGATCGCCGGCTCATGACGAGTTGCGCCGGCAGGGATTCGACCCGGGTAACGGATGATTGCCGGAACGCGGATCCCGGCCTCGAACAGGTTGGCGAAGCCATGAAACAGTGGTCCGTGATCGACGAGGTGGCGCCCGCCGTGGTCATGCGTATAGATGACGATCGTTTCGTCAGCGGCGCCGATGGCGTCGAGCGCATCGAGCACCCTGCCGATGCCTTCGTCCATGCGCTCGATCATCTGCACGACATCGTCGCGCGACGCCTCGTTGACGTCCCAGCCGTCGTCCCAGGCGGATTCCGGCAGGCCGGGCGGCTGATAAGGCGGCAGGGCGGCATTGTATGCGAGAGTCAGGAAGAACGCTTGCTCCCGGCTGTCTTCGATGAAGTCGACGGCCGCGTCCGTCAGGACATCCGTCAGGTAGCCCTCGCGGCGGGTCAGGCCGTCATTGTCATAGAGACCCGGCTGGCCCTGGTCATTGACATGGCGGTAGTAGCTGATCGTCCAGTGCAGATGGCCGAGAAAGGTCTCGTAACCGTGGGCCCTCGGGCTGTGCCGCGGCCCGTAACCGAGGTGCCATTTACCGAACAGGGCCGTGCGGTAGCCTGCATCCATGAACCATCGGGACAGCGTCGGCACCGAGGCATCGAGCCCGTCGGCTTCCGTGCGGATATTCTGTTCGAAACCAATATTCGCCGGATATCTGCCGCTGTACAGAGCCGCCCTCGCCGGGCCGCAAACCGGGGCCGCCGCGTAGAAGTTGGTGAACCGGGCGCCGTCCTCGGCCAGGCGCATGATCGACGGCGTCCGTATGTCCGTCGAACCGTAGGGTTGCGTATCCCGGTATCCCATGTAGTCCGCGATAATCAGGACCACATTGACCCGCCCTGACTCCTCAGCCGCCGTCGCGTGGCCACTCAACAGCAAGGCAAGCAGCAGTATGAGCCTGCGGGTAGTCGGCAGCACTTTCAGGCGCCCCTCCTTCCTTATTGTTCCCCGGTCGACCCGCAATAAGACGGGTCAGTTTCGCCCTGTGTGGTGAAATCCATGTAGGTCGAAGCAGCAAAAGTGGCAAACGCCGGCATCCCGTAGTCCTGCTGCGTGTGCGGCAGGAGCGCGTGCTCGACATACATGCTGTAGGTCTGCCCCGGAAGCAACGTCCCGCCCGGCACGACATACTTCTCCGCACTGTAAATCAAGTGGTCGTCCTTCTCGAACGGCCGGCCGCTGTGCACGATGTCCTCGATCGTGCAGCTGTCGATCNNGCCCTCGGCAAACGGCGGCCAAGTAATCGTGAGGTCCTCGTTCGGATCGACGGCATCGAAAGCGATGCGCTCGCCGCCCTGTTCAAAGATGATGACCGGCTGCGTCGGAAAACGCCCGCCTGCGAAGCTCACGACGCTGTCGACAACGTCACCGCCCGGGGTGCCGAAGGTGAACTGATAGGCGCCGGTCGGATACTCGGCTTCCATCTCATCGTTCGAGTCGGCGACTCCGCTAAGGTACATCACGTCGCCGATTTCCTCGGACTCGGAATACCGGTACTCGAGTTCCCGCACCTCGCCACCGGGGAAGCGGACGCTGGCGTTGGTAACTTCCCCGCCCGCCTTGATGAAGATCTCCGCGAAGAAGACCGGGCCGAGATTCTCGAGCGTCGAATCTGCATGCTGCTGATAGCGCGCGACCTTGCCGGCGCCGTAGAAGGTAACGTGGTCGTCGACGCGGCCCGTCGCGGGTTGCTGCTGTTCGTCGGGCCCACAGGCGCTGACGGTCAGGGTGCCAATGAGAAGCGGGATGGCACGCAGGAGTTTCACTGCGACGTGCGTCAGGCGTAGGCCGGTGTCGCGTAGGATATCGGCGCCTTGTTCGGGTCGCTGAAAGTGACTTCTTCCCAGGCGGCTTCGTCGTCCAGAAGCGCCCGCAGCAGCTTGTTGTTGAGGTCGTGACCCGATTTGTGCGCCGAAAATTCGCCGATCAGCGTGTGACCCAGCAGGTAGGCGTCGCCGATGGCGTCGAGAATCTTGTGAATCACGAATTCGTTGGCATAACGGAGACCATCTTCGTTGAGGATCCGGTAGTCGTCGAGCACGATCGCGTTGTCCATGCTGCCGCCGAGCGTCAGGTTATTTGCGCGCAGCGCCTCGACATCGCGCAGGAAGCAGAAGGTCCTCGCCCTGCTGACTTCCTTCAGGAAGGATGTCGACGAAAAGTCGATCGACGCGCTCTGGCTGAGCTTGTTGAACACCGGGTGATTAAAAGCAATCTCGAAGTTGACCTTGAAGCCGTTGAACGGCGTTAGCTCTGCCCACTTGTCGTCTTCTTCCACCCGGATCTTCTTCTTGATGCGGATGAATTTCTTGGCCGCGTTCTGCTCTTCGATGCCGGCCGACTGCAGCAGGAATACGAAGGGTCCTGCACTGCCATCCATGATCGGCACCTCCGGCGCTGACAGGTCGACGTGCAGGTTGTCAATGCCCAGTCCGGCCAGCGCCGACATCAGGTGTTCGACAGTGGCGACTTTTACGCCATCCTTGATGAGCGTCGTACCGAGCATCGTCTCGCCGACCAGCTTCGGATCCGCCGGCACGTCCACGGGCTCGTCGAGATCCACGCGACGAAAGGTAATGCCTGCATTCTCGGCCGCCGGGCGCAAGGTCATGTACACCTTCTCGCCGTTATGCAGGCCGACGCCAGTGGCGCGAATCGCAGTTTTCAAGGTCCGTTGTCGAAGCATTCTAAGAAAACCGTTACCAGATTCAATGGCTTACGGGCGCTCTTTGATGGAATTATCGCGGAAGGCTATCACAGGGCTTCCGCGTAGACCAAGCGCACCCGGCGGTAAGCTGGCCGGGCTGGCAGACCCAGGCGAATCTGCCAGCCCGCCCGGAGCGGAGACCGATAGGCTGTGCGGCTGGTCACGACGAGTGAGTGGCGTGATCAGCCCGCCATCAGTCAGTCCGCCTGGCGCCTCAGGAAGGCCGGGATATCCAGCAATTCCTCCTGGAGCCCGCCTTCCTCCAGCCCGTCTCCAACCGCTCGTTTTCTTTGCACTGTCGGCTTGTCCAGCGTGCCGTAGTCAGGCTCCGCCTGCGCCGCCGTGCGCTTGATCACGCGCATCGGCGACCCGGCCTGTGCGGCGACCTGGCCAAGACCCGTGGCGACGACCGTGACCCGAATCTTGTCGCCCATGTCGGGATCGATCACCGTGCCGACGACAACCGTGGCATCGTCGGATGCGAATTCCTTGACCGTATTACCGACCTCCTGGAATTCGCCGATCGCGAGGTCCATGCCCGCCGTGACGTTGACGAGGATGCCGTTGGCGCCTGCCAGATTGATGTCCTCGAGCAACGGGCTCGAAACCGCAGCCTCGGCCGCTTCGCGCGCGCGATCCTCACCCGACGACAAACCGGATCCCATCATCGCCATGCCCATTTCCGCCATGACCGTCCGGACGTCGGCGAAGTCAACGTTGATCAGGCCCGGCCGGGTGATCAGTTCGGCGATGCCCTGTACGGCGCCCTGCAATACCTGGTTCGCGGAACGGAAGGCATCCAGCAGCGTGGTCTCGCCGCCCNNAGTCGACGTACTTGCCGAGTTCGCCGATGCCGTGATCGGCGATCGTCATGCGCTTGCCGCCCTCCATCTGGAACGGCTTGGTGACCACGGCAACCGTCAGGATGCCGAGTTCCTTCGCAACCTGCGCGACGACCGGCGTCGCGCCGGTGCCGGTGCCGCCGCCCATGCCCGCGGTGATAAACAGCATGTCGGCACCCTCGATGACCTCGTGGATCCGGTCACGGTCCTCCATCGCCGCCTGCCGGCCGATATCCGGATCGGCGCCCGCGCCGAGACCCTTCGTGATATTGCAGCCAATTTGCAGGGCCGTCCGGACGCGCGCGCTGTTCAGTGCCTGCGCGTCCGTATTGGCGCAGATGAAATCCACGCCTTCGATCCCTGAGTTCACCATGTGGGCGACTGCATTGCCGCCGCCGCCGCCAACGCCGATCACCTTGATGACCGCGCTCTGGCTGTGTGCATCCATTAATTCAAACATGTTTACCTCCGCTCCCTTATTCGAACTTTCGTCTCACTCGTTAAAAAAACTGCTTCTCTAAACGAGAAGCCTCCACTTGAATCGTTTGCGTCAAAACTGTCCCTGGAACCATGACTTCATCCGCTGCCACATGTCGCCGAGCCCGCCGCCTACCGGCGATGAACGGCCGCCGCGACGCACGATGTTTTCGTAGCCGTACAGGAGCAAGCCAACGCCTGTGGCGTGTATCGGGTTCCTGATGACTTCGCGTAACCCGTCGACGTACTGCGGGGCGCCGAGCCGGACCGGCATGTGGAAGACCTCCTCGGCCAGTTCCACGGCACCCTCCATCTTGGCGCTGCCGCCGGTGATCACGACGCCAGCTGCAATCAGCTCCTCGAAGCCGCTCCTGCGCAGTTCATCGCGCACCAGTCCGAAGAGTTCCTCGAAGCGCGGCTCGACAATCTCCGCGAGCGTCTGGCGGGCGAGGCGGCGTGGTGGCCTATCGCCGACACTCGGCACCTCGATCGTTTCATCGGGGTTCGCGAGCTGCGACAAGGCGCACGCATACTTGATCTTGATTTCCTCGGCATACTGCAGCGGCGTCCGCATGGAGACGGCGATGTCGTTGGTCACCTGGTCGCCAGCGATCGGGATCACGGCGGTATGCTGGATCGCACCGCCCAGGAAGACCGCCAGGTCGGTGGTTCCGCCGCCGATGTCGACGATGCACGCGCCGAGTTCCTTCTCGTCCTCGGTCAGCACCGAATAACTCGACGCCAGCTGCTCGAGCACGATGTCGTCGACTTCGAGACCGCAGCGCTGTACGCATTTGACGATGTTCTGCGCGGCGCTGACTGCGCCGGTAACCATGTGCACTTTTGCCTCGAGACGGACGCCGGACATGCCGATCGGATCGCGGATGCCTTCCTGGCTGTCGATCAGAAACTCCTGCGGCAGGATGTGCAGGACTTTCTGATCCGCAGGGATTGCAACCGCGCCGGCGGCGTCGATCACCCGGTCGACGTCGCCGTCACTGACCTCTTTGTCGCGGATTGCCACGATGCCGTGTGAATTCAGGCTGCGGACGTGACTGCCTGCGATTCCGGCGTACACCGAATGAATATCGCAGCCCGCCATCAGCTCCGCTTCCTCCACCGCTCGCTGAATCGAATGCACGGTCGATTCGATATTGACGACGACGCCCTTCTTGAGTCCGCGCGACGGATGCGAGCCGATGCCGACGACCTCGATCTCGCCTTCATCTCTGACTTCGCCGACGATCGCGACGACTTTCGACGTACCGATATCGAGGCCGACAATCAGGTTTTTATCGCTCTTCTTGTTCAAATCCGTAATTCGGCAACCATGCCGTCCTCGTTCGATGCNNGCGACATCGAGGAACAGCTGCGCACGGGCATCAACGTCTCGCCGGCCCAGCCGAACCTCGATGCCATTGCCCAGCGTGATCTTCCAGGCGCCTCTAGCGTCGAGCGAGACTGCGCGAACGTCGAGTCCGCTCGGTATCAACTGCTCACGCATGTCGAGATAACGCTGCGCCACGACCGAGGATTGCCCGTTCGGACCCCGTAGATTCGGCAACTCGGCAGGCACGTGACGGGCTTCCTCGACGAACAATTCCCCGCGGGTATTCAGGAGCCCGCGCTCGCCCCAGGTCGCGGCGGGAATCTGTTCGCTCACGCTGATCTCGAGCGTGCCGGGCCAGCGTCTCGCGACCCGCGCCTCGTCGATCCAGGTGAGGGCCACGATGCGCTGCCGAATATCGTTCAGGTCAGCCGTGAAGAAGCCGGCGGCAAGGCCGTCGCTGATCGCTTCCTCGATCTGCAGCGCCGACACGCGCTGGAACGGACCGTCGATCGTGATCGCGGTAATCGGTCGGTCGAGCAGCTCCGCGCTGAAGCGATAACTCAGCGCAACGACGGCAACGGCGAATGTCAGCATCGCGATGCCTTTCACCGGCAATTTCGGCATCTGCAACCGACGCTCCGGCTTTTGCTTGCGACGTTTCGCTTGCTTACGCGTCATTCGCTGCCACCCCCATTTCCACTTTGGGCTTGTCACCGATACTCGTTTCCAGGACCCGCCAGCAGAGCTCGGCAAAGTCCATGCCGGCCTCTTTTGCAGCCATCGGCACGAGGCTGTGACTCGTCATCCCGGGCACCGTGTTGATCTCGATCACCTGCGGCAGTCCGTCGCTGCCGGTCATGAAATCGACGCGACCCCAGCCCGAGCACCCCAATGCGGCGAACGCGGCAACTGCGGCATCGTGGAACCGCTGTTCCAGGCCCGGGTCATCGGTACCCGGACAGAAGTACCGGGTCTTGTCGGATTCGTACTTTGCACGGTAGTCATAGAAAACACGCGGCGTCTCGATACGGACGCTCGACAGCGCCTGGCCCTGCAGCACCGCGACCGTCGATTCATCGCCGACGATGCATCTCTCGGCAAGCGCCGGCGCGCCGAAGCTCAAAGCGACGGCGACGGCTTCGGCCAGGTCATCCGGTTCGAAGACCATGCCGATGCCGACGCTCGATCCCTGACCGGACGGCTTGATCACCATCGGGAAGCCAAGCCGCTCCACCGCAATGTGGGCATCCCCTGGCCGGTGCAGGACAACATCGTCCGGGGTGTCGATGCCGGCGGCTCGGAACAGCTGCTTGCTGCGAACCTTGTCCATCGCGAGCGCGGACGCCATGACGCCGCTGCCCGTGTAGGGCATGTCGAGCCATTCCAGCGCGCCCTGCAGCGCACCATCCTCGCCCCCGGGCCCGTGCAGCGCGATCCAGACGCGATCGAATCCAGCATCGGCCAATTCCGCCAGGCTTTTTTCCGCCGGATCCCAGCCAGCCGCCTCGATGCCCCGCGAGCGGAGCGCCTCGAGCACCGCCGCGCCGCTGGCGAGAGACACCTCGCGTTCGCTGGAATTGCCGCCGTACATGACGGCGACGCGTCCGAATCCGGCGGCGTCATCGACGATTGTCCGTTCGTCATTCAGTAGGTCGATCATGTCGACTCCCTGCCCACGACGCGAACTTCGGGGATCAGCTCGATACCGGTCGCGTCGCGCACGGTGTGCTGTACATGGAGAATTAGGTTCTCCACGTCGAGCGCCGTCGCCTCGCCGCGATTGATGATGAAATTGGCATGCTTCTCCGAGACTTCTGCCTCGCCGATGCGGCAGCCCTTCAGCCCGCATGATTCGATCAGTCGCGCGGCGTGGTCGCCCGGTGGATTGCGGAATACCGAACCGCAACTCGGCAAGCCCAGCGGCTGTGTGTCCTTGCGTCTCGCCAGCATCTCCTTCAGTGTTTCCATGCTCGGCTCGACGTCGGGATCGAAGCGGAGGATCGCCTCGATAAACCATTCGTTGGCAGGGCCGACGACGCTGCGGTAGCCGATCTCATAGTTGCCGGGCGTGCGTTCGTGGCGCTCGCCGTGCCGGTCGATCGTGCGCACCGACTGAACGCGGTCCCAGGTTTCCCCGCCATGCGCCCCCGCGTTCATGGCGAGCGCGCCGCCGACCGTGCCGGGAATGCCGGCGAAGAACTCCGACGGACCGTAGCCCCAGCGGATGCACTGCCGGGCGAGCTGCGTGCAGGGCACGCTGGCGCCGGCCTGCACCTCGCAGTCGCCGCGATTTTGCATGTCGCCGAATATCCCGGATGCGGCAATGACGACCCCGGGAAGACCGCCATCGCGCACGAGCAGATTGCTACCGAGACCGAACCAGAAAACAGGCACCTCGGGATCGAGTTCAGCAAGAAATGCAGCCAGGTCGTCGGCGTCTGCGGGTCTGTAGAACAGCTCGGCGGGTCCGCCGACACGCCACGACGTATGCCGGCTCATCGGCTCGTTCCTGCGCAGCTCGCCGGCGGTTCCGGGTGTCTGCATGGCCGGCATCATTTCTGCACCTTCAGCTGCGGCCCGTGAGCCAGCAGGCCCGGCAATCCAGCCGCGAATGCGCCGATGTCCCCGGCGCCCATCGTCAGCACGAGATCGCCGTCCGCAATCAGTCCTGCCAAAGCGGCGGGCAATTCGNNACCGGCTCGACGCCGCCCCGACCCCTGACTGCGCGGGCGATGGCGCGACCGTCGGCACCCGCGATCGGGTCCTCCCCGGCGGCAAACACTTCGAGCAGAACCAGGACGTCTGCAGCGCTCAGCACCGACGCAAAATCGTCGAGTAGATCGCGCGTCCGGGTGTAACGGTGTGGCTGAAAGGCCAGCACGATGCGCCTGCCCGGCCAGCCGGATCGCGCCGCGGCAAGCGTCGCCGCGATTTCCGTCGGATGATGACCGTAGTCGTCGATCAGCAGAATATCGCCGTTCTTTGTGCGCACCTCTCCGAGGCTCTGGAAGCGTCGGTCGATGCCTTCGAAATTCCCGAGCGCACGCATGACGGCCTCGTCGCTGATCTGCAGTTCGCTCGCAACCGCGATGGTTGCCAGCGCGTTCCGCACGTTGTGCATTCCCGGCAGGCGCAGGCTGATCCGCAGCGCCTCTGCCTGTTCGCCGCGGATGACGTCGAAGGTCGTCATCCCCTTATCGAAAGTAATGTTCTCCGCGCGGATATCGGCATCGCTGTCGACCCCGTAAGTAACGACCGAGCGGCCGATCTGCCCGAGCACGTCGACGATGCCCGGATCGTCCGTGCAGACGATCGCAAGGCCGTAGAACGGCAGGTTGTGCAGGAATTCGATGAAGCCGCTGCGCAACTTTTCGAGATTGCCTTCATAGGTCGACATATGGTCGGCGTCGATATTCGTGACGATCGCCAGCATCGGTTTCAGGTGCACGAACGAGGCATCGCTTTCATCGGCCTCGGCGACCAGGTAGTCACCTGCGCCCAGCCTCGCATTCGCGTCGGCGCTCTTCAGGCGGCCGCCGATGACAAACGTCGGATCGAGGCCGCCCTCGGCGAGGACGCTGGCAACGAGACTCGTCGTGGTGGTCTTGCCATGCGTGCCGGCGACGGCGATCGAGTACCGGAAGCGCATGAGTTCGGCAAGCATCTCGGCGCGTTGCACCACGGGCAGCAGGGCTTCGCGGGCCGCCATGACCTCCGGGTTCGATTCATCGACTGCGCTGGAAACGACAACCGCGTCGGCGTCGGCAACGTGGGCTGCGTCGTGACCGATGAACACTCGCGCGCCGTGCGACTCGAGGCGTTTGACCGCTTTGTTGCGTTTCAGGTCGGAACCCTGCACGTCATAGCCGAGACTGAGCATGACCTCGGCGATGCCGGACATGCCGGAGCCGCCAATGCCGATAAAGTGGACGCGATTGATGCGACGCATGCGCTGGATCACGGCGACACCCCCGCAGCTAATAGGCAATGCTTCGTTATGCGCGCCAGCGAATCGGGCATCGCGAGGGCACGCGCCCGGCGCGCGCCCTCGCGCAGCGCGTCGCGGCTACCCAGCCACTTCTGCAGGAGGCCGGCAAGGGACTGATCATCCATTTCCGCCTGCTGCAGCATGTCGCCGGCCCCCGCCTCGACCATCGGTCGCGCATTGGCGGTCTGGTGATCGTCGACCGCGGCGGGGAACGGAATGAAGATAGCCGGCAGGCCGGCCGCCGAAAGTTCGGCGACCGTGAGCGCGCCAGCTCTGCAAACGACGAGGTCGGCCCAGGCATAGGCTGAAGCCATGTCCTCGATAAAGGGTTCCAGACGCGCTTCGATCCCGTGGCGTTCGTAGGCGGCCTGCGCCGCCGCCATGGTTCGCTCGCCGGCCTGGTGGCGAACTTCGGGGCGGATGTCGTCAGCAAGCAGCGCAAGAGCCGCCGGCACGGCCTCGTTGAGCGCCAACGCACCCTGGCTACCGCCGAGAACGAGCAGTCGAAGTGAACCGCTGCGGCCAGCCAGCCGCGAGTCGGGATTATCGATCGCGGCGATGTCCGGCCGCACGGGATTACCGACCGTTTCGGCCTGACGTGCGGAATTAAAACTGCCCGGGAAGGCCTGCAGCACAACCCGGGCAAGACGCGCCAGAAGACGATTTGTCATGCCGGCGACGGCATTTTGTTCGTGGATAACGAGTGGCCGGCGGGTCAGCCACGCAGCCAGCCCGCCGGGACCGCTCACGAAACCGCCCATACCGAGCACAGCGGCCGGTCGATGCCGCAGCATCACGGCCAGCGATTGCCACAGTGCATAAAGCAGTCGGAACGGTGCGAGCAAAAGCGTCAATGCGCCTTTGCCGCGCAGCCCGCTGACGGCAACCCACTCGATCGGGATGCCTGCGGCAGGAACGACGCGCGACTCGAGGCCGCGATGGGTCCCCAGCCAGACGACGTCGCGTGACTCGGCTTGCAGCGCGCGCGCCACGGCGAGGGCTGGGTAGACATGGCCGCCGGTGCCACCGGCGAGAATCAGGATCGGTCGTCCGCTCATCGACGGCCTCCTGACTTTCTGCCTGGTTTGCGGCGTCGATTCGGCACACGTCCGTCGACCTCGAGCTCGTGGTGAATCCGCAACAGGATGGCAATACTGACGATCGTGATGATCAGGCTGGAGCGCCCGTAGCTGACGAGCGGCAAGGTCAGTCCCTTGGTCGGCAACAACCCCATATTGACGCCGATGTTGATAAAGGCCTGCAGACCCAGCCAGGTGCCGATTCCGACTGCCAGGTAGGCCTCGAAGAATCGTTCGAGGTTCGCAGCCCGAATGCCGAGTTTGAAGATCCGCCAGATCACGACACCGAACAACAGGATCAGCACGCAGGTGCCGAGCAGACCGAATTCCTCGGCATAAACCGCGAATACGAAGTCGGTGTGCGCGTCAGGCAGGTAGAACAGTTTCTGCACGCTGTCGCCCAGGCCGACGCCGAACCACTCGCCCCGGCCGATCGCGATCAGCGACTGCGTCAACTGAAAGCCCGTGTCGTAAGGATCGGACCACGGATCGAGGAACCCGGTGAGGCGCTCCAGTCGATATTGGCGCGTGATCGTCAGGGTCGCCGCAGCTGCGACCGCAAGCGCTGCAAAAACAAAGAAGTCGCGGAAGCGAGCGCCGGCAACGAACATCATCGCGAAGGCAATCGCCACCAGCACGATCGCGGCGCCGAGATCCGGTTCGGCCAGCAACAGGCAGCAGGCGATAAACAGGACGATCATCGGATTGACGAAACCGGAGAGCTGCTCCTGCAGCATCTTGTTGTGACGCACGAGATAGCCGGCGAGATAGATCATCATGCACAGACGCGCCACTTCGGATGCCTGCAGGTTCAGGAAGCCGAGCCGAATCCATCGCGTGCTGCCATTGGCGGTGTAGCCGACACCCGGCACGAGGACCACGACGAGCAGGCCGAAAGCGATCAGCAACATCAGCGGACCGGTGTTGCGCCAGAATGTCATCGGCACGAACAGGCAGGCGAATCCGGCCACAGCGCCGATCAATGCTGCGGTCGCCTGCCGGCTTACATAGTAGAAGGGGTCGCCTGACGCGTTGTCCGCCGTCGAAATCGATGCGGAGGCCAGCACGATCAGCCCGCCCAGCAGCAGCGTCAGCGACGCGGCAAGCAAGACGCCATCGACCCGGATCGGGTTTTTCATCCTGGCCGGGAACGGCATCGTTACGCTACCCGTGGTCATAGCGAAAGCGCCTCCACCACGCGGGTAAAGTCTTCACCGCGGGCCACGTAGTCCGGGTACTGGTCGAAGCTTGCGCAGGCAGGTGCGAGCAGCACCGTGTCGCCAGTTTCAGCCAGCACAGCCGCGCGCTCCACGGCCGTGCGCATGTCGCGGGCGCGCTCGGTCGGGATCAGGTCCGCAAACGCCGTTTCGATCTCCGCGGCATCTTCGCCGATCAGGATGGCGCTGCGAACGTGACCGCAGACCTGTCGCGCGAGGCGGTCGAAGTCGCCACCCTTGCCCTGACCTCCGGCGATCAGCACAACCGCGCCCTGCACGGAATCGATCGACGCGATCGCCGCACCGACATTGGTCGCTTTCGAATCGTTGATGAAGCGCACGCCGCGGGATTCGCCGACCAGCTGCATTCGGTGCGGCAACCCGGGAAATTCGTGAAGCACCTGCAGCATGGCCGACATGTCGAGGCCCATCAGCTGACCGGTGGCGAGCGCGGCCAGGCTGTTGGCCTGGTTATGCGTGCCGACGAGCGCGAGTTCGGAAACCGCGAGCAGCAGCTGTTCGCCTCTTGCGAGGAACAGGTCGTCCGCGTCCGCGATGAGTCCATACTCGTCCGCCGCCGGCGCTTCGAGCCCGAAGCCGAGCGCCGGGATGCCTTCGGGGATGTGTGCGCGGACGTCATCATCGGCGCGATTGAAAACGGCCGCCTGCGCCTGCGCGAATATCCGGTATTTGGCAGCGCGGTATTCGTCTTCACCGCCGTGCCAGTCGAGATGATCGGCAGAGATGTTCAGCAGCACGGCGACAGCGGCCGGCAGGTTCTCCGTCCGCTGCAACTGAAAGCTCGAAAGCTCGAGCACATAGAAGTCAGGCTCATCCTCGAGCAGCAGGTCCAGCGCAGGCTCGCCGAGGTTGGCGCCAGCCAGGCCGGTCCGGCCACATGCCTCGCACATCAAGGCCAGCAGGGTCGTGACGGTGCTCTTGCCATTGGATCCGGTCACCGCAATGATCGGCGCACTGGCTTCGGCGACAAACAATTCGATATCACTGACGATATCGACGCCCGCCTGTCGAGCCTCCTCCAGGAACGGATCCGCATCGGCGATGCCCGGCGATGCAATGATTCGAGACGCTTTCTTGAGCAACTTCTTCGGCGTGTCGCCGACATGCACGTCCGCGTCGGGACAAAGTGTATGGAGCTCGTCCAGCCCCGGCGGTTCATGACGACTGTCCACATAAATTGCGTCGATGTCGTTACGCGACAGGTAACGCGCGATCGACAAGCCGGTCTTGCCGAGGCCGAAGACCACGTCCTTCTTCTTCACGGAGCGCTTTGCCGCCGGTTTTTTCTTTGCCGCTGCACTCATCGGATCTTCAAACTGGCCAGGCCGATCAACACCAGGATGAAGGTGATGATCCAGAAACGAACGATCACTTTCGGCTCGGCCCAGCCTTTAAGCTCAAAATGGTGATGTAGCGGCGCCATCCGGAATACGCGCTTTCCAGTCAGTTTGAAAGA
>JABAHS010007374.1_pt3 | contig 27045 bp, 30 predicted proteins | sample 7062111 | NCBI WGS metagenome assembly JABAHS01 (sample SAMN14534600, study PRJNA622989) | marine sediment metagenome | biome: marine biome [ENVO:00000428]; feature: marine pelagic biome [ENVO:01000023]; material: deep marine sediment [ENVO:00002113]; isolation source: pool of 4 deep marine... | reverse complement strand
GACATCTCGGCACACGAACGACTGCAGCGGGAGTTCGCGGCGCTGGGCGCGGCCGCGGCGGTGCGCTCGTCGGCGGTGGGCGAGGACGCGAAGGACGTGAGCTTCGCCGGCCAGCACGTGAGCGTGCTCAACGTCAACGGCTTCGAGGCGCTCGTGCACGCCATCGGCGAGGTCTACCGCTCCGCGCACTCGGCGTCGGCCCTCGCCTACCGCTCGCGCCTCGGCATCGACGCCGCGCCGCGCATCGCCGTGGCCGTGCAGCAGCTGATCGAGGCGGACTCGGCCGGCGTGTTGTTCACGCGCAACCCGGCCACCGGCGCCGAGGAGCGCGTCATCGAGGCATCCTGGGGCTTGGGGGAGGCGGTGGTCTCGGGTCTGGTGGTACCCGACTTCTACCGCATCGGCGCGGACGGGCGGGTCCTCGAGAGGAGCCCGGGCGAGAAGGACGTCGCGCTGCACGCAACGGCGGGCGGCGGCACGCAGGAGATCGCCGTTGACCCTACGCTCGTCAGCGCGCCTGTCCTGGACGACGCTCGGCTCGGTGAGCTGCATCGACTCGCGGCCCGCTGCGAGGCCGTCTACGGCGAAAATCTCGACATGGAGTGGGCTTTCGCGGGCAACGCGCTGTATCTGTTGCAGTGTCGCTCAATCACCCGCGTCGGCGCCTGAACGCGGCACTCATCGCGTTGACCCGCTCTTCGCTCTCCCCCACTGATGCCGCTCCCACCGGCGAACCGAGTTGGCCCGTGTTCACGGCCGCGTTTCTGGGCGCCGCCCTGGCTCCTCTCGGCTCGACGATGATCGCCGTCGCCCTGCCCTCCATCGGCGGCGAGCTCGGCATCGACAATCAAACCCTCACGCAATGGCTGGTAGCGAGCTACCTCATCGTGGGCATTGCCTGCATGAGCCCCGGCGGCACGCTCGGCGACAGGATCGGGCACCGCACGACCCTGGTGCTCGGCATGCTCGTCTACGGTGCCGGCTCCCTGGCGGGTTTCGTGCTGGCGAGCCTGCCGAGCCTCGCTGGGGCGCGCGTGTGCATGGCGCTCGGCGGTGCGCTCACCGTACCCGCGGCGATGGCCCTGCTGCGCAAGCGGGTGGAGCCCCCCCGGCGTGCGCGCATGTTCGGCTACTTCGCAGCGGCGATGGGTGCCGCCGCCGCCATCGGACCCCTGGTCGGCGGCGAGCTGACGAACTTGTTCGGGTGGCGCGCCGTGTTCATCGCCAACATGCCGGTGATTGTACTTGCACTCATGCTGATTCGTCGCGAGCGTGCAACCTCCTCTGCGTCGTCGGGCGACGACGGCGGACCGGCCGCACGCTTCGACGTCGCCGGCAGCGTGCTGCTCGCCGGTGGACTGACGCTCGCCATCGTGCCCGCCGCCATCACCCCGGCGAGCCCCCTCGCTTTCCGAGCCGCCGGCGTTGCGCTGCTGATCGTCTTCTTCGTCTGGGAACGGCGCGTGCGTGATCCCGTGCTCGACCTCGCCCTTTTTCGCAGCAGGCCGTTTACGGCGGCAAGCACAATCATCGGGCTGCAGAACCTCGCCATGTATGCCCTGTTGTTCCAGCTGCCCCTGTTCTTCGAGCAAGTGCGGAACGCACCTGCGGGAACGAGCGGACGCATCGTCATTGCCATGATGCTGGCGATGGTCGCGTTCTCTCCCCTGGGCGGGCGCGTCGCCGAGCGCATCGGTCCCCGCCTGACCGTTCTTGCCGGTTCGTCACTTACCCTGTACGGCGTCTATCTCGTCGGCGACCTCGAGGCACTGCAGCACCCCGTCGACGCCCTTGCCGGACTCGTTCTTCTCGGCGCTGGCCTGGGGCTGTCCTCGGCACCGTGTCAGGCGAGCGCCATGGGCGCCGCCGATGTCGGCCGCGCCGGCATGGCCGCCGGTGCGATCTCCACGATGCGCTACGTCGGCGGCGTGATCGGCATCGCCGTGCTGGGCGGCACACTCGGCCGGGCCGGCGAGGCCGCCGCCACCACGCCTCACTCCGCCGCGACGTCCGTCTACGCCCTGTCGCTGGCGCTGGCCGCCGCACTGGCGCTGCTGCTGCCGCGTCATTGGCCGCGCGAGCGGGCCTCGTGATGCTGTGCGGCGCGAGCGCGGCGCTTTAAACTAGGCCCTCGCGAGCCGCAGGCAGGCAACGCCTGCGCCAGAGTGATACCGCCGCACGCAAGCCCTTGGCCGCTCGCCGCTTTGACGGCGAACCGGCGGGAGGCGGGCGCCGAGCGGTGGCAATCGGACCATGCCAGCGCAGCCATCAGCGATGCTCGGCAAAAACGCGATCGAGAGCTATCGCCGCGACGGCGCGGTGTGCCTGCGGGGCGTGTTCGACGAGCCGTGGGTGCGCCTTCTGGCGCACGGGGTGCAGCGCAACCTCGCCGACCCGGGGCCCCACGCCAAGTTTTACAGCCCGCCCGGCGCCGCCGGTTTCTTCTTCGGCGACTACTGCAACTGGCGGCGCATCGAGGAGTACCGCAGGTTCGTTTTCGAATCGCCCGCGGCCACCATCGCCGGCGGGCTGATGCAATCCGCCAAGGTCAACTTTTTTCACGAGCACGTGCTGGTCAAGGAGCCGCAGACCGAGCAGCGCACGCCCTGGCACCACGACCAGCCCTACTGGGCGGTGGACGGGCATCAGGTCTGCTCCCTTTGGATCCCCCTCGACCCCCTCGCCGAAGACGTCTGCGTCGAGTTCGTTGCCGGCTCGCATCGTTGGGGCACGTCCCACGCACCCAGACGCTTCGCCGATCACGCGGACCACCCCGGCGCCGAAGGCGAGCCGGTGCCGGACATCGAGGCCCGCCGATCCGAGTTCGAGATTCTCAGGTGGTCACTGGAGCCCGGCGACTGCATCGGCTTTCACGCCTTGACGCTCCACGGCGCCCCCGGCAACGCCTCACCCGTGCGCCGGCGTCGCGCGCTCGCCACGCGCTGGACGGGAGACGACGCGCGATTCGTGCGCCGTGCGGGGTTCATGTCGCCACCGTTCGAGGACGTCGAGCTGCGGCCGGGCGCGGTCATGGATTCGGACACCTTTCCCGTGGTGATCCCCGCCCGCCAGCGTCGGCAGGACGCAGCCGATGGGCCGCGGCGCACGACGGGATATACAGACAATGTCGAGCGCTAGGAGAGAAAAATGTCCAGACGTGTCCTGGTGACGGGAGCGAGCCGGGGTATCGGCCGCGCCATCTGCCTGCGACTGGCGCGCGATGCCGCGGCGAGCGGCACGGGCCCTGCCCGCATCGCGGCCTGCGGGTCGGCTCACGGCGAAGAGCTGCGATCGCTCGTGGCCGAGCTCGAAGCCCTGGGCGCCGAGGCGGTGCCGCTGCTCGGCGATCTCGGCGACGCCGACGTCCCGGCGCATATCGTCGCGCAGGCCGTCGACGCCTTCGGCGGTCTCGACGCGCTGGTGAGTAATGCCGCCATCGGCGTGCCGGCGAGCCTGCTCTCGCTCGGCACCGAGGAGTGGGACCGGCTGTTCGCCGTCAACGTGCGCGCCACCTGGCTCCTGGCGCGTGCGGCGCATCCGGCACTGAAGGCCGCCGGCGGCAGCATCGTCACCGTCGGCTCGATGTCGGGCGTCGCGCCGCAGCCGGGCATGGGCGCCTACAGCGCCGCCAAGGCCGCCATCATCATGCTGACGCGGCTGATGGCGCAGGAGTGGTGCGGCGACGGCATTCGCGTCAACTGCGTCTCGCCGGGCATGGTGCTGACGCCGATGACCGAGCAGGCCTATACCGACAGCGACTTCAAGGCTCGACGCGAGGCGATGGTGCCGGCCGGGCGCATCGCTGAGCCGGCGAGCGACATCGCCGGCGTGGTGGCGTTCCTGCTGGGTCCCGACGCGGCCTACGTCAACGGGCACAACCTGGTTGCCGACGGCGGCATGACGGACTCGGTGCTGAGGCTGCTGCCGGCGCGGTCCTCGTAACCCCCGCCCGGTCAGTCCCGGCGCAGCGGGACTCACCGGCATGCACGACCCGACCACGTGGCGCCGCTCGCCGCGGCGGCGTATAGTCTGCCTTGAAAACACACGAAGAATTGCTCGCGTTTTTCCGCCGCGACGACGACGCACACCGCCGGTGTGCGCACCCCCCGGCCCCGTTCCAAGGAGGTTACGCCATGAAGAGACAACACCGCGCTCTGCTCACCGCAGCCATTCTGGTATCCAGCCCGCTTGTCCTGGCCGACGCGGCCAAGCTCGAGCAGCAGTGGCAGACGACGGGCCTCGCCGGGCCCGAATCGGTCGTGTTCGATCCGCAGCTGAACAACCTCTACGTCTCCAACGTCAACGGCGACCCGTCCGCCAAGGATGGCAACGGTTACATCTCGATCGTCAAGCTCGACGGGCGACTGGTCAACGAGAAGTGGGTCATCGGACTGCACGCACCGAAAGGGCTGGCCATTCACGGCCGGACGCTCTACACCGCGGACATCGACGAGCTGGTGGCTATCGATATCGACACCGGCACGATCACCCGGCGCCACCGGGTCGACGACGCCAAGTTTCTGAACGACGTGGCCGCCGCCCCGAACGGTGACATCTTCGTGTCCGACATGATGCTGAACCGCATTCACCGGCTGGGCCCCGACGGATTCACCATCTGGCTCGAATCGACCGAGCTCGAGAACCCCAACGGCCTGCTCGTGCACGGCGACGATCTCATCGTCGGCAGCTGGGGAAACATGAAGCCGGACTGGTCGACGGAGGTCCCGGGGCACCTCAGCCGGATCTCGCTGAGCGACAAGTCCATCACCAGCATCGGCGACGGCTCGGCGATCGGCAACCTCGACGGCGTCGAGGCCGATGACGAAGGCAACTTCTATGTCACCGACTGGATGAACGGCAAGCTGTTCTTCGTCTCCAGCGGCGGCACCGTGGAGGAGCTGCTCGATTTGAACCAGGGAAGCGCCGATCACGAGGTCATCACCCGCAAAGGCCTGCTCATCATCCCGATGATGATGGACAACATCATGACCGGGTACGGCATGACCGCGCAGTGAGCCCAGGGCGCGGCAGCGAGCCGCGCGGCGTCGACCGACCGACAACTCATCGGCCCCTGCGGCGACGCGCCGGCGAAGTGCGGGCACCCCTCGAGGCTTCGGCGAAGCACGGGAGCCCGCCCCGCCCGGCGGGGTGGGGGTACTTCGACAGTGGGCCAGCGATGCGATGAGAGGCGTGCGCGCCGTCAAGTACGCATTGCTCGCCCTGCTCGTCGCGGGCGTCGCCGGCTTTCTCCACTACAACCTCCCGCGCACCGAGGTGGTGCAGATCACCGGCACCGACGTCAAGCGCATCGATCGCCGCAGTGCGGAGCAGGGCACGCGCACGCGCGACGTCCGTTACATCAACGGTGTCACGCGCTCGGGGAAGGTGCGCGTCTACCGCAACGAGGACACCGGCTGGGGCTGGCCGCCCTACTTCAAGTTCGACACCGCCGACCTGACCGCCCAAGCGCAGTCCGCCATGCAGGGCCCGGAGAAATCGTGGGTGCGGGTGCGCTACTACGGCTGGCGCATCCACGTCTTCTCTCTGTTCCCCAACGCCGTCCACCTGAAGATCGTCGACAGCGACTACACGCACATCCCCGTGTTCAACATCGTCTTCCTGGCGCTGCTCGCGGTCGTGATCTTCTTCGTCGTGCGCGTGGGGCGCTCGGTGATGGAGCGCTTCGAGCGCTGGCGCACGGGATCCGGTGCCGCCTGACGCTCGCGCGACAGCACGCCGCGGCACGCCCCGGTCGGCAACGGGGCACCCGGCCGCGCCGCTAGGCGCTTGGGCGGATATTGTGATTGACGCGGAAAAGGTTGCCGGGGTCGTAACGGTTCTTCACCGCGACGAGTCGCTCGTAGTTGTCACGGTAGGTGGCCTGCACGCGGCCCTCGTCCTCGTCGTCCATCATGAAATTCACGTAGGCGCCGCCCATGTTGTAGGGATGCACCGCCTCCCAGTATGCCCGCCCCCACCGTTTCAGCGCCTGCGCCTTGGCCGGATCGGGGTCGATCGCGGCGATGACCATCGACCAGGTGGCATCGCGGCAACCCCAGGCGCTGTCGCTCGCCCCCACCCGGTGCACGGCGCCGTCGATGGGGTACAGGTGCATCAGCGACAGCTCACTGGGGCTCTCGGCCATGTGCTCGAGATGCGCGTCGATCGACGCGTCGGGGAGTTGCTGCACGAAGTCCCCCTTCCAATACCACTGCAATCCCTTCGGCAACAGCGGATCGAACAGGCCCTGCAGCGCCGGGAACGGCATGACGCCCATCCAGTCGAGAATCGGCGGCGGAAGCTCGCGGCGAATCGGCTCCATCACCGCCTCCGCCTCCTCGGCAGAGCCGTTGTAGCAGGAGATCAGGGCGCAGATGCGCCGCCCCCACAGCTCCCCCGGAAAGGGGTCCGTCGAGGGCACCGTCTTCAGACCGAGGAAGGGGCAGAAGTCCTCCGGTGCCGTCGGCAGGTAGCTGCGGTACCACTGCATGATCTGGCGGGCATCGCTGAGATCCCAGAAAATCGGCCCGGCGTAGACCGTGCTCACGGGGTGCGCCCGGTACACGAAGCTCGTCACGACGCCGAAATTGCCCCCGCCGCCACGCAACCCCCACAGCAGATCCGCATGCTCCGACTCGTTGGCGGCGACGAAGCCGCCGTCGGCCAGCACGACGTCGGCTTCGACGAGGTTGTCGACCGTGAGACCGTACTTGCGGGTGAGGTAACCGTGGCCGCCGCCCAGCGTCAGGCCCGCCACGCCGGTCGTCGAGACGATGCCCGCCGGCACCGCGAGCCCGAAGGCGTGTGTGGCGTGATCCATTTCGCCCTGGGTGTTCCCCGGCGAGACACGCACGGTTCGGCTCTGCGGATCGACACGCACGCCCCGCATCCGTGACAGATCGATGACGAGGCCGTCGTCGCAGCTGCCCAGACCCGGACCGTTGTGGCCGCCCCCCCGTATCGCCATCAGCAGATCGTTCTCGCGGCCGAAATTGACCGCGGCGATGACGTCCGCCGCGTCCTCACAGCGCGCGATCAACGCCGGACGCTTGTCGATCATGCCGTTGTAAAGCGCGCGCGCTTCACCATAGCGCTCGTCTTCGGGCCCGATGACTTCGCCGCGCAGAGCGGCTCCCAGATTCTCCAAGGCTTCCTGGCTGAGCATGGCATCCTCCAGTGGGCGTCGGTTGAGGGGCGATGCCACGAACCGGCGTTCGGGGCGTCGGCGCACGGGTGGCGGCCATTCTAGCAGCGCGCCCCGCGCCGCGTGTCGCGACACCATGCGGCTGCCTGACTCGCCGGCGACATCCGTATACTGTGGCGCGGCCGTCGGTGGGGCTTTATTAGCGACTGCTAATTTGCCGATAGGGCGGCGGCACGCCGGCCGCAACGCCGACACGGGAGTTGACGCACCCCCCGTGCGGGTTGTCTGATACGAGGTTGGGCGCCACGCCGGCGCAGAGGCAGCGGCGCGGTCACAGGCGGATTCCGCAATAACGATACCCATGAAGGGCGCCACGCAACTCACATCACTCGCCAAGGCCTACGGTCCGATCAAGGCGGTCCACGGCATCGACCTGGCGATCCCGGCCGGGTCCTACTGCTGTTTGCTGGGCCCCTCGGGCTGCGGCAAGACGACGACCCTGCGGATGGTGGCGGGGCACGAAGAGATCACCTCGGGTCGCGTGGAGATCGACGGCGAGGACATCGGCGGTCTGCCGCCCGCCCGTCGTCCCACGGCGATGATGTTTCAGAACTACGCGCTGTTTCCGCACCTGAACTGTCTCGACAATGTCGCTTTCAGCCTGCGCATGCAGGGAATGTCGAAGCCCGAGCGCCATGCGCGGGCCACTGAGCTGCTCGCTCTCGTGCACATGGAGGCCCACGCCGAACGGCTACCGGCCCAGCTCTCGGGCGGTCAGCAGCAGCGTGTCGCGCTGGCCCGCGCTCTGGTGACCAACCCCTCGGTGTTGCTTCTCGACGAGCCGCTCTCGGCGCTCGACCCCTTCCTGCGGGTCCGCATGCGCGCCGAGTTGCGCCGGCTGCAGCAGGAGCTCGCAATTACCTTCCTGCACGTGACGCATTCGCAACAGGAGGCCATGGCGGTGGCCGACCTCGTGGTGGTCATGAACAGCGGTCGCATCGACCAGGCAGCGCCTCCGCGCGAAATCTACAACGAGCCGAAATCCGATTTCGTCGCCCGTTTCATCGGCGGACACAACGTGCTGTCCGGCAGGCTGCGTCCGACCGAAGACAGAGGCTTCGAGCTCAAAACGGACAACGGCATCGTCTTCCGGGCCACGAGCCGTGATCCGGTGACGCCGGGAGCGGCCACGGTGGCCCTGCGCTCGGACAAGATATCACTGGCTCCGGCGCAGACCGAGGAGACGACAGCCAACAGTATCGTCGCCCAGGTCAGCGCCATCGAGTACCAGGGATCGAGCGTGCGCGTGGATCTTCACTCTGCGCTGCTCGAGGATTTCTCGGTGCTTCTGAATGAGGGCGAGTTCTTCGAAGCGCCCGTAGGGATAGGTGATCGCGTTGTTGCCAGCTGGGCCGAATCCGCGGTTCATCTGGTCAGGTGACGGGGGACCGATCGCCTTTCACGACAGCTACTTTTAATCGACAGCCAATGGAGGACGGATCGTGAACGACCACAGCAACAAACCCGAAACGAGCAAGAAGATCAGCCGCAGGACCGTGCTCAAGCGCGGCGCCGCCGCGGTAGTCGGCACCGGCGCACTGACCGGCTTCCCGATGATCTGGGCGCAGAACATCAAGAACGTGACCCTGCGGCAGTTCGGCACCGGCGTGTCGAACATCAACCAGATCGCAGAGAGGTGCAAGGAGGACCTCGGCATTACCCTGCAGATGACGGCGCTCGACACGGACTCCACCGCACAGCGCGTCGCCACGCAGCCGAAGGCGTTCGACATCGCGGACATCGAGTACTTCACGCTGAAGAAAGTATGGGGCTCCGGAAACATGCAGCCCATGGACATCAGCAAATTGAAGCAGTTCGACAAGATCGTCGGCATCTTCAAGGACGGCAAGCTGACGCCCACCTCCAAGATCGCCCAGGGCACTGCGCCCCATACCGTGAGCTTCGTCGAGAAGCCCGGCGACAAGAACTTCGCCAAGGGCATGACCAACTGGTACACGATGGTGCCCACCATCTACAACGCAGATACCCTCGGAATACGCCCCGACCTGATCGGGCGACCCATCGAGAGCTGGACGGAACTGCTGAATTCAGAGTTTCGTGGCAAGGCGTCGATCCTGAACATCTCCTCCATCGGCATCATGGACGCCGCCATGGTGTGCGAAGCCATGGGTGAGATTCAATACGGCGACAAGGGCAACATGACCAAGGAGGAGATCGACAAGACCATGGCGATCTTCACCGAGGCCAAGAAGGCCGGGCAGTTCCGCGCCTTCTGGAAGACCTTCGACGAGTCCGTCAACCTGATGGCCTCGGGCGAGGTCGTGATCCAGTCGATGTGGTCGCCGGCCGTGACGAAGGTCCGCTCCATGGGCATTCCTTGCATCTATCAGCCGCTCAAGGAAGGTTATCGCTCCTGGGGCGGCGGCCTGGGGCTTTCGGCCAACCTCTCCGGGCTCGAGCTCGACGCGGCCTACGAGTACATCAACTGGTACCTGTCGGGCTGGGTCGGCGGTCTGCTGATGCGGCAGGGCTACTACTCGGCCGCACCGGAGACGTCGAAGCAACACATGTCCGCGGACGAGTGGGGCTACTGGTTCGAGGGCAAGCCGGCCAAGGGCGACATCATCGACCCCTTCGGCAACAAGATGGAATCGGCCGGCGCCGTGCGCGACGGCGGCTCGTTCTACGAGCGCATGGGCCGCGTCGAGTGCTGGAACTCGGTGATGGANNTGATGGACGAAAACCGCTACATGGTCAGGAAGTGGAACGAGTTCATCGCCGCTTGATCCCTACCGCGAAGCTTTGAGGACGGGCCGGTGGCCGCAACGGCCGCCGGCCCTTTCACTGAATAGCCGCCCGAACCGCTTCGATATGGCGACGTTTCTGCAGATCCTGCCTCTGGGGGCCACCCTGCTCTTCTTCCTGGTGGGTCCGATCGCGCTGATCCTGATCGTCAGCTTCTGGGACTACTCCGAGTTCGCCCTGATACCCGATTTCGTCTTCACCAACTACGTCGAACTCTTCGAATCGAGCGTCACCTATACGATTTACGCCAGCACACTGAAGTTCACGTTCCTGAGCTGGTTCTTCACACTGATCGTCGGCTTCACGGCCGCCTACTTCCTCGCCTTTCATGTGCGTCAGCTCAAATGGCAGATCGTGCTGTTCCTGATCTGCACGATCCCGTTCTGGACGTCGAACATCATCCGCATGATCGCGTGGATTCCCGTTCTCGGCCGCAACGGTCTGGTCAACAAAGCGCTGCTTGCGCTGGGCGTCGTGGACGAGCCGGTGGAGTGGCTGCTGTTCTCGGATTTCGCCGTGGTGCTCGCCTTCGTGCATCTGTACACGCTCTTCATGGTGGTGCCGATCTTCAATTCGATGATGAGAATCGACAAGTCGGTGATCGAGGCCGCGCACGACGCCGGCGCCGGCGGCCTGCGAACTCTCTGGCACGTCATCGTGCCGCTTTGCAGACCGGGCATCATGATCGGCACGATCTTCGTCGTCACGCTGGTGATGGGCGACTTCGTCACCGTGCAGATGATGTCGGGAGGTCAGAGCGCGTCGGTAGGCGTGGCGATGAACAACAAACGCGCCCTGCTGCAATACCCGGCGGCCGCCGCCGACGCCATGATCCTCCTCGCCGTGGTGCTCACCGTGGTGGCACTGCTCATGCGCTCGGTCAACATCCGCAAGGAGCTCTGACGGTGGCCCTGAACTCGGACAGGCGCGGCGGTACTTTCTACGTGCTCGCGATCTTCTTTGTCCTGTTCGTGGTTTTTCTCTACGGGCCCATGATGGCCATCATCGTCCTCTCCTTTCAGGGTCCCGACGGTGGCCTGACCTTCCCCATGAACGGCATCTCCGTGCACTGGTTCTTCGATCTGTTCAAGGAACAGCGCGTCGGCGACTTCAAGGCGTCCTTCGGGCGCTCGTTCCTGCTCGCCCTCGTCGTCATGGTGCTGACGGTGGCATTCTCGCTGGCCGCGGGGCTCGCGTTCCGCAAGCGATTCTTCGCCTCCGGGCTCGTTTTCTATGTCACGGTGGCGAGCCTGATCGTTCCGTCCATACTCATCACCCTGGGCATCGGCCTGATGTTCGATCGCCTGGCGATCGAGCCCACGTGGTACACCTCCGGGCTCGGCGCGCACCTCACCTGGACGCTGCCCTTCGGTCTGCTGATCATGTTTGCGGTCTTCAACCGCTTCGACAAGTCCTTCGAGGAAGCGGCGCGGGATCTCGGGGCGACCCCCCAGCAGGTGCTGCGTTTCGTGATCATCCCGATAATCGGGCCGAGCCTCATCGGCGTGGGCTTGTTCGGATTCACGCTGAGCTTCGACGAGTTTGCACGCTCCCTGCTGGCCGCCGGCGTGCAGAACACGCTTCCGCTGGAGATCTTCGGCATGACGACGACCGTAACCACGCCGACGCTCTACGCGCTCGGCACCCTGACCACGGCCGTATCATTTGCCATCATCCTGGTCTCGTTCACCGCCATCGCGCTGGTCCAGCGCCGCCGGACACGCCACGGCAGCGACGCCGGCAAGGGCATGGTATAGCGGCGACGGCACGATGCGCATCCTCCTGATCAATCCCAACACCACCGTCGCGATGACGGAGAGGATGAGTTCCGCGGCGCGCAGCGTCGTTGACCAGGGAGTGGAAATCGTTGCCGCGACATCGGCCTACGGGCCGCCCAGCATAGAGGGCTACTACGACGAGATCTTCGCGGTGCCGCCTCTGCTCGAGATCATCGCCGCCGAGCGGCAACGGGTCGACGGCGTCGTCATCGGCTGCTTCGACGACACCGGGGTCGACGCCGCGCGCGCCCTCGTCGATGTGCCGGTCGTGGGCATCTGCCAGGCGGCGATGCAGACCGCCTCGGTGCTGGCAGGCAGCTTCTCGGTGATTACGACGCTGGGCCGCTCGATCCCGGCGCTCGAGCATCTGGCATTCCGCTACGGTTACGGTCGCGCCTGCCGTCGCGTGCGTGCGGCCGAGGTGCCGGTGCTCGACCTCGAGGAACCGTCGAGCGGCGCCGAGCAGAGAATCGGAGCCGAGATCGAGACGGCGCTGCGCGAGGACGGCGCCGAGGCCATCGTTCTCGGCTGCGCCGGCATGGTCGACCTCGCCGAACGCCTGACGCGGGAGTTCGAGGTGCCGGTCATCGAAGGGGTCGGGCCCGCGGTGAAGACCGTCGAGGGCATCGCGCGGCTGGGCCTTAAAACCAGCCGCCGCGGCGGTTACGCGCCGCCACGACGCAAGGGTTACGACGGCGCTTTCGCCCAGTACTCGCCCCGCGGCGACCCCTGAGCGGGCGACGCGGCGGGGGCGCTTACGCCCAGCGTGCGCAGGCCGCGGCAACCTGCGCCTGCACCTCGCTCACCGCGGAGGACATCGCCAGTCCGATGAGGTCCATCTTGCGCAGCTGCTCGAGCCGCGGCGTGGCGTTGTCTATCTCGCGCTTGCTCAGGATCAGCGGCAGTATCGCGCAGGCGTCCACCAGACAGATCAGCGCCACGTCGCGGGGGTCGGGTAAGGTATCGCTCAGCAGCACGTCGATGAGGCGCAGCTTCACTTCGCGCTCCTCGGCGTTGTCCACCGTCGGATAGCGTCGTCTCGCCACGACCCACAGGATCTTTTTCTCGACGAACTTGAGTATCTTCCGCTCGACGAGCCGCTCCAGGGCCCAGTCGAGAATGGCGTAACCGCGATCGGCAATGTTGAGCACCCAGTGCCCCGCGTCGTGCACCTCCCCGGCGGCGGCGATCTCGGCGAGGCTCTCGTCGAGGACCTTCTCGCCCGTGGGAGAGGGGTCGACCAGCACCAGTTTCTCGAGGTCGGTGTCGATGCGTCCGCGCAGCGCCAGATCCATCAGTACGGCGCCGCTCATGGTCAACCGCAGGGTGTTCGGCTCGACCGGCGCAATCTCACCGCTGTCGTCGTCGAGCAAAAGCAGGGTGATCTCTTCGGCAAATGTCAGCATGGATTTGACCTTCGCTTTGTTTGGACACCTTAGGTGGCGCAATCCTAACACCCCTCCCACCGGGGATAGAAGTGCCGAAAACGACCGCCCCCCCGGCAGGGGCACTGGCTGGCATCGGGGTATAGTCGCTACAATGCCGGCGGCCAGTAACTGAGGAGACGTGGCTATGGAAGTGAGCAGCGAGAAGGTGGGCGCCGTGACCGTTGTCGCGCCACAGGGAAAGCTGGACGCCGCGACGGCGCCGGACTTCGACGCCAAGCTGCGTGCGGCCGTCGCGTCGGACGCATCGCCGCTGGTGCTCGATCTGTCCGGTCTCGAATACGTGAGCAGCGCGGGGCTGCGTGCCATCCTCGCCGCCGCCAAGCGCAGCGCCTCGGCCAACGGCAAGATAGCCTTGAGCGGCCTGCGCCCGGACGTGCAGAAAGTCTTCGACGTGAGTGGGTTCAGCGCCATGCTCTCGGTCCACGCTTCGCGCGAGGACGCCCTTGCCGCGGTAGGCTAGGCGAGGGCCTCGCGCGCCGGCGTCCGCGCGGCGCCGACGAACGATACCCCGCTCACGCCGCCGCGCTAAGCACCGGCGCGCGTTAGCAGTGCGCCGTGCTCGTCGAACTCCAGCGGCATCGGCTCGGACAACGCCGTGACGTCGTCCCTGCCCTCGACGTCGGCGTACAGTGTCGGCGACACCAGGATCTCGTCCAGGTGAAGTGTAGAGCGGATGACCGCGAGCCGCGCGTTCTCCGGGTCCATCCGCCAACAGGTCGCACAACAGGCCCTGATGGCCTCGCGATCGTCGGCAAGCACGATCGGCATGGCGACCGTCCCCGTCGAGGTGGAGGTGATGGCGTTGGTGTACATGGGGACCAGGTCCACGGCATTGGCGACCGCACGTGTGGTGAAGTCGGCCATCCCGAGCCCCAGTGCGTTGCCCCCCGACTCCTGAGTCGCACCCAGCACCGCAAGCGTGTTCACCGTCGGCTTGGCGGGGGCCACGCCGCGCATCGACGGTCGGCCGGTGACGGCGTAGTCCATGCCCGCGCCGCTGATCTCCTTGCCGATCCACTCCACCACCAGCACGTCGATCTGGTCGAACGGCAGACGCGCGAGCAGGGTTTTAGCCTGTTTGAGCAGTCTCTCGTCGGCGGCGAGAAACTCTTGCGGCTCGACGCCCTGCACCGTGACCAGCTGCTTATCGGCGTTTTCGACGACGGCGATACCCATGGCGACGGGGCTGCGGTCGATGGCCATCCGCGCCAGCGCCGGCAACACCTCCGCGTAGCCGGTAGCGCCGAGCAGGTGCACGTTCTGCGCGCCGCGGTGCTTACCCAGGCCGACGGCCATCATCTTCGTCAGGCCGCTCTCGATGGGACGGCTGAAGCTGGTGTGGGATTTCACGCGTGCGATGGGCACGACGGCGTCGGCCGCCGCCGCGTGGGCATCGAAGCAGCACGCAATGCCGTGCTCGGTCGTGCCGTACTCGACCACCTCCATGCTCGCGCGCACCGGCGCACCGACCGTGCGCTCCGTGATCCCGAGACGCTCCAGAACGGCCGCCTGGCCCTCGGCGGTGCCGCCGCCGTGGCTGCCCATCGCCGGCACGACGAAGACGTCGAGGCCGCGATCCCGCAGCCACTGCACCGCCGTGCGGGTGAGTGTGTCGATGTGCGCGATGCCGCGGCTGCCCACCGCCACCGCCACGCGTGCACCGGCGGGCAGCTCGGCCAGGCGTCGCGAGCCCGCCAGTGCCTCGCGCACCGCCGCCGGCACGCCCTGCAGCGGCTCGCCCTTCGCGTGGCGCAGGCGCACGCGCCTGACGCTGGGCAGCGACACCTGCGCCAGCTGCGGCAGCCGGATCTCGGGATAGCTCGGGCTCGGCATGGGACTCACCTCGTTCGCATTGATACGCGCCGGCGGGATAAACCCACGGGCGCCGGACGTGATGATTCTAGCGTCCGTCCTGCCAGTCGGCGAAGATGGCCTGCAGCCTGGCGACACCCTCGGTGAGCGCCGCGGGCCCGGGCTGGAGAATGTAAGCGGACTTGATCTCCCGGATCTGGCCACGGCGTACCGCCTCGATGGCCTCCCAGCCCGGACGCGCGGCCACGCGCTGCGGGCGAAAACGCTTGCCGCACCACGAGCCGATGATGATGTCCGGATTGCGGCGCACGACTTCCTCGGGATCCGCGATGATACGACCCTTGGCGGCGGCCGACTGCGATCGCTCGGGGAAGCAGTCGACCCCGCCGGCGATACCGATGAGCTCCGAGACCCAGCGGATGCCGCAGATCAGGGGATCGTCCCACTCCTCGAAATAGACCCGTGGGCGCCGGCGAAAGCCCGCGGCCCGCCGGCGCACTTCCTCAAGGCCGCCCGCGAGCTCGTCCACCAGCGCGCGGCCGCGCTCGGCCAGACCGACCAGGGCACTCAGCGTGAGCATCATGTCGAGGATCTCCTGAACCGAGCGCTGGTTGAAGACGAGGACATTGAGACCGTGGCGGATGAGGTCGCGGGCGACGTCCGCCTGCAGGTCCGAGAACCCCAGCACCAGATCGGGCTCGAGGGCCAGGATCTTGTCGATCTTGGCAGACGTGAAAGCGGACACCTTGGGCTTCTCGCGCCGGGCGCGGGCGGGGCGCACGGTGAAACCCGAAATGCCGACGATACGATCCTCGGCGCCGAGGAGATACAGCGTCTCGGTGGTCTCTTCGGTAAGACAGACGATGCGGCTCGGGTACTTCGCTCTCATGTGCCCCCGTGCCGCCCGGCGGCCCGCCGCGGCCATGCGCGACTCGCCGCCGCCGGCATCGCGCGGAACCGCTAGGCCGCGGCGCGCTTGCGCGTCTTCTTCTTCGCCGGGACCGCCCTGGAGGCCGTCGCCGAGCGCTTGGTTGTCTTCTTCTTGGCAGCCGCACGCTTGACGGTCTTCTTACGCGCGGGCGTTGGCGTGCTCACCGCCGGCTTCTTCGCCGCGGCAGCTTTCTTCTTCGTCCCCGTCTTTGTGACCTTCGACTTCGTCTTCTTTGCGCCTAACCCGTGCCACTGGCTCTCGAGTTTGGCGAGAACGCTCTCTATGCCGCTCGTCTTCTTGACGTAGTCCTTGCTCGCCCGCAGGCGCTCGCGCACCGCCTGCAGGTGCGTGCGGGCCTGCTTCGCCTCGGCGCGCACCTGCTCGAGCGTCGCCCTGGCCTTTGCCGCCTGCCGACGAGCGGCCGCGCTGCCGCTTTGCGCCGCCCGGGCCTCCGCCGCCATGAGTTGCTCACCAAGCTTTTTCGCCCGGGCATTGAGGCGCTCCAACTGCCCCGTTAGTTTGCGCTTCTCCTTGTACAGAAGGGCGTGGCTGCGAGCCGCAATGCTGTGAAAGTCCTTCCTGGCCTCATGAAATGCCTTCTCGGCGGCAGAAATCAGCTCGATGGTCATAGCGGGGGCCCTTCGTCAGGTTGGAGCGCGATTATAGTCGTTGCCGGTGCCGGAGCAGAAGCGCCGGCAGGTTCTGCGACCCTGCCCGTTTCGGCGTCGGCGCCGCAGCGCGCCGGCGCCGGTCGCGGCGTGTCCTCCGCGGATTGATCCACGTCATGGTGCGAACGCAGAGCGCACGCCAGACTTTGCTCAGACTACCCATCCAGAGAGCCGAGGGCCAGCGCCAATGCGAGTCCGCGATGTCATGACATCGACTGCCCACACTGTCCGCGCCGATATTCTCTTGGGCGACGCGTTCGCCGCCATGCGCGAGCATGGCTGCCGCCGACTGCCCGTCGTCACCGAGGCCGGCCAACTTGAGGGCATCGTCACCGAGCGCGACCTCTATCGCGCCGCTGCGCGCTTTCACGAGGCGCCCGTCGAGATCGGCGAGATCATGACACGCGACGTGCTAACTACGACGGCCGAGGCGCACATCCAGGATGCCGCCCGTCTGATGATGGAAAAGCGCATCAGCGGCCTGCCGGTAATCGACGATCTACACGAAGTCGTCGGCGTCGTCACTGAGACCGACATATTCAAGGTTTTCGTCGGGATCATGGAGGCCGAGGATGAAGCGGGCACCACGGCACGTCACGGCAACGCGGACTGAAGCTTTAATCCGCGCACGGCGGTAACGCCACGAGGAACGCCATGCGCGCAATGGTGATGAACGCCGCCGGCGAACCGCTTGCTGCCACTGAGCGAGCAACGCCCACGGCGGGACCCGATCAGATCCTGATCCGCGTGCACGCATGCGGTGTGTGCCGAACCGACCTGCACGTCGTCGACGGCGAGCTTACGCAGCCCAGCATCCCCATCGTTCCCGGCCACGAGATCGTCGGGCGTGTTGCCGCCAAGGGCGAGCGGGTGGAACGCTTCGACATCGGCGAGCGGGTCGGCGTTCCGTGGCTGGGCTACACCTGCGGCCGGTGCGGGTATTGCCGCTCAGGCAGGGAGAACCTCTGCGGGGAGGCACGTTTCACCGGCTACCAGATCGACGGCGGCTACGCCGAGTACACGCTTGCCGACCAGCGCTACTGCTTCCCCATTCACGGCGACTACAGCGACGCCGAGGCCGCGCCGCTGCTGTGTGCNNGCCGGTGATGGCGAACATCTCGGCATCTACGGCTTCGGCGCCGCGGCGCACATCGTGGCCCAGGTCGCCGTTTTCGAGGGGCGCCGCGTGTATGCCTTTACCCGCGAAGGCGACGACGCCGCGCAGGCGTTTGCCCGGGAACTGGGCGCCTCCTGGGCAGGGGCCTCCGGCGAGAAGCCGCCGCGCGCGCTCGACGCCGCCGTCATCTTCGCCCCGGTCGGCGAACTCGTGCCCCTGGCGCTGCAGGCAACGGCACCCGGCGGCACGGTGGTTTGCGCGGGCATCCACATGAGCGACATCCCCTCGTTCCCCTATCAGCTGCTGTGGCAGGAGCGCACGCTCAGGTCCGTGGCCAACCTGACCCGCCGCGACGGTGAGCAGTTCCTCGAGCTGGCGCCGCGCGTGCCGGTGCGAACCGCCGTCGAGACTTACCCGCTGGCGCGGGCCAACGAGGCCCTGGCGCGTCTGCGCGAGGGGCGTGTGCGCGGCGCCGCCGTGCTCACCATGGAGGCCGATTGAACTCACTGTTGTTCGGACCGATACCCTCGAGACGTTTCGGGCGAAGTCTCGGCGTCAACAACATACCGCCCAAGGCATGCTCCTACTCGTGCGTCTACTGCCAGGTGGGTAAGACCGCTTTTCGCGCGCTCGAACGCAGGGAGTTCTACTCCCCACAGCGGATACGGGACGAGGCCGAGGCGAGAATCGCGGCGCTGCGGCACAAGGGCGAGACGGTCGACTTTCTCACCTTCGTTCCCGACGGCGAGCCGACGCTGGACGCACACCTCGGCGAGCTCATCGCACTGCTGCGCCCGCTCGGCGTCAGGATCGCGGTCATCACCAATGCCTCGCTGCTGTGGCGCGACGACGTGCGACACGATCTCGCCGAGGCAGACTGTGTGTCGCTGAAGGTCGACAGCGCCGACGGGTCCGCCTGGCGCAAGATCGACCGGCCACATCCGGCGCTGGACCTCGAGCGGTGCCTCGAAGGAATGCGCGCCTTTGCCGCCGGATACAGCGGGCGAGTGCTGACGGAGACCATGCTGGTGGCGGGCATCAACGACGACGAAGCATCCCTGCGCGCAACGGCCACCGTCATCGCGGGCATCCGCCCCGCCGCCGCCTACCTCGCCATCCCCACACGCCCACCGGCGGTCAAGAGCGTCAAAGCACCGTCGGAGCGGGCACTCGTCCGCGCACACCAGATCTACTGCCAGGAGCTGGATCACGTCGAGCTGCTGGTGGCTTACGAGGGCAGCGAGTTCGCCACGGCGGGCGATGTTGCCGGCGAGCTGCTCGCCATCACCGCCGTGCATCCGATGCGCGAAGAGGCGGTGCGTCGGCTTGTCGAGCGCGAGCAAGGCAACTGGGCTCTGGTCGAGGAGCTCGTCGGGGCCGGAAAGCTCACGCGGACTCGCTACGAGGGGCACACCTTCTATTCGCGCAAGCTGCCGCCGCAACGGCACGGCGACTGACGCTACGACTCGCGGTTCGCCAGCCAGCGGGGGTGGTGCTCAGCGAAATCGTGCACGATGGTCTCGAAGGGAACGTCCGCGAAGCTGCCGCGCTCGCGAACATATTCCATGTGCCGGTCGCCGGCTTTGTTGTACTCCTGGAACAGCGAATCCTCAGCGCCGTCGAAATCCAACGCGTGGACGCCGAAACGCTCGCACAGGCTGCGATCGAAAGCCGGCGTCGACTTCACCCACCGCCCTTGCAGGTAGAGCTCGGTGTAGCTGTGCCAGCGGTAGAGGTTGCCGCCGATGAGCTCGGTGAGCTTCGGCGTGGTGAGATGATTGCGCACGTCGGCGAAACCGACACGCGCCGGTATCCCGAGCGCGCGTGCGCCGGCAGCCAGCAGCGCCGCCTTGGCGATGCAAAAACCCCGCCGCGCACGCAGACACGCGCTGGCCCGGAAATAGCGCGGGTCACGGCCGACGTAGTAGGGATCGTAGACAATGCCGTCGCGAACGGCGTAGTAGAGGTTGACGGCGCGCTCGCGCTCACTCGACGCCGTGCCCGCCGAGCGCCGCGCGAACGCACGCACGGGGGCGGCGTCGCTGTCGATGAAGCGCCCCGCAGTGGTCCACACGGGCGCGCCCGGCCTCGCGTCGACGGCAAGCGCCTGCGCCCGCGGGCGCGCCTGGCGGGGCGTCTCCGCGGCGGGCGTCGATGCCGATTCGGCGCGCGCTCTCACTCGCCGGCGCCGTCGCCGCCGGAATCAGAGTCGGAGTCGGAGTCGCCTCCGCCCGACGAGCCCTCAACGACCACCGTCTTGGTGGACTTGTCGTTACGAAATCCCTGGGCGAGCGCAACCGTCGCCGCGGCGGCGCCCACGACCACGACCGCAGCCATGATACCGCGACCGGTACCGCCGGAACTCTGTTCCTCGACATTGCGAATCAGGGTCGGCGCGCTGACGTTGGAGGAGTACAGGTCGAGGCGAAATCCGCGACCGCCCTGCTCCACGACGCCACCGCCGGCACGTCCTCGCGTCAAGCTGGCAAGATGTAGGCTGTGCTCGACGCGACCGACGCCGAAACTCCAGCCGTACTGCAGCAGCAATGGCTCGTCGGCAGCGGCGCCGAGCGGCGCCAGCGCCAGGGCCACCCACAGGACACGCACGGGAACGAGACGCTCGCTTGGCATCACCACATCCAGGGCATTGACCGAATTATACCCGATTCACGACAAGGCGCCGCGGATCTCGGGACATGAACAAAAAACGGTCCGTCGATCGGGGACCGACGGACCGCACCATCGCATTGCGAATTTCGGATGAAGTGCCGGTGAAGTAGGACACCGGCAGGTAAAGTATGGTCCAGCCCAGCGGGATTGCAACCGACCGTCCGCGTACCGGCGATGCCGATACGCGCGGCGGCGTGCGTGCGCGCCATGCACCGGCTCAGCCGTTCGTCCGCCGACACCGCGTCCGCGCATCGTTGCGGCCGCAACCACCGACGACGCGCGAGAGCCCGCGCGTCGGCCTCGCATGATCGACCGCGACCGCAGTCGCGCATCGCAGCAACACCATGCCGACGCAACTGCGGCGACCCAGTCCAAGCCATGCTCACGGGCAGCGGCCCCAGTACTCGTCTGCCGCGTAGGTCACCGTACCGCTGGAACCGCCCGCCTCCAGGGGGCGCAAGGCGCTGTGATTCAGTATGCGCTCGCGATAACGCTCGGGCCCGCCGGCAACGGTGGAGAACACCAAGCGGTACTCGATCACGTCGGCGTCCACCGACAGGTCCCAGTCGGAATAATGTCCGGCATCGGGCGAGTGGATGCGCACCCGCGACGGCCCGATGGCCTCCAGCTCGAAGCCGTCGTCGCAGTCGCAACCGATGACTTGCAGACACTTCGTCCAGCGTCCCGGCAGCCACGGCAGCACGAAAGACGTCGGCGCCCGCGTCGCGCCGCCGGCGGGGGCGTCGTCCGCGGACGCGGTTGCAGCGGCCGCCGTCACCGCCATGAGCCCGGCGATCAGGCTCGCCGTGGAACGCCTGCGCATGCGCCTCTCCTATTCCCGGGGGTTGACAGCCTCAAAGAAAGCGTAGCAGAGACCACCGTGTCCGCCTCTGCGCTGCTTAGCCCGCAGCCCGAACTTGTGCGTCGAGGCCCTCAGCGCGTCGCCGCCGCGGGCACGGCGCCGGGCTTGCCTGCCTCGGCCAGCGCTGCGAAGCGAGCGCCGAGAAACTCGACGACGGCGAAGCACACCAGCCCGAACGGCAGGTAACCCAGGTAGCCCAGCACGGGCATCTCGAACACGAGCCCGGTGTGCACGAAGGGAACCGTGTACTCCCACTTGGCGAGGCTGTTCGCGTTCCAGAGCTCCCAGAAGACGCCGCAGACCAGGCCCGCGAGCGCCGCCAGCCAGACGCCGCGCCAATCCCCGCGCCGTGTCTCAGCGAAAGGCACGCGCCGCCCGCCGAGACGGCACAGGGCAACGACGACGCCCAGGGGTGCGAGCCAGACGAAGGCGAAGAAATAGGACGGCCAGCGTGCCAACGCCGCCAACGCGGCCATGGACGAAAGCAGCAACGCGCAGGCCCCTGCCGTGCCCATCGCCCGTTTGGGGCGGGCAAACCCGTCGAGACCGCGATACAACCGGGGGAACGTACCGAGGCACTCGGCGGTGCTCAGGACGGCCGGCAAAACGGTCGCAAAGGCGAGGGAGCAGATCAGCGTGTACTGGCCAGGGCTCCACTCGCTGACGCCGACGTAGTGCCAGTTGCCGGCAAAGCGATTGAGAAACTCGAAATACCACCAGAACACGGCGCTGACGGGGAAGAGCCAGAGAAAGTCGCGCTTGTGCGACAGCATCAGGCAGCGCCCGCGACGCGAAAACGTGAGCGCGTTGACGACGACGATGTAGCCGAGCCACAACGGCGTGAACGTGAATTCCTGCAGCGGGCGAAACCACTCGAACCGCGTCCACGCCAGCACCCACGCGAGCACCAGCCAGCACACGGCCACCCGGCCCCAGCCCGGCAATGGCAGGCGCGCGTTCCCCGCAGAGGGCGCACGGTGAGGCGGCCGCAGCAGCCGGCGCAGGAACGGGCTCAGCGCGACCAAACCGACCGCAGCGATCAAGCCGAACACCGCCCACGAGAGCGCCGGCGCAGAGCCCGGCGGGGTGCGCGGCGGAAACTCCAGATAGGGAGCAAGCGCGCCGCCGCCCGACCAGACGCCGATAAGCGGCAGTCCGACGAGGGCGCCCGCCAGCAGCAGCATTCGCCTCGCCGTGCTCATCGCCACGAGCGCCACGGCATGCGCTCGGGCGCATGGCGTTCCGCCCCGGTGCCGGGCCCACCGAGCGTCGCGCCTGCATGACGGCGCTGCGGACAGTGCGGCTTGCCGTTCGACCGATCGAAGCGCAAAATCAAAACTGGGCTGGCAGTCTCTGACTCGACACGCAAATCATAGCTCACCACCACCGAGTGCCACAATCCACGTCAGCACGACGCCCGATGCTGCGGCGTGCGTCCGTTGCGTTCATCAGCATAGAGCCGTATGGGATGACTCGGGTTAGTGCCTGCTCACGGGCCGCCGTACGAGCGCAAGCGACCCGGTGAACTTCGCGATCCATTCGATGCGCCACATTCTTCACGAGGATGTGAACGATGCACAATCTCAGAGTGAAAGAGGACGACTACGAACTCACGGCGGACAATCGACTCGCGCACCTGTCCGACTGGAACGAGGACGTTGCGACCGCGCTCGCGGAGCGCGAGGGGCTCACACTGACCCCGGAACACTGGGAAATCATCGGTGTGATGCGCAATTTCTACGAGCAGTTCAACCTCTCGCCGGTGCGCAAGCTTCTCAAGCGCGCTGTCGCCGAGAAACTCGGCGCGCGCAAAGCCGCGGAGGAGCATCTGGCGCGACTGTTCCCGAACGACGTGCTCGTGCAGGGCACCCGCATCGCCGGCCTGCCTTTACCGACACTGGACGCCGAGCTCGAGAACAGCATCTACGCCACCAGCGTCCCGACCCGTGCCGAGACGGCCACGCACTTCGTCGGGGAATTCGAGTTCGGTGGCCGAAAACACAGGGTTTATCCCCACGGCAACCTGGTCAATCCCGAACAGTGGAGCGAGCCCCTTGCCGAATTCCTGGCGAGCAAGGAAGGCATCACGATGACCCCGGAACACTGGGAGATCATTCACTTCCTGCGCCGTTTCTACTTTCTGTACGGCATCTCACCCATGGTGCGACTGCTGATGAAGCACATGCGCGAGCACTTCGGGGAGCACAAGAGCAGCGAGGACTATCTCTACGGTCTGTTTCCGGCGGGGCCGTCGCGGCAGGGCTCACGCATCGCCGGGCTGCCCGAGCCCCAGGGATGCATCGATCCGTGAGGACGGGCTGCGCCGCAAGCATCAACGGGACACGGGGCGCGGCGGACGCCGCGCAGCGCCGCTTCAGTCTGCCGAGGTCAGCGGCACGACGGTGGGCGAGACGAGGCGCTCGAAGTCCGCGTAGGCGAGCTGCAGCAGCTCGGTGTGCGAGCCCGCGTTGAAGGCGATCTGCTCGTCCTCGGCCAGGGCGGGCGAGACGTACACGGGCAGATCGTAGAGGTTACCGAAGGGCGGCATGGCGCCGGTATCGCAATCGGGGAAAAGCTCGGCGAACTCCGCCTCGGTGGCGAGCTCGAGCGTCTGCGACCGCGTCGCCGCCTGCAGCCTTGCGAGATCCAGACGTTGCGACGCGGGCAACACCGCCATCGCCATCTCGCCGTCGATCTTGAGCATCACGGTCTTCGCCAGGTCCTTGCCGCGCACATGGGCCGATGCCGCCGTCTCCTGGGCCGTGTAGGCGGGCGAATGCCGGATGCTCAGGTAGCGGACCTCATGTGCGTCGAGAAACAGCTTGAGCTTATCGACCGGCATGCCTTGCTCGCGGGTGCGTCTCCGTCAGCCCCCGACCCACGTCGCGCCGGAAGCGGTCAAGCTACGCCCGGCGCAGTGCACTCCTCGGTTTCCCGTCGCGGCCTGGCGACCGTGGCAACCCCCCGGCGGGCCCGGGCGTCTAGTCACCGGATGCGACTCGGCGGGTCGCCGTACGCAGTTCGCGAATCTTGGCGACGACGGACTCGTTTGCGTCGAAGGACTGCGCGACGAGGTCGCAAAGCGAGTTGATGGCATGCAGGCTTCGGGACAGGTCCTGATGGAGAAAGTCGAGCCTCGCGGTCTCCGCCTCGAGCTCACGGATCTGCGCCATGATCGGCTCGTCGCCGTGTCCGGACTGTTCGACCAGCTGCCTAACCGAGGCGATGGCTTCGAGCATTCGCCCGGCTTCCCGCTCGAGAAACTCGACACGCATTTCATCGTCGGTAGGCATGCGAAACTCCTGCGCCATGGCTCGCGAACTGGCCCGGCGGCCTGCAGCGGGCCGCCCCCGCGGCGATTCGTAGCGAGTCCCGATTGTAGACCAGCGCATGGGTAGACAGCCACAGGCCTGCAGCCGGCCAACGGCCTGCGACGCAACGGGCTGCGCCACGGCCACCAAATCCGGGGCAGCGCGGCCCTTTCGGCCGGGCTCACGATGAGCCACACTAAGGTCGTGCCCGATGATCGTCACGACATGAACGAGGCGCTGCGCCGCTTCTTCGACACGCACCTGGAGGACGTGCTGCGCGAGCTGCCCCGCGAAGCCCAGGTCCTGCTCGACGACGTTTCCCTGATCGTCGCCGATCACCCCTCGCGCGAGGTCATGCGCGATATGGGCGTTAGGCACCGCGATGAGCTCTGCGGGCTCTACAGCGGCACACCCCTGCCCGAACGCAGCGTCGAGCTCTTCGGCGTTCCGTCCGACGTCATCTATCTGTACCGCGAGGGCATCCTGGCCCTGTCACGCGACGCGGGTGGCGAAGTGCGGGAGGTCGAGCTGCGCGAGCAGATGCGCATCACGATTCTGCACGAGCTCGGCCACTATCACGGCTTCGACGAGGAGCGGCTCGAGCGCCTCGGCTACTGAAGGGTGCGGCGGGCGGCATGCGCGCCCGAAGCTCGGCGCGTGCCCGCGTCTGCCACCGCCGGGGGGCTATGCGGCCGCGAGCGGGTGCGCAAGGGGCGGTTCAGGCCGCCGGCTCGATGATCGCTGACTTTGACGCGGATCAAAACAGGGATGGCAGCCGACTGCTATATTCTGCACGTTGATGTTACGGAACACTGAGGGCTCCGCCCTCGATACAGGAGATAGAGACATGGCAGAAAAAAAGAGGGCGGCGCCGAGGAAAGCTGCAAAGAAGAAGCAGGTTGCGGCCGAGAAAGACGTCGAGGTCCAGCCTGCCGCAGAGCGTGGCATGACGCCTTTCGAGGATTTCGACCGGCTGTTCGAGGATTTCTTCCGCCGGCGACTGCAGCCGTTGCGCTGGGACTGGCCGTCGTGGGACGAGCTGCTGCCCGCGTTCCAGGGACGGGCGCCGCGCGTCGATGTGCTCGACAGAAAGAACGAGGTCATCGTGCGTGCGGAGCTTCCGGGAGTGGATAAGAAGGACGTCGATGTATCGATGAGCGACAACACCGTCACCATCAAGGCCACGACCAGCCGCGAACAAGAAGAGAAGAAACAAGACTTCTATCGACGCGAGATCAGCAGCGGCACGTTTGCACGCACCCTCGCCCTTCCCGCCGACGTCGACGGCTCGAAGGCCAAGGCAAGCTTCAAGGACGGCATCCTCGAGCTCAGCCTGCCCAAGGTCGCGGGCTCCAAGCGGCGTCGGGTCAAGGTCAGCTGAGCTAAGGCGGGCCGCCGCCCGGCGGCCCGCCGCTGTTGCGGCCGTGCACGCCGAGGCGCCGTGACGGCGTGCGCAGCGCGGCCAGGCGTCGCCAGCGACCGCGGTGCCTCAGCGTCGACCTTGGCAAGATCGCGGCCCCCGGGTCGGGCGCTGCACGGCCCTTCGGGGAGCCTTTGAGCGCGCGGCACCGGGACAGGACTCAGACTTGGCGCGGCGTCGCGCGGGCGTTATCGTAGGCCGCGAGATGGATACGCTGTGCCTGCGCGCCCGCGTCGGCAATCGCCCCGGCCGGCCGTGAGATACGGTTCCTACAGACGCCTCTCGATCGCGGGAGCGCTCGTCGCCCTGGTGGGCGCTCTCGGGTCGCTCGGGTTCGCCCTGGCGGAGAGCGTTCCGACCTCGATCGCCGAGATCGAGGGTCTGGTCGAGTCCGCCGGCTCCTGGGGCGTCGCGGTGGCCATCAGCCTCATGGTCGTGCACAGCTTCGTCCCTTTTCCCGCCGAGCTCGTGGCCATCGCCAACGGCATGGTCTACGGCCCGCTCTGGGGCACCGTCATCACCTGGAGCGGGGCCATGCTGGGCGCATACCTCGCCTTCGGCCTGGCGCGTCTGCTCGGACGCCGATTCGTCGAACGCATGGTACGTGAGGAGGACTGGCGACGCATGGATAGCTGGGTGGCCGAACGCGGCGGCACGACGTTGCTGATCAGCCGGTTCTTGCCGGTGATCTCGTTCAACCTGATCAACTACGCGGCCGGCCTGACGGGCATCTCGTGGTGGACCTTCACCTGGGCCACCGGTCTCGGCATCCTGCCGATGACCGCGCTGATGGTGGTGATGGGCGATCGCATGGACACCCTGCCCTGGCAGGCGTGGCTGATCGTGCTGAGCGGCGGGGTCTTGCTGTGGCTGCTGTTGCGGCGTCGCGGTCTACTCCGGCTCTTGGGGTCGCAGCCGCGAAAGCCGCGGCAGCGCTCCTAGGCGATCCCCCGGCTGGCTCCGCCGCGCGGCCGCGCGGCGGAGCTCGAGGCTAGAGGTCCCGCAGCTCGCGCCGGGAGCCCTCGATATCGCCTTGCTCGAGGAGCCGGCGAATGCGG
>JABAHS010022620.1_pt1 | contig 27046 bp, 16 predicted proteins | sample 7062111 | NCBI WGS metagenome assembly JABAHS01 (sample SAMN14534600, study PRJNA622989) | marine sediment metagenome | biome: marine biome [ENVO:00000428]; feature: marine pelagic biome [ENVO:01000023]; material: deep marine sediment [ENVO:00002113]; isolation source: pool of 4 deep marine... | reverse complement strand
CAGAAGTTATTCGTCACGTTGGCAAGGCTGCCGTGCGCCCGGTTGCCGATGAGCTGCCCCTCGCCGGCGATTACCGACCAGAAGAACGGCATCAGCTTCGTCCTGCGCACTTGCGGGTCGTCGTCCCAGAAGCGCGCTTTCAGCGCCGCCGGGTCGGCCACGAACGCCTCGTCGTCAACCAGCGCGCGATCCGCGCCGGTGAACAATTCCTGCCACCGCAGGCCATCGAACGTGACCAGGATGACGCGTTCCGTTTGCAGCGCCCGCTGCGCCTCGGCGGTCAGGGCAATGAGACAGATCGATACTGCGATGACGAGTCGTTTCAAGTCCATGGAAATTCCCGCGGCGACTTTTTCAGGCCGATTGTATGATTGCCGCGACCGCCGTGGAATAAGTGGATCGTGCATGAGCCGGTCCGCCGACCTTGCCGGCTGCATCGGCGATACAACTGGAGTCGCGAAGCGGCCGGCGCCTGTCCGACATCCTCCCGCCGACTAGCGGCCGATCGTGACGCGGTCGGGTCTCGCCGGGCCGCGGATCCAGACGCCCGGTCGCTCGCCGGTGAGCGCACCGGAGCGGATGACGAAGCGGCCGTTGATCATGACGTGCTCGATGCCGGTCGGGTAGCGATGCGGATCGGCATAGGTCGCCTGGTCCTGCACGGTGTCTGCGTCGAAGACGACGATGTCGGCATAGGCGCCCTCGGCGATCCGGCCACGCTCGCCCTGGCTGTACTGGTCGGCCGGCATCGAGGTCATCTTGCGCACGGCTTCTTCCAGCGTGATCACGCCGAGTTCCCTGACGTAACGCGCCAGCACGCGCGGAAATGCGCCGTAACTGCGCGGATGGGGATAGCCGTCGCCCCAGGCAACCGGGTCGCCGTCGGTTTCGATCATCGCGAGCGGATGCTGCATGATGCGGATGACGTCGTCCTCATGCATGGCATGGAAGATCGTGGAGAAGCCGCCCTGTAACTGCAGCTCGATGACGAGGTCGATACCAGTCTCGATATTGTTCGGCAGCCCCCGGGCCTCGGCATAGTCGGCAAGCGTTTTGCCGTTCCAGGACGGGTCGGACTCCAGGACCCGGAACTGGATCCGGCCGAGATCGCCTCCGGTCCGGTCGTTCATGAAGATCTCGTACATCTCTTCCTTGATCTGCGGCAGCTGTTCGGGATCGGTGACGCGTTCGGCGAAGGCTTCCGTGCCGCCGGCGAGCACCCATTGCGGGAACAGTACTCTCGACGTCGTGCTGGACGCCGCGTACGGATAGAGGTCGTGAACGATGTCGATGCCGCGTTCCCGCGCGTCGTCGATCAGTGCGAGGCTCTGCTCCGACATGCCCCAGTTATTGGCGCCGGCCACTTTGTGATGGTTGATGTGTGCCGGGATATCGGCTTCCTCGGCAATGCGGATGGTCTCGTTGATCGAGTCGAGCAGGCCGGTCGCCTCGTTGCGCATGTGCGTGACGTAGATGCCGCCGTAGGCGGACGCGACCTTGGCGAGCTCGATGACCTCTTCGGTTTCCGCAAAGTTGGCGGGGACATAGAGCAGGCCGGTTGACAGGCCCAGTGCGCCTTGCTTCATCGTCTCCTCGACGAGGTCGCGCATCGCCTGCAGTTCGTCGTGGTCCGGCGCGCGATTCTCGAGCCCCAGAACCTGTTTGCGGGTCCAGGTGTGGCCCGCGAAGAAACCGACGTTCGGTGCTACGTCCAGCGACGACGCGTACTCGTCGAGCGGCCAGGGCTGATCGCCGCTGTGCAGGCCGGCGATGATCGTGGTGATGCCCTGGCGGGTGAAGTTCTCCGCCAGCGGGTGTTCATGAATCGTCGTCTGGATGTGCGCATGGTTGTCGATGAATCCCGGCGCAACGATCAGACCGCTTACGTCGACGACCCGTGCCGCATCTGCGTCGTCGAAGCCGGATGTCGAAATCGCGACGATGCGGTCTCCTTTGATGCCGACGTCGGCGGAGTAACGCGTATTTCCCAGACCATCGACGACGGTGCCGCCCACGAGGACCACATCGAGTCGCTCGTCCACAATGTCATCAGCTGGCGCCGCCGGCGTCGGTGGTTGCTCGCAACCCGTCAGCACGGCAAGTACCGCCGCAATTGTTATCTTTTTCATGCGCCCTGTCCCCGCTGTCCTCCGGCAAGGCTAGCACAGGAAGTCGCCGCCGGCGGGCGCCGCCGCGCGAGCCTGCAGGCAGTTTTTCAGGCCGGTCGATGTCTAGGGAAGTCTGCGTGCGAACGCGGCGCCGATCTGCGTCAGCGTGAAGTTGTCGAAGCCGTCAGTCGAGCCCATCACGTTCTCGAGCAGCTGGTAGCCGGCCAGCCGCTGCAGATGGCGCTGGATAACGACCGGCCGGGTGTGCAGGTGCTCCACCAGGTCGGGCGCGGAGATGGTCAGTCCCGGGCAGCGGGACCGCGCGACTTTCAGGACGGCGACGTCCGTGTCGTCGAGATCGAGGCTGGCTGCCGTCAACGTTGTTTCTTCGGTCTTAAGTCCGGTCCGCGCCAGCACCGTCCTCACAGCGTGATTGAGTCGATAAATGCCGAGCCTGCCGTGTAGCCGGAGACTGTCTATACGGTCGTCTACGATACGCAGCAAGCGCGACAGGCTGCGGAGCCCTCGTAACAGGGCGACAACTAGCAACAACCAGAAGGCAATCGACAGGAACAGTGGTAATGGGTCCCAAGCGGCCACGCCGACGCTCCTGTCGAGGAGGGCGAGTTGAGGGAAGCTCGTCTCGAGAAAGGCAGCGGCGCGCTGTCCCGGGAGCAGGAAGATCTCCCGGAGCGCGTGGCCAATGTTCGTTGCAGCGACAATCAGGTCCATCTTCGCGTCACCTCGCTGCCATTGGAATGCCGCGAGGGCGGATCCAACTGTGAACGCCGTCACAATTTTCGAATTGCGCGGCGATCAACTGTGCGACGTGTCGTCCGGGAAATTGAGGCTTGGATCACAGATCACACTTAACAATTGCTAAACACTTGGCGTTGATGTGGAAACCCTCCGCGGAAAGGTGCCGCGGAATTCTCCAAAAGGACTTTGGACTATGGCGACAGTCACCAGGAGTTTGCTCATACTTGCCCTAACCGCATTGCTGGCGGGGGTCGGCGCTGCGCAGGAGCTGTCCGGCAGCGATATGCAAAGCCTCGATGGGCAGGTGCAGGAAATCAAATCCGATGTTCTGAGTATCGCGTCGGAACTCAACACGCTGGAAGAGCGCCTGCTCTATCCGTCCAATACGCAAGTTGCGGTATTCGTGTCCATCGCGGACCAGGAAGAGTTCCGCCTCGACTCCGTGGAAGTGGAGATCGATGGCTCGCTCGCGACCCACCACATCTACAGCTTCAAGGAGCTCGAGGCGCTGCAGAAGGGCGGCGTGCAGCGGATCTACACGGGCAACGTGGCGACCGGCGCGCACCAGATCGACGTAACGGTCATGGGCAAGCTGAAGAACGGCAAGGATTTTACGGAGTCGGGAAGCTTCCAGTTCAACAAGGACGTCAAGCCCAAAGCGCTGGGAGTCACCCTCGCAGGGCCGGGCCTTGGCAAGACGACCATCCAGGTCGGGGACTGGTAAGACATGCGACGAGCGCCGTTCGCTGCGATCGGGCTCATCATTCTTGCCGGCCTGGCGACCCACAGTGCCGACGGTGATGAGCTGCAAGACCTCTACTTCGGAGAGGCGCTTTTCTATGCCCACCAGGGCGACTTCTTCGCGGCACTCGAACGTCTCGATACGGAAGTGCGTCAGCACAATGACGTCGACGAACGCGAGCTCGATACTTTCTACGCCCACTTCGATGACGCCCAGTTCTCGCTCGGAGATTTCGAACTTCGTTATCGCATGCATCATCGCGCGGGGCGCGCAATCCGCGCCGTGCTGGAGGCCGCGGTCGACGACCGGATCAGGAACGACGCCGCCTATCGCCTGGCCAGGATCCATTTCCAGAAAGGGCAAATGGAAGCGGCGATGCAGGCCCTCGGCAGAATCGACGGCGACATTCCCCGCGACATCCGCGATGACATCGAATTCCTGAGGGCCAACGTGCACCTCGGCAAGGGCGATCCGGCGGCTGCGCTCGCGGGTCTGGAAGACCTCGCGGACTCGGACAATTACGGCGCCTTCGCCGCCTACAACCTCGGAATCGCCCATCTCGATGCCGGCGACAAGGACGCCGCCATCAAGCAACTGGGTCGCGCCGGACTGCGCGACACCGCCGAGCCCGGAGAGCTGGCTATCCGCGACAAGGCCAACCTCGTGCTTGGCACGCTGCTTCTCGAGGACGGTCGCTTCGACGAGGCTATCCCATACCTGAACCGTGTGCGGCTCGACGGGCCATTCTCGAACCAGGCCTTGCTGAGTGCCGGCTGGGCCAGCGTCTCCGCCGGCGATTTCGAGCGGGCAGTCGTGCCCTGGGGAATCCTGGCCGGCCGCGAAGTCACCGATGCGGCCACGCAGGAAGCGATGCTCGCCCTGCCGTATGCCTATGGCAAGCTCGAGATCCACGGTCGCGCCGCAATGCACTACGGGCAGGCGCTGGACGCATTCGGCAAGGAGGTCGACAAGCTCAACGCGTCGATCGACAGCATCCGCGAGGGCCGTTTCCTGGAGGCGCTGATCCGCGAGGAGATTCGCAAGGACGTCGACTGGGTCATCCGGCTGCGCGAATTGCCGGAGACGCCCGAGACCTACTACCTGATGGCGCTGATGGCGAGTCACGATTTCCAGACCGGCCTGCAGAATTATCTCGATCTCGCCGATCTGCGCCGCAAACTCGATGCATGGCAGAACGATTTCGACGCCTATGGCGACATGGTGTCCAATCGCCACGACCACTACGAACCGCTGCTGCCGGCGGTCGACACGGAGTTCCGGGAACTCGACTCCCGGCTGCGGCTGCGGCGAGAGCAGCACAAGATGCTCGTCAAGCGACGTAACGATCTGTTGACGACCCCGCGTCCCGAGTTCCTCGCGACCCCCGAAGAGCGGGCCATGCTGGAGCGTATCGAAGCGATCGAGTCTGCGCTGGGCGAAGCCCCGGCTGCGGGCACGCAGCAACGACTGTCGCGCCTGAAGGGCCTGATCGGGTTTACGCTCGAGACGCAGTATCACGAGCGCCTGACGGTTTTCGACGCGAACCTTCGCGAACTGGACGAGGCGATGGCCGTCGTAGATGCGCAGTATGAAGATTACGTGCGATCGAGACAGGCCGCGACACACAGCTTTGTCGGCTACGACGATCCGATGAACCGACTGCGCGCGAATGTCAGCCGTTCCAAGGACACGGTCGAACGCCTGATGACGCGGCAGGGCCAGTTGCTCGAAATCGTGGCTATCGATGAATTGATGGCGCGACGCAGCCGCCTCGAAGTGTATGGTGACAAGGCGCGATTCGCGTTGGCGGACAGCTACGATCGTGCATCGCAGTCACAGGCCAGCGCAGGTGACATGCAATGAACGCGAAGTGGCTGTTGGTCGCGCTTGCCCCGGTCGTGCTTGTATCCTGCGCGACGCCCACGACGCAGGTCGGCACGCTGGCCGAATTGTCTGCCGCGGCGCCGGATCTCGATGACGTGTATCTCGAGGACGGGCTGGAGAGAGCGGCGCAGAGCTATCGCCGCTATCTCGAGGAAACTGCGGAGAGCGAGCGCACGCCGGAGGCTATGCGCCGTCTCGCCGACCTACAGATCGAGCAGGCATATGGCGTGCTCGGCAGCGGCGCGCCGCTGGAGATGGCAGCGCCCGAGATGGCCCGCCCGAGCGCGGGCATCGACACCGTCAGCTCGCGCAAACCCGCAGCCGCGCCCGCCCAGCCCGACGAATCGGATCTCGAATTCGAAGCGCGCGCGACCGGTCGCGACGAATTGCTCGAGCGCAGTGACGTGCCCGATGAAGAGCTCCTGACCGTGGATGGGGAACCGATTCCACTCGGGCCGAGAGAGGCCATAGCGACCTACCAGGAAATTCTCGAAAAGTATCCGAACTACGAGAGAAACGACCGGGTGCTGTACCAGATGTCTCGCGCCTATGACGAAATCGGCGAGCCCGACCAGGCCATGGAAGTGATGAGCCGATTCGTGAGCAAGTACCCCTACTCGCGCTACGCCGACGAAGTGCACTTCCGGCGCGGCGAATATTACTTCGTGCGCAAAAAATGGCTCGACGCAGAGGCCGCCTATTCGTCCGTCACGCGCATGGGGTCCACATCGAGCTTCTACGAACTCGCGTTGTACAAGCTTGGCTGGACGCTCTACAAGCAGTTCCTCTACGAAGAAGCGCTGCACCAGTTCATGGCGATGCTCGATTACCAGCTTACGGTCGGATACGACTTCGACCAGCTCGACGAAGAAGATGAAGAGCATCGCATCATCGACACGTTCCGCGTCGTCAGCCTGAGTTTCTCCAATCTCGGTGGCCCGGAGGTCATCGACGATTACTTCTCCGCCTTCGGCCACCGGACCTATGCCGACAAGGTCTACAGCAACCTGGCCGAGTTTTACTTCGAAAAGCTTCGTTATGACGATGCGGCGTCGGTGTACAAGTCGTTCATCAAGCTGAATCCCTATCACGCGGCGGCCCCGCACTTCAGCATGCGCGTTGTCGACGTCTATGACGCAGCCGGCTTCCCGCTGCTGGTCGTCGAGTCGAAAAAAGAATTCGCGACCCGGTATGCCGTCGATTCAAATTACTGGAATTACTTCGATCCGGCCGAATCGCCCGACGTCCTTGGTTTCCTGAAAACCAACCTGACAGATCTCGCCGGGCACTATCACGCGCTTTACCAGGCAGAGGCGCTTGTCGACGAACGAGGAGAGAACTTCGGCGAGGCGTCACGCTGGTACCGCCAGTTCCTGGCGTCATTCCCGGCCGACGAGGACACGCCGGGCGTGAACTACCGGCTGGCCGACCTCCTGCTGGAGAACGAAGACTTCGCGGTCGCTGCCGTCGAATACGAACGCACGGCCTACGGGTACGAGATGCACGAGCAGGCATCGGCCGCGGGATACGCGGCGGTCTATGCGTATCGGCAGGAGCTCGAGCTGGCGACCGGCTCACGCCAGCGCGAGGTCAAGCAGGCGACGGTCGACAGTTCATTGCGCTTCGTCGACGCTTTCCCAGAACACGAGGAAGCGGCCGTCGTGCTCGGCGCAGCCGCCGACGATCTGTATGCGATGAAGAATTTTCCGCTGGCGATCGAGTCGGCCAGGAAGCTGATTGCGAATTACCCGGCGTCCGAGTCCGGGCTGCGGAGAGCCGCCTGGGCGGTCGTCGCGCACTCGTCGATCGACATTGCCGAATATGCCGACGCGGAGTTCGCATATTTGAACCTGCTTGCGCTCACGCCGGCAGACGATGAAGCGAGACAGGGCGTGGTCGACGGCCTGGCAGCTGCGATCTACAAGCAAGCCGAGCAGGCGAATCTCGTCGAGGATTACCGAGCCGCCGCAGATCATTTCCTGCGCATCAAGGCGGTCGCCCCCGAGTCCAGCATCCGCAGCGCGGCCGAGTACGATGCCGGCGCCGCGCTGATGCGCCTCGAGGACTGGTCGGCCGCGGCTGGCGTTCTGGAAGAATTCAGGTCGACGCACCCGGATCACGAACTGAGCGCCGACGCGACCAAGCAGCTCGCATACGTCTATCGCGAGGCCGGCGAGATCGCGCGCTCCGCCGAGGAGCACGAACGCATCGCGGCGGAGTCCGAGGATCCTGAACTGCGCCGCGACGCCTTGCTTACCGCGGGCGAACTTTATGACGAAGCCGAAGTGATGGACGAGGCGGTTCGGGTTTACGAGCAGTACGTCGTCGAATATCCGCGTCCCATCGATATTGCGATGGAGACGCACGCAAGGCTCGCCGACATTTTCAAGGACCGGCTGGACTACTCGCGCTACCACGAACGCCTGCGGCTCATGGTCGCATTCGACGGTCAGGCCGGCGCCGACCGCAGTGACCGCACCCGCTTCCTGGCGTCCGGCGCCGCGCTGGTGCTCGCCGAGCTGACCTTCGAGCGTTTCTCCGCGTTGCAACTGAAGCAACCGTTCGAGGAGAGTCTCGCCGAGAAGCAGAAGCGCATGGATCAGACCCTGTCGGAGATGGAAGGGCTCGTCACTTACGAGGTTGCGGACGTTACCGCGGCGGCCACGTTTTATATCGCGCAGGTCTACGACGAATTCAGCCGCGCATTGCTGGAGTCGGAGCGCCCTGCGGGCCTCAGCGAGGCGGAAAAGATTGATTACGAGCTGGTGATCGAGGAAGAAGCCTACCCGTTCGAAGAGCAGGCGATCGACGTACACCGGAAGAATCACGAGCTGCTCGCCTCGGGCATCTACAACCCGTGGGTACAGAGAAGTCTCGACCGACTGGCCGTCCTGATGCCGGGGAGGTATGCAAAGAACGAGACGAGCGAAGGCTTCGTCCGGTCGATTTCGTATTACGCGTACCGCATGCCGATCGCGCCCGAGCCGGCGATCGACGATATGAGCGACGGCGATTCGGCGCCCGAAGCAACGGCGTCCGTACCGGAGTGACACGATGCGCAGGCACATACACAAAACCTTGCTGATACTGAGTCTCGTCGCGGGCTGTAGCACGACCACGACGCCACAGAATGCGCCGCCGCCGTCGCGCGTCGACGTCATCGACGCCGTCGGCTTTACGATCACCGAGGAGCAGGCGATCAGCGAACAGGTCGAGCTGGCCTATCAGCAGGCGCTGCAGCTTCTCGAGCAGGGGCTTGTCGACCAGGGTATCGCCGCATTGACTCAGGTGACCGAAGCGGCGCCGAATCTCGCCACGCCGTTCATCGATCTTGGCGTCGCCTATCACGTCGCCGGCGATCTCGAGGCAGCGGAAACACAGCTTTTGCGCGCTATCGAGATCAACCCGTCGCACCCGTTGGCGCACAACGAACTCGGCATCATCTATCGCAAGACCGGTCGCTTCACCGAGGCGCGACAGCGTTACGAAGCCGCATTGGACATCTATCCGGGTTATCACCATGCCCGGAGAAATCTGGCAATCCTGTGCGATCTCTACCTCGTCGACCCGGCGTGCGCGCTCAGTAATTACGAGGCCTACATGGACACCGTTCCCGATGACGCCGAAGTCGAGATATGGATGGCGGATCTCCGCTTGCGCAGCGGAATCACGGAGGATTGAGCATGCGAATCGCCCACTTTTTCCTGGTTGCCGCGCTGATCGCGGCCCCCGTTTTTGCGCAGGAACCCGGCGCGGATGCGGATGAACCCGCTGCAGACCAATCCGCCGCCAAGCCCGCAGGCGCCAAGACCCTCTCGGGCATGTCGATCCTCGGTAACGAGGAGACCCCGAAGTCCCTGGTGATCGTGCCCTGGAAATCTTCTGAAATGGGCGACGAGCAGTCGATGTCGGATGCGCTCGATGAGCAGGCAAAGCCCGTCGACAAGGAAGTCTTCCTGCGCGAGCTGCGGTTTTACGAAATTCGCGCCGCAGAATAGCCATCGGCGCACGATTTTGTGCGCTAAATCATGTTTTTACGCCTTTCTCAGGACATGTCCGCAAGATGTGTGCTTCGTCACATTTCGGAATGTGCGCGCGGTCTATTCTCTACCCAATCCGCAACCAATCCGGGATAGCTAGACAAGTGAGGAACACGTAATGGACTTCTTTTATTCGATTGTCGCTTTCTTCTCGACCGGCGGCGTCTTCATGTACCCGATCCTGATCGTATTCGCGATCGGCGTTGCCATTGCAGCGGAACGGTACATCACGCTGATGCTGGTGACGAAAGACAACCAGGCCGTCTGGGACCAGGTCCAGCCGCTGCTGAGCGAAGGTAACTTCGACAAGGCGCGCGAGATGACCAGCAAGGACGAATCAACGATTTCGCAGGTTCTCAACATGGGCCTGTCACTGCAGGGTGCCGTCCGCCGTCGCGAAGACATCGAGATTGCGATGGAAGAGAGCATGATGGAGATCGTGCCGCGACTCGAAAAGCGCACGCCCTATGTCGCGCTTGCCTCGAGTATCGCAACCTTGCTCGGGCTGCTGGGCACCATCATGGGCCTGATCCAGGCTTTCACGGCGGTGGCGAATGCCAATCCAGCCGAAAAGGCAGACCTGCTGTCCGCGAGTATCTCAGTCGCAATGAACACGACGGCGTTCGGGCTCATGGTAGCCATCCCGCTGCTGATCGTTCACGCGATCCTGACCAGCAAGACGGGCGATATCGTCGACAGCCTCGAGATGGCGACGGTCAAGGCGCTGAACGTCTTCTCGCGACGTGCCAAACGGATGCAAACTGCCGAGGCCTGATCAAGATGGCGCGGAGGCGACACCATTATCGGCGGCGTACGTCGAACACGTACGAGATCGACATCACCACGTTCCTCAACCTGATGGTCGTTCTCGTGCCGTTCCTGCTGATTACCGCCGTTTTCTCCCGGCTCACGATCGTCGAGCTCAACCTGCCGAGCTCGGCGGGCGGCGCGGCGAACACGGCGGACAGCTTTCGCGTCGAAGTGATCGTCAGGGAGCAGGGAGTCGAAATCAGCAATGGCAGCGCGATCATCGCGACCATCCCGAAGCAGGAAGATGAATTCGACTTCGACACCCTGTCGGACACGATGGTGGCATTGAAGCAGAGTTACCCGAACCACGATGCCGCATCCGTGCTGATGGAAGCGCAGATCCCCTATGACTACCTGATCCAGGTCATGGATATCGTGCGCAGCGTCGAGGTGCCGACGGATGTGGAGAACGAAGTCGAGCTGTACGCGCTGTTCACCGAGATCTCGGTCGGAGAAGCCCCATGAGAAATTCACGTCGGCTGAAACGCATGCAGCGCAACCGCGTAACGATCGGCAAGATGAACCTGACGTCCTTGATGGACGTGTTCACAATCCTCGTGTTCTTCCTGCTCGTGAACTCCGGTTCCGTCGAGGTCGTCGAAGCGCCGAAGGACGTCAAGCTGCCCGAGTCAATGGTGCAGTCCAAACCCAGGGAAACCGTCGTTATCTCGGTGAGCCCGGAGGAAGTGCTGGTGCAAGGCCGCCTGGCCGGAACGGTGGACGAGGTGCTCGGTGGTCACGATGGGACCCTCGATAACCTGCGGGCCCATCTTGCTGAACTCAAGGAAAACGTTATCGGCACCAGCACGGCGACGGTTGCCGAGAGCCAGGAAGTGACCATACTCGCCGATCGCTCCGTACCTTTCATCGTCGTGAAGGACATCATGTCGACCTGCACGGCGGAGGGATACGAGAATGTGTCGCTGGCCGTAATCCAGAAAAACGCACAGGTCGCTACGCTCTGATTTCTCATGGACGAGTTTGACCACGAAATCGCACGCATCGCCGAAGAGGAGCAATCCCTCCGGCAGAAGGTGCAGCAATCCGAACGGGTCATGCAGGGGCTCGAAGGCGATCTGCGGTTCGTCGATGCCGAGCTCGAGGAACTGGCGAATAAAGGTCACGAATTCGAATTGCTCGCCAATGCCTGTCATTCGCTCGAGGAACTGGAGTCGAGTGGCGCGACACATCTTTTCTGGAACGATGAGCATGAGGCGGCCGATCAGCTGGATCGGGCGCGACGCAAGATCGATGACTACAGCGCGTCGGTCCGCGACGTCGAAGAACGTCGACTGGCGATCGTCGACAAGATCGGCGAACAGGATATCGAGCTCGATTGCCTGCACTACGATCTGACCGACGCCGTCGAGCGCGCAGAGCGCAGGCATGCGGAATGGGTCGTCGAGCGCGACGACGAGCCGCTGCAGTCGCACGTCCAGGTCATGCCGTGGTCGCGCGGCTATGAGGAGGACGAGCGTTTTCGCAAGTCCCTCGGCACTTCGCTGCTGGCCTCTTTGTTGATTGCATTCCTCCTTGGCTCGATTGCACTGCCGATCGTCGAGCGGACGCGGGTCGCCGAACTGCCCGAGCGGGTTGCGCGCTTGGTTCGCGAGCAGTTGCCGCCGCCACCGAAGCCGGTCGAGCAGCCGCAGATCGAGGAGGAGATTCCGGAACCCGAGCCGGAGCCCGAGCAGCTCGTCGAAGAGGTGCCGCCACCTGACGAAGTCGTGCCGGAGTCTACCGAGACGCCAGCCGCCGTAGCCGCAGAGCCGGACACGCGCGAACAGGTGAAATCGAAAGGCATTCTCGCGTTCCGCGACAGTTTTGCGAGCCGCGCCAACCTGCGGCCTGATACCGACCTCGGCTCGCAGGCACGAGTCCGCAGCGCCGGCGAGGACGCGGTCGGTCGGCCCGAGCGCGCCATGGTCACGACCACCGCGCCCGGATCCAGCGGCGGCATCAACCTGGCCGACATCAGTCGCGATGTCGGCGGTGGTGGCGGCCAGGGTATGGGTGGCGTACAAGTGTCACGCGTCGCGAGCTCGATCGGCAGCGGTGGTACGGCGGATCGCCCGCTGGCCGGCGGCGCCATGGCTGGACGCACGGACGAAGAGATCCAGATCGTCTTCGACCGCTACAAGGCGGCGCTCTACCGGCTCTACAACCGCGAGCTGCGCAAGGACCCGACGCTGCGCGGCCAGATGGTGCTGCGCCTGACGATCGAACCCGACGGCTCCGTGTCGTTCTGCGTACTGCAGTCGTCTGACATGGATTCGCCGGTGCTTGCCGACCAGGTGGTCGAGCGCGTGCAGACCTTCGATTTCGGCGCCAAGGAAGACATTGCCGCAGTGACGATCATCTATCCGATCGATTTCCTGCCCGCTGCCTGACGCGACATAACGTAGCGTCACCGTATCCGGCGGCGCGCTTAATTCTCTGGCAAGCCACACCACATAATGCTTCGCGTCCGCGAACGGAAATTGTCGATTTTGAGGCCTGAGACACAGCCTGACGGTCGTTTGTTACCTAATATCGAGAGAGTAACGAAGCTGTGATCCGCGTCACCTTCCCCGGAAGACCGTTGGGTCATAGTTCCGATCTGACGTGGATAAAGGCAAAGCCCCCGAAAGGTGGCGGCGCAAAGTCACCGGCCTAAAGAGCATTACGGCTCAATGGCAGCGGGACTGCCCGACGAATGACGTCAACGTGGGCCGTCCCGGGTGGTGCAAGGAGTGCACAGCAAATTGTCGACTGGGACGACAGAATCGCGAACCCTTTTCGCTGACCGGCGGTCTCGCTCGTGGCTGCGACGCATCGCAGCTTGCGCGCTGCTGGTGCTCGCGTCGTTCAATGCGCAGGCGCAGGCCGTCGACTGTTCGTCTTTCCCGAACGCGACGCTTGATGGTTTTGTCAGCCCGAATCCGCCGTCGAATATCAACATCGACACCAATTGCACGATTCGCAATTTCCCGGCAAATAATCCGCTCGACACGAACTTTGCTTTTTTCACGCAGCCCGGCCAGAACGACGAACGCTGGCTGGTCATCTTCGACAACGTCGTGCACACCGGGCAGATGTCCTGCAACACCGTCCTCGAACACAAGATCTGGTTCACCAACGGCTCGTCGACGTCGATCCAGGAGAGCTGCCAGAACCTGCTGATACCGGTCGAGAAGATCGACAAACAGAACCCACCCGGGGACGTCGCCACAGTCGGGGTGCCGTTCACATGGACCCTGACGAGTCCGGTGCTTTTCGATCCGGCCACCGGGAGCGTGGTCAACACCCAGGGATCCGTCAACGACCTGCACGGCATTACGCTCACAGACGACCTCAACGAAATCGGCGTCGACCTGACCTTCCTCGGCTACTCCGCTTACTGGTTGGGCAGCGGCGCTCCCGTTCCGCACACGTTCTCGAACAACAACGGCTTCCTGACCTTCGATAACTTCCCGATCGTCCCGGCGGGCGAACAGATCGTTATCGAACTGAACGTCGTCCTCGACGACACGCCCGCTAACTCAGTGGGTACCCAGTTCATCAACACCGCGCGCTGGGACTTCGGCCGCCTGATCGACGGCGTCTTCTACGAGCCGCTGCCGGGCGAGTGGGGCATCTCGCCGCCGATGACGATCGGCGGCCCGGATCTGGTCGTAACCAAGACCGGCCCGGCAACGCTCGGTCGGACCCTGAACCTCGGCGAGTGGGGCAATTACGGCATCGACATCCGCAACATCGGGCTCAGCGACGCATGGGACGTATCGATCGTCGACCGGTTGCCGAACGGCCCGACCGGCGGCATGTGCGACATCGCGCCGGAGATCCTCGATGCCCAGGTCTTTGCGGCGGATGGCCAGACGCCGGTTCCGGGCAAGGGTCCACTCGTCGCCGGTGTCGATTACACGCTCAATTTCGACGCCGCACCGCGGTGCGAGCTGAGCCTGACAATGCTGTCGCCGGCCGCCGCTATCGGGGCCGGCGAGCGACTGATCATTAACTACCGTACGCGGCTAGACGCGGACAGCCAGGATGGCGCGACGCTGACCAACATCGTCGGCGCGACGCAGTGGTACAACGGTGACGCCGTCAATCCCGACCGGCAGGTCGTCAATCGCAATGTAACCACCGGCACGGTCGGCACCGCGGACCATCAGGACGCGCACACGACGACGGTCGCGCTGTTCGGCTACTTCTTCGAGAAGACCGTCGAGAACCGCACGAGCGGCGACAATCCTGCGACGACCGCAGGACCCGGCGACGTACTTCGCTATACGCTGCGGCTGCAGACCACCGACGGTCCGCTTAACGACGTCACGTTCTACGACGATATGGGCGCCATGAATCCCGGCGCCGTGTTCGTCCCCGGATCGCTTTCGCTGGTCCCGGGGTCCGTGCCGCCGGGCGCGGACTCGAGCGGCACGGATCCGAACGGCGGCACGAACAGTGCCGGCATCCTCAGCGTCGGCAGTCTCGACCTGGCCGCGTTCGATGAAGTCTCGGTCCAGTTCGACATTACGCTGGCCGGCGGGCTGATCGACGGCACGGTCGTCAGTAACCAGGCCGACCTTCTCGCCGGCGCCAAGCTCGCCGACAGTGACGACCCTTACGTTAACGGCCAGGCTGACCCGAGCGTCACGGGTGACGAGGACCCGACACGAGTCATTATCGAAGGCGAGCCGCCGATGGCGCTCGCGAAAGCGGCCAACCAGGCCGAAGCGACGATCGGTGAAACCTTCAGCTACACGGTCACCGTGCCGTCGGCGCCGCACCTGTCACCGCTTTACGACGTGCGCATCCTCGACGACCTGTCGCTGTCAGCGGCCGACCTCGAGTTCGTCAGCGTGCAAAAAATTGCCGGGTCCGGCGCGTGGACGCCGGTCAACACTGGCACGCTGACCTCGCTCGTCATCGAAGACCCGGTCAACGGCATCGACATCCCGGCCGGGGAGCAGGCCGTCATCGAGATCAGCGTTCGCCTCTCGGATACGTCGACCAACGTGGCCGGCCTCACGTTTACGAATTCGGCGGCATACAGCTACAACCTGACCGACAACGATCCGGTGACCGAGAGACAGGGCCTGCCGGGCGTTTCCGGTGCGATGACCGTTATCGAACCGGACCTGACGCTCGAGAAAGGCGGGCCGGTCAACCTGCGCGCGGGCGTATCGGGAACGTTTACCCTGAACGTCCACAATGTCGGCGATTCGCCGGCGCATAACCTGACGGTCACCGACGTGCTGCCGAACCAGGCGGATGGCGGCATGTGCGACGCTGCCCCCGTCAACCCGACGGCACAGATCTATGCTGCTGACGGGGTGACGCCGATCGGCGCGCCGCTGGTGGAGGGCGCCGACTTCTCCGCGACCTTCAATGGTGACCCGGCGTGTACGATCTACTTCACGATGCTGACGTCGGCGGCGTCGCTCGGCGTCGATCAGCGCCTGATCATTACGTACGACGCGATGCTCGATGCCGATTCGCAGCTCGACGTCGCGCTTACCAACCTGGCCGGCGCCACGGAGTGGTTCAGTCTCGACCAGGCAGGCGCTGACGCCGCTTATGCGCGGATCTATACCCGCGTCGTGACAGACGGCACCGTCGGCACGCTCGATCACGAGGACGCGCACACGGTCGTCGAGTTCACGCCGCTGGTGATTTTCGAGAAGACCGTCGCCAACCTGACGAGCGGCGACGATCCGGCAGCGATCGCTACGCCCGGTGATACCCTGCGCTACAGCCTGCGGGTAGAGAATGCCGGCGGCACGCCGATCGCCAACTTCAGCATCGTCGACGAACTCGACAGCCTCAACGCGATGCCGGCCTTCCAGCCGGGCACGCTCGCGATCGTCACGCTCCCGGCCGGTGCCGACGACAGCAACACGGACGCTAACGGCGGCGCCGCCGGCAGCGGCCTGCTCGACGTCCGCAATCTCAGTCTCGGCCCGCTCGGCGACAGCATCCTGATCGAGTTCGACGTCACGCTGCTGCCGGTGATCGCCAATGACAGCTTCGTCTATAACCAGTCCGACCTGGTATACGCAGGACTGACGGTTGCCGTCAGTGACGATCCCAACGTCGACGGCGCGTCGGATCCGAACGTATCCGGTGACGAGAATCCGACCCAGGTGCGGATACAGTCGGCGCCGTCTTTCGACGTCGACAAGATCTCGACCTACCTGACCGGCGATCCGACGGTGCTGCTGGCCGGCGAGACGCTGCGCTACACGATCACGGTACAGAACATCGGCACCGACAACGCGACCGGCGTCGACATCGTCGACGCGGTGCCGGCGAACACGACCTACGTGGCCGGCAGCACGACGCTCAACGGCGCGCCGGTGCCGGATGCCGCGGGCGGCGCATCGCCGCTGATCAACGGCATTCAGATCAATGCGCCGGAAGACACGACACCCGGCGCGCTGAACGCAGGCGTCGCAAACAATATCGCCACGATCACCTTCGATGTCGTCGTCTATCCCGATGCGCCCGACGGCACGGTTCTGTCCAACCAGGCATTCGTGAGCGCGCTCGACCAGGGTGTTGCCGACATCCCGTCCGACGATCCGCGCACCGAGGTGCTCGACGATCCGACGATGGATGTGGTCGGCAACTACCCGCTGCTGTTTGCGCCGAAGAGCGCGGCGCTGCAAGTCGACAATGGCTCGCCAGGCATCGTCGATCCCGGCGACGTGCTGCGATACACGATTACCGTATACAACAACGGCACGGTGCCGGCCACGGTGACCGACCTGTACGACGCGGTTCCGGCCGACGTCACTTATGTGTCGGATTCCACGACCCTGAACGGCGAGCCGGTCAGCCAGCCGGATGGCGGCAACTTCCCGCTGTTCCAGCGTGTTCCGATCAGTTCCGCCGATCTGACGCCGCCGTTGCCGGGCGTGCTCGAGGGCGTGATCAATCCGGGCGAGTCGGCCGTCGTGCAGTTCGACATGCAGGTCAATGCCGGCGTCGCCGCCGGCACGCTGATCACCAACCAGGCGACCGTATACAGTGCGGAGCTGCCGAACCTCCTGACCGATGGCGACGGCAATCCCGCCACCGGTCCCGAGCCGACCGTCGTCGTCGTTGGCGACGCGCAGCAGCTCTCGATCATCAAGGAAGTCTCCGTCGTCGATGGCGGCCCCGCGTTGCCGGGTGCGACGCTCGAGTACACGGTCACGGTGCGCAACATCGGCGCGGTGCCGGCATATGACGTCAGCATCATCGACGATCTCGACAATCCGAACCCCGGTTTCCTTGCTTATGTCGATCAGTCCGCGACGCTGAACGGGCTGATGAACGGCGTCACGGTGGCCGGATCCCTGATCACGGCCGATTACTCGACCGACTACGGGCCGCTGGCGGCCGGCGATACGATCACGCTGCGCTTCCGCGCCATCATCGACCCGAACCTCGCGGTCGGCACGACTGTTACCAATACGGCGCAGGTTTACTGGAACGATCCGCCGCAGACCGAGACGGCGACGGTGTCCATCGACGTCGGCGCCATGCCGAACGCGGCTACGATCAACGGCGAGGTGTGGCACGACGCGGACCACGACGGCACGCCGGACGGCAGCGAACGTCCGCTCGAGGGATGGACGGTCGAACTGCTGTTCGATGGCCAGCCGCTCAGGTCCATGCTGACGAACGCGGACGGCTACTACGAGTTCGTCGGCGTCGCGCCGAACTATGCGACCGGGCAATACTACTCGATCCGCTTCCGTGCGCCCGGCGCCGGGCCGACGACGGCGCTGCTCGGCGTGACCGATTCGGACTTCACCAATACGCTGCAGCAGATCGACGATATCGAGGTTACCGCCGGTAGCATCTGGCGGTCGCAGAACATGCCGATCGATCCGAACGGCGTCATTTACGACGCGATCGCCCGGACGCCGGTTGCAGGCGCCATCGTGGCCCTCGTCGACGCCCGCAACGGCGTGCCGCTGCCGTCCGCTTGCTTCGACGATCCGAACCAGCAGAACCAGGTCACGATCGGCAACGGCTACTACAAGTTCGATCTCAACTTCTCGGATCCGGCCTGCCCGAGCGGACAGAACTATTCGCTCGAGGTGACCGCGCCGGGCACGACCTATCTGCCGGGAATCTCGACGCTGATTCCGCCGACATCCGACACGACGACGCTGCCCTTCGACGTGCCAGCTTGCCCGACTTCCGCTGATGATGCGGTACCGACCACCACGCAGCATTGCGAAGCCGCGCTATCCGAATTCGCGCCGCCGGCATCGATTCCGGCACGCAGCGCCGGCACGACCTATCACTCGTTTTTAACCCTGAGCGGCAGTCAGTCGCCGGGCTCGAGCCAGCTGTTCAACAACCACATTCCGCTCGATCCGCGTCTCGACGGCGCCGTGTCGGTGACCAAGACCACGCCGATGCTGAACGTCAACCGCGGCGATCTCGTTCCGTACACGATTACCGTCAGCAATTCTTTCGGCGCCAACCTGCTCGACGTCGACATCGTCGACCGCTTCCCGGCAGGGTTCCGCTATGTCGAAGGTTCGGCGCGTTTCGATGGCGTCCCGGCCGAGCCGACGATCGTCAACCGGGAATTGATCTGGTCCGACCTGACCCTGCAGACTGACGGCCAGCACGATATCCGGATGCTGTTCGCGGTCGGCGCCGGCGTCAAGGAAGGCGAGTTCATCAATCGCGCGCAGGCGGTCAACGCGCTAACCGGCGCCGTCATGTCGGCCGAGGCAACGGCGATGGTCAGGCTCGTGCCCGACACGACGTTCGACTGCACGGACGTCACCGGCAAGGTCTACGATGACGCCAATCGCAACGGCTACCAGGACGGTGACGAGGCCGGCATACACGGTGTGCGCCTCGTCACGGTCAACGGGCTGGCGGCGACGACCGATACGCACGGTCGTTATCACATCACCTGCGCGGTCGTACCCGACGAAAACCGGGGCAGCAATTTCGTTCTGAAGCTCGACGATCGCACCTTGCCGAGCGGCTACCGCGTCTCGACGCGACCCGTCCAGGTACAGCGAGCGACGCGAGGCAAGGCGTTGCGCATGAATTTCGGCGCATCCATCCACCGCGTCGTCGGACTCGACATTGCCGACGCGGTCTTCGAACCGGATTCGACCGAGATGCGCAGTCAGTGGACGTCGAGGATCGACCTGCTGATCAACGAACTGCAGAAGGGGCCCGCGACGCTGCGCCTCGCGTACGTTGCCGACGTCGAGTCCGAGTCGCTTGTGGAGCGCAGACTTGAGCTGCTGAAGTCCCGCATCATCGAAAGGTGGCAGTCTGCAGGGCCGGGCTACGAACTGGTCATCGAGCCGGAGATTTTCTGGCGCCTCGGCGGCCCGGCGCCCCGGCCGAAGGAGACGGACCGATGAGCGGCGCCGCAGTGACATTGCGCTTCGCGCTCATTGGCGCGATCGTCGCGGCAGGCCCGGTCATGGCGGCTGACGTCGACGAGGCGCCGCTCGGCGAAGTGGTCGAGCGCCACCTCTCCGATGACGGGCCTGTCATGCACTGGATGCAGGATCCGGAGCGCTTCGAGACGGAAGTCGCGGACACGATCGAGACCCGCGAGGCCATCGTCGACGAGCTCGAGACGATCAAGCTCAGCAACCTGGTGCCGCCGATCCGCTTTGAATCCGGCGTTGCCGACATTCCCGAGACGACGATCCAGTCACTGGGTGAAATCCTGGCGCGCATGCGTGATCGCAGGAACGTGCGGCTGCATCTGCTCGGCCACGCGGATAACCGTCCGCTAGGTCCCGGGCTTGCGGCCATCTATGGCGACAACGCCGGCCTGTCGCGGGAGCGCGCCGGCCAGGTGGCCGAGCACTTCCAGACCGCGCTCGCGTTGCCGCCGGAGGCGATCTCCTACGAGTGGGCCGGCGACACGCAGCCCGTCGCCACCAACCTGACCGAAGCAGGGCGCGCGCTCAACCGTCGCGTCGAGGTCGAGGTCTGGTATGACGAGGTCAGGGAACGCGTCGACCTCGAAGAATTCCTCGTGGCGCACGAGATCAAGACGGTCAAAGTCTGCCGCATGGAAACGGTCTGCAAGCTGCGCTACGTGGACGGGCACGCCAAGCGGGCCCGGGTGCAGAACCTCGTGGCGCCGCTGCACTACGAGTCGGAATCGATCGACGTCAACGACGCATTCGTGAACACGATCGCGCAGGCGTTCGACAATCTCGCCGGCAAGGAGAATGTCGTCGTCCGTTTCGTGGGCTACACCGATGACCTGCCGCTGGGCGGTCGCACCGAACGAATCTATGGCGACCACCTCGGCCTGTCGCGCGCCCGGGCGCGTCGCGTCGCGCTTGCCGTGCAGGACGCATTGTCCCTGCCGACGCCGATCGTCGAGAGTGACGGCCGCGGCGCCGAGCGGCCGCTCGGCTCGAACCAGACCGCGCGTGGCCGCGCACTGAATCGCCGCGTGGAAGTGGAATTCTGGTACGACGATCCGCTGCAGGAACTGCCCGACGAGCCTCAGCTCTGTCCCGAGGACGCAGGCGCCGTCACCGTGACGAGGGTTTACGATCCGCCCTGGGGCAGCATTGCCGATATCGAGTTCGTGGATGGCAGTCCGGTGATACCGGCGGGTTATGCCGGCGTGCTCGACCGGGCGCTCGGCGACGTCAGCGACAAGACGAAGCCGCGCCTGCGTTTCGTCGGCTATACCCGCAATGAACGACTGTCGCGGCGCGTCGCCGGCGTTTACGGCGACGACATCGGCTTTTCGGCGTCGCGCGCACGACGCGCGATGGAGATCATGGTTGCGGACATGGGCCTGCAGCCCGAACAGGTGGAATTCGAAGGTCGCGGTTATGTGCATTCCAGCGACGTCGTCAACGCCGGTTTCATCCAGGGCGATACGTCGCACGTCGCCGTCCAGGTCGTCTACGACGATCTCGCGATCCTCGACGACTATGAAGGCGTTGACGTCACTCGCCTGACGCGCGAGCTGCATCCGCAGAATCCGCTCGGCCTCAACCTGATGCGCATCACGGTGGACGGCGAACCGATCGACGATCCGCAACGCAGCTCATCGGACATCCAGCGTTGCACCGACGTCGCGATGGCCGGCGCAGATATCCAGTTCGGCTTCGACAACCTGAGATCCGAACCCAGACTCAGCGTTACGGCCATGCCGCCACGGATCGAGGTCGGTGGGCAGGGCGAGCCCGATACGGCCGCGAGTCACGTCAATTTCCGCATGTATACCAATTACTCGCACTACATCGATCGTGCAGAGATTCGCGTATTCCGTCCCGACCAGTCGCTCGAAGCGGAGCCGCTGGAGGTCCTCAACATCGACATCGACGGTCAGGTGGAATGGTTGCCGCTCACCCGGACCCTGAGGAGCGGTGACAGTGAACTGGCCTATGTCCTGCGCGCCTACGGCGACGACGGCAATTTCGACGAGACCGCGCCGCAGCCGCTGTGGCTCGTGCGCGCGACCGGCGACAGCGACGACGACCTGCAGATTGCGTCGAACGGCAACGGACTGTTGTCCGGTTACGGCGAGAACAACCTGGCACTGCACAACATCGGTCTCGGCAGCGGTACCGTCAGCGTGCGCGGCAGCGGCATACCGGCGGAGCACGATGTGTGGGTGGCCGGCAGACCGATACCGGTCGACGAGAACGGCGAGTTCGTTGCGGAGGAGATCCTCCCGGACGGCGCGCATACGGTCGAGGTCGCGGTCGTCGACCAGCAAGGCGGCGGCGAGCTGTACCTGCGCGATCTCGAGTTCGAATCGAACGACTGGTTCTACGTCGGCATGGCCGACCTGACCGTGTCGGAGAATTCGTCCAGTGGACCGGTCAGCCTGCTGCAGGGCGAGAACTCTCCCGGCGACGTGGATTCGCAGTTCGACGGCCGCCTCGCGTTCTTCGTCGATGGCAAGTTCGGCGATCACTGGCGCCTGACCGCCAGCGCCGACACGCGCGAAGGCCCGGTCGACGACCTCTTCAGCAACTTCCTCGACAAGTCGCCCGACTCGCTGTTCCGGCGCATCGATCCGGACTACTACTACCCGACCTTCGGCGACGACGGCACGGTCGAGGAACTGGCGCCGACGATGGGCAAGTTCTTCGTCCGCCTGAGCGACGGCGACGACTACGGCCAGTGGGGCAACTTCAAGGTCGGCTACATGAACAACGAGCTGGCCCAGGTCGACCGCGGCCTGTACGGCGCCAACGCGCATTACCAGTCGGACGCCACCACCCAGTTCGGCGAGCGGCGTTTCGTCATCGACGCGTTTGCCGCCGAACCCGGGACGATTGCGAGCCGTGAGGAATTCCGCGGCACCGGCGGCTCGCTTTATTATCTGAATCGACAGGACCTCCTGACGGGTTCGGAGCGCGTCCGCATCGAACTGCGCGACAAGGCCTCGGGGCTCGTGACCGGCGTCGTGAACCTGACGCCGGTGATGGACTACGACATCGACTACCTGCAGGGTCGCATCCTGCTGACCGAGCCGCTGGCCTCGACCGCCGACGACAACCTGCTCGTGCGCAGCGGCGCGCTCTCGGGCGACGAGGCCTACCTCGTCGTGCGCTACGAATACACGCCGGGCTTCGACGAGATCGACGCGGTTTCGATGGGCGGACAGGGCCACTACTGGTTCGGCGATCACGTCAAACTGGGCCTGACCGTCAATGCAAACGAGCAGGACGGGGACGACAGCAGCCTGAACGCAGCCGATCTGACCCTGCGCCTCGCCGCCGAGTCCTGGATCAAGGTCCAGCAGGCCACCAGCGAAGGACTCGTTTCCCTGCCGATGATGTCTACCGACGGCGGCTACGAATTCAATGCCTATGACCCGGCCAGCTTTGCCAATGCGAAGGCCGACGCAAGCCGCGCGGACCTCAGCGTCAGGCTCGGTGACGTCGTCGACTTCGTGGACGCGCGGCTCACGATGTACGTACAGGAGGTCGATGCCGGCTATTCGGCGCCGGGCCTGACCGCGCTGACCGACACGCGCACCTATGGCGGCACGTTCTCGATGCCGGTTGCGGAGCGATTCTCGGTCGGCATCAAGCTGGATAATCGCGCCCAGGAACAGGGGCTGGAAACGCGCGCCGCCGAACTGAATTTCGGCTACCAGCTGAACGAACAATGGGAAATCAGCGCGGGCTACCGCCACGACGAGCGCACCGACAATTCGACGCTCGTGCCGCTGACCCAGGAGGAAGGCGAGCGCGCTGACGCCGTACTGCAGATCGGCTACAAGTCATACGACGACTGGAGCACGTATGCTTTCATGCAGGACACGGTTTCGTCGTCGGGGAATCGCCGCGAGAACGGGCGCGCCGGCGTCGGCGGATCGCTGCAAGCAACCGAGAAACTCAAGATCGATGCCGAGATCTCGACCGGGGACCTGGGCGCCGGTGGCCGTCTCGGCACCAATTACCTGGTCTCCGAGCGCACCAGCACCTACCTGAATTATTCGCTCGACAACGAGCGTGCCGACAACGGCATGAACATGACGGCCGGCAGTGAGGGCAACCTCGTGGCCGGCATCAAGACGAGACTGGCCGACAGCACCAGTGTGTTCCTCGAAGAGCGCTACCAGCACAACGATTCGATGGTCGGCCTGACGCACGCCACCGGTATCAATTTTGCGCCGAACGAGAAGTGGAGCCTGGGATTGACGACCGACATCGGCACTTTGCAGGACGCCGTGACCGGTGCGGAAACCGATCGCCTGGCGGGCGGCGTGCAGGTCGGCGTGGCCTTCGAAAACCTGCAGCTGTCGAGCGGCATCGAATACCGCAACGACGATATGCAGCAGACGGACCTGAGCCTGATCTCGCGTCAGACCTGGCTGTTCCGTAACAGCCTGAAGTACGAGACAGGCCCGTCCGGCCGGATCCTCGGCAAGTTCAATCACTCCCTCAGCGAAAGCTCGCAGGGCGCGTTCTACGATGGCGGTTTCACGGAAGCCGTGCTCGGCTATGCCTACCGACCCGTGGATAACGATCGCCTGAATGCGCTCGTCAAGTACACCTATTTCTATAATGTGCCGACGACCGGCCAGGTGACCTTGCAGAACCAGTCGGCGGAGTTCATTCAGAAGAGCCACATCGGCGCAGTCGACCTTACCTACGACCTGCTGCCCTGGCTGACCGTCGGCGGCAAGTATGCGTATCGGCAAAGCCAGGTCAGCCTGGACCGGGAGAACCCCGAGTTCTTCGCGAACAATGCACACCTTTACGTACTGCGGTCGGACGTCCGCTTCCGCGAACACTGGGAGCTGCTGATCGAGGGCCGCATGCTGACGATGCCGGATCTCGGCGAGAGCCGCGCAGGCGCGCTGACGGCCGTTTCCCGTTACCTCGGCGACAATCTCAAGATCGGACTCGGCTACAACTTCGCGGACTTCTCCGACGACCTGACGGATCTCGATTACGATCACCAGGGCTTCTTCCTGAACCTGACCGGCACGATGTAGGCCGCCGTATGGGGACGCTGACGAGCGGATTCGATTTAACGTAAGCCCTGACGCTGATTGGCGACAGTTTGTGAAGACAATCACGGCGCACGATTTGTCCATTCCCTAAAGTCAGCACAAGGTCACGCATGGATGCAGGCTGGATGGATACCGAACATATCTATATCGGGGACGAGTTCGCAGACCAGGCAGGTGAGCCGCGGACCGTCAGCAAAACACAATCGCTTCGCAACCGGGTCAACGGCTCCCGCTACGAGTTCACGTTCTACGAGGAAGGATTCCTGAACGTGAGCGAGACGACCAAGATGGGGCGAAAATGCGAACACATGCTGGAACTCCGGTTCCTCGACGCCCGGCCGAAATCAGCCAAGCGAAACGCGACAGCCTGCCTGTTCTCCGCACTCTTCGTCGGCCTGCTCGCACTCGTCGCCTCGCTGGCGCTGCCGGCGTCGCCATTCGCCGAATACGCCATTCCGGCGACAATCCTGACAACTACCATCGCGGTGATCTGCCTGCTGATGTTCGTCTATCGTAGCCAGGAAGTGTTTCTGTTCAGGACGACGAGCGGCTGCGCGGTCGTGACCCGCTTGTCCGCGTCTTTCGGTTGTATCGGCAAGATGCGAGCGCTCGTCAGCGAGATTTCGCGGGCCATAGAGCGCGCCAAGCAAAACATCCAGGTCAACGACACCAATTACCTGCGTGCCGAGATGAAAGCGCATTACAAGCTGGCAGAGACCGGCGTCATAACGCGCGAGGCCTGCTCGAACGGCACGAGCCTGATTCTCTCCAAGTTCGGCTGATCGAGGACGCTCGATTGCGGACCAATCAGCCGGCGGCCAGCAGGCTGTAGCCGAATTCCTGTGACCGCGTCGCCGTCAGCACGCCCGCCGGCACGAACTGGCTGTTCGCGACCGCCGAGTCGATCAGCTCTTTGTAGATGTCCTCTGCCTCGCCGCCGACGGTCCGGGACAGTAAACCGGAGATGACGCGCGTCGCCGCGTCGCAGACGACGAAGTACACGCCGCGCTCGCCAAGTGAATCGATCGTGTTGCCGCGATTCGGCAGATCCATCCGCCCGGCGATATTTCCCGGATTGACCGCGAATGGTTCACCCGTTGCCGGATCGGGGAACGGGACGAGGCGATTGAATATCGCGCCGTACTTCGCCCATACCGCATCCCCGTAACCGAACGGCGTCGCGAAACGCCGGAAGCAGACGATCATCGCGTAGTCCGATTCCGCGCCGCCGTAGGTTCTCGTGTGGGCGGTCAGGATATTGTTCGCATACTGCAGCGCCTCCGAGCCGCCCATCGGCCGGGAGGCGTCGATAAACGCACGGTGATCGCCGGGCATGTCGTTGAGCCAGCTGTCTTCCGGATGCCGCTTCGGCTGGAATGCGGGCATCTCCTCCTGTGCCTCGACGTCCGCCGTCGTCCCCAGGGCAAGGCCGGCGGCGGCACAGCCCAGTCCGGTCAGCAGCGAGCGCCGCGTCGCAAGCGCGGTATTGGTGGCAGTCATGCGTTTTCCTCCAGTCAGTCGAAATCATTGCCGAGCGGCGCCAGTATGAAGCGAACCGGCAAGCGAAGGAATGGCGCCTTCGAGCGCTTGCCGGGAGAACGCCGTCGGCGCGTTCCCGACGGCCCACCGCGCAAGCGGCATCAGGCGCGCAGTCTGTTGCGGCTTCCCGGAATCGGTGACACCGCTCCCGGTCCGGGCGCCAAGTCGGTATCGAATGCCGAGACTGTGAAGCGCCTCGCAGCACTTTTCCCCGTTTTCGTTCAATTTATGGTCATTACTCCCCACAGCTTGTTGTGAGGTGCGATATGTGGATACCCACCCCGATCTACGAGCGTCTGCCGCAGTTCTGGTTGCTTCTCGGCCTGTTGTTCATGGCCTCGGGCGTCTTCCTGGGCTTCGATTACTGGTTGTCGTTCGTCTACCTGGCAGTCGGCTTCGGCTGCTGCGGCTGGAGCGCCTGGATCCTGTCGCTGCGCATCAGTCGCCGTCGCCCGGCATCCGCCGACGCTGAATGCGCCAGGACTGCCGGCCAGCCGGTCGACGATCGCCGTAAGGACCCGCTGCCGAACGTCTGATTGACGCTGGAAATGGCGCACCGCATTATATTTGCGCCTGCCCCTGACCAAGCGAGCGACGCTGCGAGCATCCGATGCAGAACCCGAGCTGGAACCGAATCCTCGTCGAGGGCACGGCAATCGTTGCCAGCATCCTGCTGGCGTTTGCGATAGAC
>JABAHS010015414.1_pt1 | contig 27063 bp, 28 predicted proteins | sample 7062111 | NCBI WGS metagenome assembly JABAHS01 (sample SAMN14534600, study PRJNA622989) | marine sediment metagenome | biome: marine biome [ENVO:00000428]; feature: marine pelagic biome [ENVO:01000023]; material: deep marine sediment [ENVO:00002113]; isolation source: pool of 4 deep marine... | reverse complement strand
ATCGCGGAGTACTGTCGCGCGATCGAGGCAGACGACGCCGAGAGGATCCAGGCGACGGCCAAGGCGCTCGCGGAGACCGACGTGCCGGAAGACGACGCCGAGAGGATTCGGCTCGTCGAGGAGTCGGTTTGGATACAGGCGAACAACCGCCTGTTCGCCGTCGTGTTCTGGTTCGTGCTGCTCGGTCCGGTTGGCGCGTGGGCCTACCGGGTCACTGACCTGATCCGTCGGCGGGCTGTTTTCAACATGCTGCGCGAAGAGACCGCCGAGCCACGCATGGTCGCTGCCTCGGAGATGCTGCACGGCTGGCTGGCATGGATTCCCGCCCGACTCACCGCGATCGGCTACGCGATGGCGGGCAGCTTCGATGGCGCGCTCCATGCCTGGCGGCGCCCGGGCGAGACGCCCCCTGCCACTTCCCACGAGCAGAGCGAACGCTTGCTGGCGCGCGTCGGCACCGGCGCGCTCGCGATGCGCGATGTCGATGGCGAGACCCCTGCCGAGCGCGGCGTGCGCGGCGCGACCGCAGCCAACGGGCTCGTCTACCGTTTGTTTCTGATCTGGGCGGTGGTCATCGGAGCCATGACGCTGTACGGCTGGTCCGTGTGACCGGCCTCGCAAGACGCCTTGCCCTGCTGTTCTGGATCGGGGCGTGCGTGGCTGCCTGCAGCCCTGCGGCGACGTCTGCGACAGCAAGCTCCGCATCGTCGACCGCCGCGCACCGCATCGTGACGCTGTCTCCGCACCTGGCGGAACTCGTATTTGCCGTCGGCGCCGGCGAGCGGCTGGTCGGTGTCAGCGCGTATACGGATTTCCCCGGGGAAGCCGCTCGGCTGCCGGTCGTCGGCGATGCTTTCAACCTCGACCAGGAGCGGCTCGCGCTGCTGCAACCCGACCTGCTGCTGGCCTGGGATACCGGCACGCCGGCGCACGTTGTCGACGAGTTGCGATCCCGCGGTTACCGGGTCGAGGTCGTGACGACGACCGCGCTTGCCGATATTGCCGCCGCGCTGAGGAAGATAGGCGCACTGACCGGCGAGGCGGATCGTGCGGCTGCCGCGGCTGCGCAATTCACGGCGGGGATCGAGTCCATCGCCGCAAGCAGCGCGGGCGCAGCACGGGTCAGCGTCTTCTACCAGGTCGACGCGCGACCGCTTTACACCATCAACGGCAGCCATTTCGTCGGCCAGCTGATCGAGCTGTGCGGCGGCAGCAATATCTTCGCCGACCTCGACGGCCTGGCACCCCTCGTGTCCGTCGAGGCGGTGCTCGAGCGCAACCCGGAGGTCATGCTGGCAAGTACGGACGCCGGCGACCGGGCATTCGACGAATGGGATCGCTGGCCGGATCTCGCCGCGAACCGATACGGCAATCGCTTCCTGATGCCGGCAAACGATATCGGCCGGCCGACGCCAAGAATCCTGCGCGGCGCCCGCGCAGTATGCGAGGCGCTCGACCAGGGCCGGCAAAACAGAGGCCAACATGACTGACCTGCACATGCCCGCCCTCAGGCAGGCGCGGCCCGGCGATTGGCGGGCGATTCGAACGCTTTTATCGGACGCCGGTCTGCCCGTCACCGACCTCGATCAGGAGAAACTCGACGGCTTCCTCGTCGCCGTCGACGACGAGGAAGTCGTCGGCCTGATCGGGCTCGAGGTATTTGGCCGGACAGGACTGCTGAGGTCGCTGGTTGTGGCGACCGGAGCGCGCCGCGCAGGCCTCGGTGGCAAGCTGGTCGGCGCGCTGGAGTCCGCCGCCGAGGTGGCCGGGATCGAGGAGCTCTGGTTACTGACGATCGATGCAGAACGCTTCTTCGAACGCCAGGGCTTCACCATCGTCGAGCGCGAGGTCGTTCCGGACAGTATCCGCCAGACAGACGAATTCGGCGGACTGTGCCCGGATACCGCATACCTGATGATGAAGCGCCTGGGCGCTTAGGCCGATCATTGCGGGCTCAGCCCCGCTGCCTGTCCCAGATAATTTCCTGACCGGACTCGGTTCGCGCGAGTACTCTCGCCACCACGAACAGCAGGTCGGAGAGGCGATTGAGATAGCAGATGACTTCATCGCGGACCGGCTCCGCTTTCCGCAGGCTCAGGACACGACGCTCTGCGCGCCTGACGACCGTGCGCGCCAGGTGACAGGCTGCTGCCGCCTGTCCGCCGCCCGGGAGAATGAATTCCTTGAGCGGTGGCAGGTCTTCGTTCAGGCGATCGAGGTCCTGCTCGAGACGTTCGACGAAGGCGGGGGTAATGGCTTCATGACCCGGGATGCATAGTTCGCCGCCCAGCTCGAACAGGTCGTGCTGCACCGCGGTCAGGCACGCCCGCAAGTCATCCGGCACGGTCTCGACGGCGAGGACGACGCCGATCGCGCTATTCGCCTCGTCGACGGTGCCGTAGGCTTCGACGCGCGGGCTGTCCTTGTCGGTACGACTGCCGTCACCGAGACCGGTCGTTCCGTCATCCCCGGTGCGCGTGTATATCTTGCTGAGTCTGTTTCCCATTTGGGGGCCCGTGAAAAGGCGCTACACAATAGGAGCGAGTATATACACTGTCAAGACACCGACTTGTGTCACCGCGGATCTGCGGCCATAGTTGGCGCGCAGCGAATCGCCGGGGGCAAGCATGCCAGCCAACACGACACACTCCCAGGAACTGACCGTCGCCATGGATGCGGCAAAGGCGGCTGCGGAAATCTGCCGCGGCTACTACCGCGGCAATCTCGAGGTCACGATCAAGGCTGACCTGACACCGGTCACGCAGGCGGACGTGGAATGCGAACAGGCGATTCGACGCATCGTCCTGGAAGCGTTTCCGGACGACGGTTTTTACGGAGAAGAAACCGGCAGGACGGCGGCCGACAACGGCCGACTCTGGCTGGTCGATCCGATCGACGGCACCAAGGCGTTCGTTCGGCAGTACCCGTTTTTTTCTACGCAGATCGCGCTGATGCAGGACGGTGAGCTGGTGCTCGGCGTGTCCTGCGGCGCCATGTTCGACGAGCTGATCTGGGCGGAGCGCGGTCGGGGCGCATGGCACGACGAGGCCCGGCTGAAGGTCAGCCTGGTCGATGATCCCGCCCGCTCCGCGTTGTCGACCGGCAACCTGAAGTCACTGGCCAACTCCGACGGCTGGGCCAGGCTCGGCGAATTCGTCGGCGTAGCCGATCGCATCCGCGGCTATGGCGACTTCTACCAGTATCACCTGCTGGCAGCGGGGAAGATCGAAGCGGTCATCGAATCCGACGTCAACATCCTCGATATCGCCGCGCTGTCCGTCATCGTCAGCGAAGCGGGCGGCGTGTTCACCGACCTGAACGGCAAACCGGCCGGGCTCGAAACGCGCTCCGTGCTCGCCGCCAATCCCGCGCTGCACGCGAAATTGCTGGAACGCTTCAATGGGTTTGTCGCATGACGGAACTCGATGTCTACCAGGTGGCGGCGTTTACGCCGGAAGCCTTCGGCGGCAATCCCGCCGCGGTCGTACCGCTCGATGCATGGCTCGATGATGCGTTGATGCAAAAAATCGCTGCCGAGAACAACCTGTCGGAGACCGCGTTCTTTGTGCCGACGGGCGACAGCGAGTGGCAGATCCGCTGGTTCACGCCCGCCGTCGAAGTTGCGTTGTGCGGTCACGCGACACTCGCCAGCGCAGCGGTGATTCGTTCGCGTCTCGGTCACCGGGACTGGCCGATTACGCTGCACTCCGCGAGCGGTCCTTTGCAGGTCGCCCTGAATGGCGACCAGTTCGTGCTGGACTTTCCGTCCAGTCCGCCATTTGCGGTCGATATGCCTGCCGGACTGGCGGAGGCGCTCGGCAGCGACGTCGACGAATGCCTGGTTGGCGGCGAGATGCTGATGGTCGTGCTGGAAAACGAAGCGGCCGTTGCCGCGCTCAGCCCCGACTTCGCGAAGCTCGCGAGCATTGTCGAACAAGGACTCATCGCCACCGCCGCCGGCGATTTCGTCGACTTCGTGTCGCGATTCTTCGCGCCGGCGATCGGCATCGACGAAGACCCGGTCACCGGCTCCGCGCACTGCGTGTTGACGCCTTACTGGTCACAGAGGCTGTCGAAGCCCGAACTCGAGGCGCGGCAGATCTCCAGCCGGGTAGGTTACCTCTCCTGCGTAGACGCGGGCGATCGCACGTTGATCAGGGGGTCGGCCGTGTTCTTCCTGTCCGGAACGATCACGATCTAGCAGCGAGTTGAAAAACCCTCAGCCGGCACGAGACGGCGTTAAAAATTCCGCAAAATGCGGGGCGCGGCAGGCGCAGATTGCCATATACACTGCGCTTTGCTGGACAGGAGTCCGAATGCCGCGGAGCTCGTTCGTAGAAACACGCTGCCCTCGATTGCGACTCAGACCTTCCGAGCGAGGATGGCGAGAGCGACGGCGTCATTTTTGCCTTGTCTCGATCCCTGCCGCTTCGCAGCGCCGACTTTTGCAACTGGCTGCTAGGTAACGGCGACGAACAGCTGCCGGTCCCGCCACGGCACGCTCTCTATCGGCGTGTGATAGAGCTCGGACAGCCTTTCGCCGTCGAGCACGTCGCCGCTGTTGCCGACCGTCCAGCGTCCGTCACCGAACAGCAGGAGGCAGCGATCCGCAAAGCGGGCGGCGAGATTCAGATCGTGCAGGCTCGCGACAATCGTCCTGCCGTCGTCTGCCAGGCGTCGAAATATTTTCAGAACGTCGAGCTGGTGTTGCGGATCGAGGTGATTGGTTGGCTCGTCCAGCAGGAAAACGTCCGGTTCCTGCGTCAGCACCTGCGCGACGGCGAGCCGGCGGCGCTCGCCGCCGGACAGGGTCAGGACATCGCGCTCCGCAAAGTCGCTTAGATCCACAGCGCGGAGCGCATCCCGGGCGATCTCGATGTCTGCGGTCGATTCCCACTGCAACCTGCCGATGTGTGGATGCCGCCCGATCATCACGGTGTCGAAGACCGTGGCCGGGAAAAAATCCTCCGTGTATTGCGGCAACAGGGCGATGCCACGGGCAACATTTTGCCGGGACAGGGCGTCGATATCGTTGCCGGACAGCGTAATGCGGCCGCGAGCGGGCGCACGTATGCCGGCGAGCGTATGCAATGCGAGCGACTTGCCGACGCCATTCGGGCCGAGCACGGCGAGGAACTCGCCGCCGGCGACTTCCAGCTGCAGGGCATCGATCAGCGTCCGTCCAGGCACGGTGACCGCGAGGTCGCTGCAGCTGATGCCCGGGTTTCCCGACTCGCTCATCGGGGCAGGTTAACAGACCGACAGATTGACGCCAGAGGCGGCCTAGTCCGTCAGGCGGATTTCCTGCGCGGTCAGCGCGCCGATCATGACGTAGCGGAGACTCGTCGGGATGACGGCGTCGTCCGTCGCCAGCGGAATCCGGCCGCCCATGATCTCAGCGAACTGCTGGGGATGCTTCGGTTGCCGGTCGGGCTCTGCGTATCCGAGCGGGAACGAAGGCAGCCCGGTGGACGGGTCGTACTTGTCGGTCGCACCGAGCGTGTGCAGGAACTCGTGGGCGATGATGACGTTGTTTGCGCCGGCCCGGCGCCGACTCGCGTAGGCGTTGACGATGCCGACCATGCCTTTCTGCAGCCCGACCGAGTTCTCGAGCACGAGCTGCTCGCGGGGAGCGTGGTAACGCACGAAGATCCTGACATCGGGCGCCGGATTGTCCTGGGTGTCAGTCACGCCGGATGCCCACCAGCGCATCTTCAGACTCCACCACATCACGGACGCGAAATTCGGTGACTCACCTAGCGCCGGTGGCTGCTCGCGGATTTCTGTACCCAGTTCCATGCGGACCGGCCTGGCGATCGCGACGCCGAACTTCCCGGTCTCTCGAGCCAGGAATTCCTCGATCGGCGTGAAATCCTCCAGGCTGAGTGCCGCGATGTAGTCGGCGGCGAGCTGACTGCCGTCGCCGTTGATCGGATAGATCTTGACCCACAGGCTGTCGTTCCAGTCCGTGCTGCGCGCCTGGGTCAGCCAGGTGCTGACCGAGACGAAAAACAGGATCAGCAGAAGTACGCCGATGCGAATCGCTTTGAACATGATCCGGGGTCACGTAAATCATTGAAAAAGTTACTCGAATTCTCCACCGGCGGCCGCTGGCGGAGAAGTGCCGGGTTCTCAGTTCGGCGGATTACTCGGGCTTTACGAAGCGCAGGACGAAGCGGTCGGTTCTGCCACGGACCTCGGGCGCAGCCATGTTCAGGCGATGGTCGTCGTCCATGTTGCGCAGGATGTCGCTTTGGCCGTCGAGTACGAAGCCCGCGGATTCCAGTTCGGCGATCACGATGTCCGGATCGATCCGGTGCAAGGTATTGCCGGTCTCGGGTGGAGATCCGGCTGCCGCATAGTGGTCGACCACGCCCAGCACGCCGCCCGGCCGCAGTCCCTCGTAGAACTCGGAGACCAGCGCCGGACCATCGATCCTGGGCCAGCCGTCCTCCGGCGCGACGTAATAAATGTCGTGATAGGCAAGCACCATCAGGATCGCGTCGTAGCTCCCGGGCGCAAGATCGAGTTCGTTGTTTTCCGCCATCAATGGCCGGACGTTTGCCAGCCTGTCGTCCGCATACCGGGTTTCGACTTCCGCGCCGACGAACTCGGCGTAGGCCGAATTGCTGTGTGCATCCACGGAACCTTCCGGTCCAACGACGTAGGCGACGATTTCGGTGTAATAGCCGCCGCCGGAAAACATGTCCAGCACATCCATGCCGCGATCGATGCCGAAGAACTCGAGCACGGCGCCGGGTTTGCGATGCACGTCGCGTTCGCGATCCGTGTCCGTGCGCGCCGGGTTGGCAAGCGCCGCCGCATACACTGAGGCGGACGATGATTCGCTCGGGGCGACGGCTGTCGCGTGTTGCGGTGCGGTCGCCTGGCCACAGCCGGCGAATAGCGCAAGAATGGCGAGCAGAGAGGCTGGTCGGGGCATCAGGTTTCCATCGAATGGCGCGGCACGGCAACTATATACCGAGCGGAGGCCGCAAACTGCCGTGGTTCGACGTCGGGCGCCAGCGCCACTGCCTCAGCAATAAAAAGCCCCGCGTTTTACGGCGGGGCTAATGACTCTTTTTATTATTAAAGAGGTAACTGTTTGTTCGGTAACCAAATACAGACTTTATTGTTGTTATTGGATCTGGATCTTCTTGTTTTTATTGTTATTTTTCTTCTGGCGTCTAAATCCTGTTTGTATTTATTCGTGGTTGCCGAGTCCAGTTACACTTCGCTTGGGCATAGTACTAGAAGCAAGACCTATGCCAGATGCGAAAAAGCGCCATATTTTCATGCGATTATAACGATTCCTAATATCGTCGTATTAACAGCAGGCCATGCTGTGTAAAGAATTCCGACAAGATGCTTCAGGCCTGCTTTCGGCACCCCGCAGCTAATTTCCACAAGGCACTGAAAAATATGCCGATGCCATTGCTGGCGAATGGCAGGCAGAGCGCTGGGTCGACGGTGGCCGGACAAGCGATCTGAAACTGTCATGAATCCTGACAAATGGCCGCCAGGCCGCCCTATTTTGTCAAATTAATCGACGTTAACGGGGGTCGGCGCCCACTCCAGCAGGCTGACGAGGCTGAAAAACCGGCCGTTTCTGACCACGGCCACGATCGACAGGGCGTCACTGACGTCGGCCAGCGGGTCGCCGTTGACCAGCACCAGGTCCGCAAGCCCGCCTGGCGTCAGCGTGCCCACCTGGTTCTCGATACCGAGCGCGCGCGCGGCATTCCGTCCGGCCGCATGCAGCGCTTGCTCGCTGCTCAACCCCGCAGTTTGCATTGCCAGGAGCTCCGCATGCAGTCCCGCGCCCGGTGGGAGGCGATTGGGCGCGCTGCCCGCTACGATCGTCGGCGCCCGGCCACCGATGTCCGGCGGCGCGGCGAAGCGACGCGCCGGACGCGTCGTGTGCCCGAAGGTTCGCGCTTGCCTGGACAGGATCACGCGTTCGATATCGTCGAGGCCGCCATCGGCGAGTCCCGATACCTCGGCCCGCTGCTCGTCCGCGGACCGGACGATCAGGCGCGGCCCCGGCGTCGCCTCTGTCTCCCAGGACGCAGGCTCGATCGCCTCGCCGCTACCGGCGACGACGATGGTCGTGACGCCGTAGGCCAGGATCGAAGCGCCCGTAGTCCCCGCACCGGGAACCGGCGCCGCCGCGTCGATCAGCCCCGGGATGGCGGTGACATTGCCGAGATCAATGACGATGCCGTCCTCGCGGTCGCGGCGTGATTCGATGGCTTCGATCCTGCCGCCGTCGATCACGATATCCATGGCAGGTCGATAGCCTGGCCAGATGCCGTCAAACAGCCGGGCGGTGCGGATGATCAGTCGGCTGTCCGGCGCATTGCTGATCACCAGTTCGCGCCGTGCTATCGGTGCAGGTGACGGCGGCGGCGCTGCTTTCGCGACCAGCGCCCGAAAATGCACCGGCCTCGAAACACGATCCTCGAATCCGCGTGAGCGAATCCGTCCGTCTGCCGTGTAGTAGAGGTTCATCCTGTCCGACCAGGCGACTGGCGCCACCGTGAAGTTCTCGTCTTCGGCAATGGTTCGGACGAGCACGGGTTCGGACAGGATCGCCATCTCCAGTGTGACGCGGTCCCTGCTGTGGCGGAGGTAAGTGAACAGGCTGCCATCCGGGCGCCACGCCAGCGACGACAGCGGTTCCTCGGACAGCATGAATTCGCTGTCCGGCTCGCCGTGCAGCCTGAGCATGATCGCGTAACCGTTCTCGTCCTTGCGGATCCAGGCAAGGTGCCGTCCGTTGTCCGACCACGCCGGCGACAGCTCGTCTCCGGGACCCGACGTCAGTCGCCACGACAGGCCGGTCGGCAGGTCTGTTTCCCAGATGTCCAGGCCGGTGCCGTGCCGGTCCGACGCATAGACGATCCTCTCGCCGTCCGGATGCCAGCCGGCGTCCTGGTTATGAACGCCGGCGTCGCCGACGCTGCGACTTTCGCCAGCCACAAGATCGCGAATTCGCAGCGTGCTGCCGTCGTCCGATGCGGCCAGGAAAAGCAGCGACCGACCGTCGGGCGACCAGCGCGGCCTGACAAGCGTTCGTTCGTCTTTCTCGACAAGACGAGCTTCGCCACCGCCGTTTTCCAGCATCCAGATGTCGCCCGCAAGGTCCATGACGATGCGGCCGTCGGCGGGCATGACATCGATCGCGAGCGCTCCGCCTTCGGTCAGGAACTCGTTGGCGGCGCCATCGACGAATGCCAGCAACGCCCAGGCGGCAAGAACGCTAGCTCGCACAATCGACACTGATATCGACTCCATCCTGTCCATCGACGACGAAACTGATGTCCATCGGTCTGCAGCATACCTGGCAGTCCTCAACATAGGACTGGTCGCCCGCCGAAAGGTCGAGCAGCACCGAGACTGGCTCGCCGCAAAACGGGCAGGTGATGTTTTTTTCGACCAGGCTCATTGCGACGACTCAGGGTTGCAGGCGGACGCCGCGCCACGGAGAAACGGTAAATTCGTGTTCCGACGAACGGATCAGGTCGCGCGACCAGCGGCCACGGTCATGGATCCTGTCCTGCCCCTCGATCCAGAGTTCGATCGCGCTGGCCCACAGTCGCATGCCGCCCCAATGCGGCGGTCTTGCGATGGCCGGCACGCTGCCTTCGACTATTTCGGTCGTGTCGGCGCCCAGCGCGAGGCCCAGCGACTTGCCACGCTGGCGAATCTGCCGGACCAGCGCCTCCTTGGAGTCGACCGGCTGGCTCTGGTCGCTGCCCCATGCGCCGAGCTGGCTGCCCCAGCCGCGGCTCCTGAAATACTCGTCACTTTCCTGCTCGGGCGAGCGCACGACCAGGCCCTCGATGCGGACCTGCCGGCCGAGCGCGTCCCAGTGAAAAACGGCCGCCGAACGCGGATTGCTCGCCAGTTCCATCGACTTGCGGGATTGGTAGTTGGTGTAAAAGACCAGGTAACCGGGATCCGGCACGAACTGTTTGCACAGGACGACGCGGGCTGACGGCTGCGAGCCTTCGCCCACGGAGGCGATCGTCATGCAATTCGGATTGCGCTGCACTTCGGCCGTCGTGGCCTCTTTCAGCCAGGCATCCGCCCAGTGCATCGGGTCGTCCGGCAATTGCGCCGGCAGACGATGAAGTATCTCGTCGTTGCTCACAACAGGCTCCGGTGTTCGGTCAGCGCGGCGCGATGTGCGTGCCGCCCTCACGTCGCGGATCGGCGGCGACGTCGAATCCGCTGTCGGCGGAATACAGGGCGGCAACTACGCCGCCGAAGTACATGCTTATCTCGTCATAGCGGACGACGCCGATGTCCAGCGGCGGCAAGTCCATGCCGGGTTCTGCCGCCAGCTCGTCTTCCGCGTCGTCGATTTTAAGGTGTACGCGCGGATGGGCAACCGCCGCTCCGAGATCGAGGCCGCGCTGCATGAAGTTGGCGAGGAATTGATGCAGCGCGGTGGTAATGCGATCCGCGCCCGGAGAACCCATCGCGAGCACGCTGCCCGGCTTTCTCGCACACGCCGGCGCCATGTTGGATGGCAGCCGGCCGCCGGGCGGACCGGCATCGAGGCCATGCCGATTCAGCTCGAGTTCGCCGAGGCAGTTGTTCAGCCACAGCCCGGTTCCCGCCGGCATCTCGCCCGAGCCGTATCCCGACGATGCGGTGATCGCGCAGGCGAGACCGCTGTCGTCGACCGCCGACGTGTGGACCGTCGACCCGGATGCGTACCGCGAAATCAGCGCCCCCGAGTCGGCCGCTTCGAGCATCGCCGCTGCCGCGGCACCGACTTCCTCTGCGCTATCGAGGTGCTGCTTGCGGAAACGCATCACCGCGCGCTGCGCTGCTATCAGTTGCAGCAGTCTGTCCGGCTCCCAGCGGGCAAAAGTATCCGTTCCGAACGCCTGCAGCATTGCCGCGACGTTGACGCCACCGATCGCCGGTAACGGATTGAAACCGATCTGCCATTCGCCTACATCGACCGTCAACGATTCGCGGATGTCCGGCGAATACGCAGCAAGGTCTTGCATGGTCAAGGTGCCGCCGCTTGAGCGGACATGCTCGACGATCTTGCGGCCGATCTCGCCACGATAGAACGGCTCACCGCCATCCTCGGCGATCGCCTGCAGGCTGTCGGCCAGGTGCGGCACGACGACTGTTGCCCCGATGTCCAGCAGCCGTCCCGAGGCGTCGTGCACGGCGCCATGACCGTCATCGCTGCGTCCGTAGATGACGTCGCCCGCGTAGCCCAGGTAATAATGGCAGGCGGTGGCCAGCGGGAAGCCGTCGCGAGTCGCCCGAATCGTCGGCTGTAACAGCTCGCGCCAGGGGAGGCGGCCATAGCGCTCGGAGGCGACGCAAAGCGCCGCAAGCGTCCCGGGAACCGCGACCGAGGTGGCGCCCACCAGGGTGGTGACGCCGCCGCCATAGGCGATCGTCACGGATTCCGGTACTACCGCCGTCTTGTCGTCCAGCCCCATGCCGGGCACGGCGACGTTGCCGTCGATCGTCACCGGGGCCTCGCCTGGTCGCCATATGGTCACATAGGCGCTGCCCGCCAGCGCGCATACGCCCGGTTGCGTATTGATGGAGCAGAACGCGGCGGCGATGCCGCAATCGACCGCGTTGCCGCCGAGTTCGGCGATCTCGGCAGCGGCGTCGGCAGCCAGTGGCGACGTTGTCGCGACGGCTGCCCTGGCTGAATCGGCGCTCATCGGAACGCGGGGCGGGGACGCCCCGCCGGCTCAGTAATGGATGACGGAGCGAATACTCTTTCCTTCATGCATCAGGTCGAAGGCCTTGTTGATGTCCTCGAGGCCCATCGTGTGCGTGATGAACTCGTCGACCTTGATGTCGCCGTTCATGTACTGGTCGACCATGCCCGGCAATTGCGACTTGCCCTTGCAACCGCCGAAAGCCGTACCCCGCCACACGCGACCCGTGACGAGCTGGAACGGCCGCGTGGAGATTTCCTGTCCTGCGCCGGCGACGCCGACGATGACCGATTCGCCCCAGCCTTTGTGGCAGCATTCGAGCGCCGCCCGCATCAGCTCGACGTTGCCGACACACTCGAACGAGTAGTCGACACCACCGCCGGTCAGTTCAACGATGACTTCCTGGATCGGGTCACTGTAATCGCCGGGGTTGACCGTATCCGTCGCGCCCATCTGCGTCGCCAGTTCGAACTTGTCGGGATTGATGTCGATTGCGATGATCCTGCTGGCTTTCGCCATCGTCGCGCCCTGGATCGCCGACAGGCCGACGCCGCCCAGGCCGAACACCGCGACCGTCGCGCCGGGCTCGACCTTGGCCGTGTTGAGCACGGCGCCGATGCCGGTCGTGATGCCGCAGCCGAGCAGGCATACCTTTTCGAGCGGCGCTTCTGTGCTGATCTTCGCCACCGAAATCTGCGGAAGCACGGTGTACTCGCTGAAGGTCGAGGTCCCCATGTAGTGGAAGATCTGCTTGCCGTCCTTCGAGAAACGCGACGTATTGTCCGGCATCAGTCCCTGGCCCTGGGTGACTCGTATCGCCTGGCACAGGTTGGTTTTGCCGGATGTGCAGAAATTGCATTCGCCGCACTCCGGGGTATACAGCGGAATCACGTGATCGCCCGGCTTCAGTTCGCTGACGCCGGCGCCGACCTCTTCGACGATCGCGCCGCCTTCGTGGCCGAGCACCGCCGGGAAAATGCCCTCCGGGTCTTCGCCGGACAGCGTGAACGCGTCGGTATGACAGACGCCGGTTGCAACATTCCGAATCAGTACCTCGCCGTCTTTCGGGCCGTCGAGATCGATTTCTTCGATTTCCAGGGGTTTGCCTGCTTCCCAGGCAACAGCGGCGCGGGTCTTCATCTTTCGTAGCTCCTTCGTCTGGTATCGATTGTTGTTCTGATTGAATATTCGCACGAATGCGTAACCGAGGTCACGCGGTCCGGCAAACGGCGTGGCTTTCAACGATGGACTGGGGTAAAAAAGTGGCTTACCCCGCAATGGAAATGTGGATTCGCAGCAAATGAGTCTCGAAGAACTTCGCAATGCGCTCACCTCGATCGATCGGCGGATCGTCGAACTGATTGCCGAGCGGCAGAATGTCGTCGACGATATCGGCAAGGCCAAGCACGAAAGCGGGCGGGCCACGCGCGACTACGAACGCGAGAAAGACGTGCTCGACACGGCGCGGGCGCACGCCATGCAGGTCGGTGTCGAGCCGGCGCTCGCTGAGGAGATTCTGACCAGCCTGATCCGCGCGTCGCTGACGCACCAGGAAAAGCGCCGCGTCGAGGCGGAAGCAGCAGGCGACGGGCGCAGGGCGCTGATTATCGGCGGCGCGGGCAAGATGGGCGGCTGGTTCGTGGATTACTTCAGTTCACAGGGTTTCCTGACGGTGATCGCGGATACTGGCGTCAAGCCGGGACCCGGGCGTTGCCGCGACTGGCGGCAGGCGGGCACCGACTACGACGTCATCGTCGTTGCCACGCCGATGGCCGAATCAGGCCGGATTCTGCAGGACCTCGCCGAATTGAAGCCTGCCGGCCTGATCTTCGACATCGGCTCGCTGAAGTCGCCACTGCGCGAGGGACTGGCCGCGCTGCGTGATGCAGGTTGTAAAGTCGCCTCGCTGCACCCGATGTACGGACCGGATACCGAACTTTTGTCGGGTCGCCATATGATCTTTGTCGATGCCGGCTGTCCGCAGGCGACGGCGGAAGCCAAGGCGCTGTTCTCGGCGACGATGGTCGAGGAGCTCGACATGAGCCTGGACGATCACGATCGGCTGATCGCTTACGTGCTCGGTCTGTCGCACGCGTTGAATATTGCCTTCTTTACGGCGCTTGCGGAGAGTGGCGAAGCGGCGCCGAAGCTCGCGAAACTATCGTCAACGACCTTCGATGCCCAGCTCTTGGTATCCGGCGCCGTTGCGCATGATAACCCGCGCATGTATTTCGAGATTCAGAACCTCAATGACTTCGGCATGGATCCGCTCGATGCGCTCTGTGATTCGGCCGCGCGAATTCGCGAACTGGTTGCGAGCGGCGACGAGGCCGGCTTCGTCGAGCTGATGCAAAAGGGTCGCGACTACCTGGCAACCAGGCAGTAGCCCGGGAGATGTCAGCGCGCCTGAAGCTTGCCTCGCTGTGCGTCGTGCTGGCCGCTGCCTGCACCCGCGATACGCCACCCGAACCTGCCGAATCGGCATCCGCCGCCGCCAATCGCGCCGCACCGGGGTCAGTAGTCGTCGAGGCGGCGCGTCCGCCGCAGATGATGATCCCGGTCCTGGACGGCTGGCGCGCGGAAACCGGCGGCCGGTTCGAGCTCGCGCTCGCGGACGAAGGCGAAGCGCCGGTGCAGGCGGATCTCGTGGTGCTCGGCAGCCTTGCCGATACCTGGGACATCGCCGAGGCCGACGAGCTTCGCCCGGTCTTCCGGGATTCGATCAACAGCAATATCGACCCGCGGCTGCGTGACGCCGAATCGCGCTGGACCGCGCTGTCGAAGCGTGGCCGGGTCGTGGTCTACAACCCTTCGCTGGTGGCCGTCGAGGACCTTGGCTCCCTGCAGGACTATGAATCCCTGCGCGAAGAGCGATGGCGGGAACGGCTCTGCCTGTCGTCGTCTGCCGTCGGCGGCAATCGGCTGCTGGTCGCTCTCCTGATCAGCCGCCATGATCTCCGCGAGGCAGAACTGATCGTTCGCGAATGGCGCGCCAACCTGGCGGGCGCCGTGCTTCCCGACGACGACGCGTTGCTGGACGCTGTCGCCGGGGGCAGCTGCGCGATCGGCATCGCGGATTCCAATGACGCTGCGGCGACGGCCGGTGTGTCGATTCACTGGTTCGGCGATCCAGCGGCGACGCTGGTCGATGTCACGACGGCGGGTGTCTCGAGGCACGCGGCAGACCCTGATCGCGCCGCCGGCCTGCTCGAGTGGTTGAGCACGGAAACGCCGAACGCGCTGTTCGCCATCCAGGACCTCGAGCTACCGGCCAATCCGAATTCGCCGCCGGGTAACCTGGTCGGCGGACATGCCGTTCACCTGGCCGAGCCGGCCGCATTGTCCAGCCTGGGATTCCTGCTGGAGGAGGCCGACCTGCTCGTCGAGCGGGCGCGTTACCCCTGAGCCGGGCGCTTGAAAATCACGCGTCGCGGACGCGATAGCGACTCATCAATACCAGGAACAAAGGCACGCCCAGGGTCGCGGTGAGCGCGCCGACCGGTAGCTGGCGCGGAGCGAGTACCGTCCGTGCCAGGGTATCGGCGATAACGAGCAGGACGCCGCCGGCAAGCGCGGACGCCGGCAACACGATGCGGTGATCGCTGCCTGCGACGATCCGGATCAGGTGCGGCACGACCAGGCCGATGAAGCCGATGACGCCGACCGTCGTTACCGAGATGGCCGTCGCGAGCGCCGTTACCGAGAATACCAGCAGCCGGAATCCGGACACCGGCAGCCCGACGATGGCGGCCTGCAGATCACCTCGCGCCAGCACATTCAGCTGTCTCGCGACGAGCAGACCGCCCGCGGTGACGGCGAGCAGCAACCAGAGACTTTGTGCCGGCGAGTAGGCGTAATTGAGATCACCCATCAGCCAGAACAGCATGCCGCGCAGGTTCTGGTCCGGGCTCAGGGCGAGCAGCAGCGTCGTCGCCGCGCTGAATCCTGCCGCCAGCACGACACCGGTCAGCAACAGCCTTGTCGGTGTCCACGAGCCGCTGCCCTGGGCAATCGTGAATACGAGCAATGTTGCGGCCATGGCGCCGCCAAATGCCGCAAAGTCCACTGCCGCGGCGCCCAGGCCGAACATCATCGCGAGAAGCGCGGCGACCGCAGCGCCCCCCGAGGTGCCGAGGATGTAGGGTTCCGCCAGCGGATTGCGCAACAGCACCTGCATCAACACGCCGGACACGGCCAGCAGTCCGCCGACACCGAATGCGGTCAGCGCCCGTGGCAGCCGTAACTCCATGACAAGGCGGCGGATGTTTTCCGGCGCCGCGCCGGTCAGTGAGTTCCAGATATCGGTGGCGCTGAGGTCCGCGCTGCCGGATGACAGCGCCGCAATCCCGGCCAGCGCCCAGAGGACGGCGAGGCCCGGAAATAGGAATTGCGGACGGACTAGTCGCAAATGCTGGCTCCGGCAGGATCGGGTGTCCGCCAAACAGCGGCAGCCGCATTGTAATGGATAACGGCCTCCTTCTGGACAGCCCCGGTCAATCGTGCAAAATCAAGCGAGAGGTTTTTGTTCCAGTGAAAAACGACTATATCGATCCCGACGGCTTCCGGGCGAACGTCGGCATCATCCTGTCGAACGGCGACGGGAAGCTGCTGCTTGCCGGCCGCGTCGGCAGCAAAGGATGGCAATTTCCCCAGGGCGGAATGCTCGAAGGCGAGTCGCCCGAAGAAGCGATGTTTCGCGAACTGCACGAGGAGGTCGGCCTGACGGCAGAGGACGTGGCCGTGCTCGGCGAAACCGGCGACTGGCTGCGCTATCGTCTTCCCGAGCGCTTCGTGCGTCGCGACAGCGTGCCGCTGTGCATCGGTCAGAAACAGCGCTGGTTCCTGTTGCGTCTCACCTGTGCCGAAGAGCGTGTCAATTTCGAACAGTCGGAAAAACCCGAGTTCGATCGCTGGCGCTGGGTCGAGTTCTGGCACCCGGTGAAAGAAGTCATCTACTTCAAGCGTCGCGTATACGCCCAGGCGCTCAACGAACTGGGCCCTCACCTGTACCCGGAAGGGCTGCCGCCGCAACCTCGCTGGTGGCCGAAACGCTGGCGAGCGGTCTTCGAGAAAGACCTGAGGCGGGCACAGCCGGGCCGGTCAGAACGGCTTCACGACCGCCAGGCAGATAATCCCGAGTAGGAAAATCACCGGGATCTCGTTGAACCAGCGTAACCAGCGTGTGTCCGCGGGCAGCCGGCCGGCCTCGAGGACCGTTATCCAGCGCCAGCAGCGGTAGTGATAGACGAACAGCCCGGCCAGCAACGCGAGCTTGGCATGGAACCAGCCGATCGACAGGAGCGCGGCGTTGGCGAGCAGCATCAGCAGCCCGAACGCCGTCGTCAGCGCAGCGCCGATCGTCATGATGACGAAAAGTCGCTTCTCCATGAGCGTGAATCGGGCGCGGTCGGCCGGTTCACGGGCCTCGCTGTGGTAGATCAGCAGCCTTGGCAGGTAGAAAAGCCCCGCGAACCAGGTGACCATGAAAGCCACGTGGAGCGCCTTGAACCATAGATAGCCTGCCATCAACCCCATTTCATCGCCCCTTGCGACCTGCCGGCGGAATCAAGCAAATAAACGCGCCGCAGGCCGATTTATACCCAATTCCGTGACCTGCCGCACTTCTGTTTAGGCGCGGGCCCGCGTAACATAACGCGGGTCCATTTAACAGAAAACCAATGGCTTAGCGATGAAACCTCGATCTCACGTGCCCGGTACGGGCTTGAGTTTCGGCATCCGCGCAGGGATAGCCCTCGCGCTGGTCGTCGCCGGCTACCTGTTGTTTGAATTCGGCCGCCTGCAGGCGGCTTACAACATCGTCGACGCGATCGCCGAGAAACAGGCACTGAGGAACGAGATCACGGGCCTTGAAGATCAGATTGTGGGCCTCAAACAGGAGATTGCGCTGCTGGAGACGCACAGGGAGATCGACCGCAAGGCCTACGAAGTGGTGGAGACCAACCTCGCGGATCTCGAGCGCAAGATCCAGGAGCAGTCGGATGCCATTGCGTTTTACCGCGGCATCGTTTCGCCGAAGGACGGCGGCAGGGGATTGCGAGTCCAGGACCTGAAGCTGACCCAGGGCAAGGACGACCGGCATTACAACGTCCGGCTGGTGCTGGTGCAGGTCATGCAGCACGACCGCAGCGTCAAGGGCCAGGTGGCGTTCAGCCTCGAAGGCGCGCAGGACGGTGTGGCGACGACCTACGAACTCGAGCAGTTACTGCCCGAAGAAGCGTCAGCGGGCTGGCCATTTGCATTTCGGTATTTTCAGGATTTCGATCGCGAGCTGGTGTTGCCGGAAGGGTTTACGCCGCAAAAGATCAACATCGAGGTCATTTCAAACACCAAGTCCATCGCGAGCGTAAAACAGAGTTTCGACTGGCTCGCGGGAAGCAGTTAAAGAGAGGGAGTAAAGGATTATGTTCGGGCGCAAACAACGCAGGCACAGCGTCGTCGATACCCTGGTCGGATCGAATTCCCAGGTCAGCGGCGATCTCAATTTTTCGGGCGGATGCCACATCGACGGCACGGTAAAAGGTAACGTTTCGGCCGACAGCGACAGTCACTCGGCGCTGAGCATTTCCGAAGACGGGACGATCGAAGGCCAGGTCACTGTGCCTTATGTCGTCCTGAACGGCATCGTGAGAGGCGACGTTATCGCCACGCAAAGAGTGGAACTGGGGCCGACCGCAAGGGTCATTGGTAATGTATATTACAACCTGATCGAGATGGCGATCGGTGCCGAGATCAACGGCAAGCTTGTCCATCAACCTGAAGGGCAGGTCCCGTTGATCGAGACACGGGACGAGGAGCGTGATTCTCCAGTCCAGATGGCGTCCGCGAACTGACATTGAAACCGAGTTATGACTGAACAGACACCCGTTATTGGAACGCCTTCCGCACCCACGCCCATCGTGTTCACGGACGCGGCGGCGCAGAAAGTCGCGCAGCTGATCCAGGAAGAGGACAACCCGACGCTGATGCTGCGTGTCTTCATCTCTGGCGGCGGTTGCTCGGGATTCCAGTACGGATTCACCTTCGACGACGCGGTCGAGGAAGGTGATTCGAGCATCGAGAACCAGGGGGTCACCCTGCTGGTCGACCCGATGAGCGTTCAATACCTGATGGGCGCCGAGATCGACTACAAGGAAGATCTCCAGGGCGCGCAGTTCGTCATCCGGAACCCGAACGCGACGACGACCTGCGGCTGCGGTTCATCGTTTGCCGTATAATTCTGCAGCAACATTCTCTGCAGAGATGGGACCATCGACAAGGCCGTAGTTAACGCGCCCGCGGCTTCAGAATCGACGCATATCGAAGCCGAGCCGGCGCCTCAGGTGCTGGCCGCCGTCGATCTCGGCTCAAACAGCTTCCACATGATCGTCGGCGAATTTCGCCACGGGCAGCTCGCGATCATCGATCGTCTCAAGGAAACCGTCCGCCTTTCCGAGGGCCTGAAAGCCAAGGGCACATTGACGCAGGCGGCTCGCCGGCGCGCACTCGACTGTCTGTCGCGGTTCGGCGAAAGATTGCGCGACATGCACGCCTCGACGGTGCGAACTGCGGGTACCAGCGCGCTGCGCCGTGCCAGTGACAGCGGCGACTTCCGCCGGGAAGCCGAAGAGGCGCTCGGTCATCCGATCGAAGTGATCTCGGGTATCGAAGAAGCCCGCCTTATCTATAACGGCGTCATGCACAGCACGCCGCCCACAGACGGTTTCAGACTGGTTCTCGATATCGGCGGCGGCAGCACCGAATTGATCCTCGGGCAGGGGGAAAAGCCGCGTGCCCTGGAGAGCCTGCACATGGGCTGCGTCGTCATGACCGAGACCTATTTTTCGGATGGCCGCATCAGTAAAGAGAATTTTGAGGCGGCCCGGCTGGCGGCGCGACTCAAGCTCAGGCCTGTCAAGGCATTTTTCCGGGATGCACAAAGCATCGAGGCCGTGGGTTGCTCCGGAACCATCATTGCAACTGAAAATGTGGCGCGACAGGTCGGCGCCATCGAGCTGAATGACCTGACGCCCAAAGCGGTCGAGGACTTGATCGAACGCGTCCAGCAGTTTCGGAATGTCAACGAACTGGTCATAAACGGTTTGTCCGAGAGGCGGGCGCAGGTATGGCCGGGCGGCCTCGCCATACTTGTCGAACTGATGGAAGTGCTGCGCATCGCGCGCCTGAAAGTCTCGGATGGCGCGCTGCGGGAAGGCTTGCTCTACGACCACCTCGGCCGCCTGCACCACGAGGATGCGCGGGAGCGCAGCGTCAAAGCGCTGGCGACTCGTTACAACGTTGACAAGGCGCAGTGCCGACGGGTTGCGAAAACCGCTATGCGTATGCTTGAGCAGGTGGTCGACGCATGGAAACTCGACGCACCGCTCGCGGAACAGGCGCTGCGGTGGGCCGCGTGGCTGCACGAGATCGGACTGGACATTGCGCACAGCGGCTTTCAGCGGCACGGCGCGTATATCGTTGAAAACGCGGACTTACCCGGGTTTCCGCGATCCGAGCAGAAGCTGCTCGCCTGTCTCATCGCGTCACAGCGCTCGGAATTGAACCCATCCAATCTTCGCTCGATTCCCGCCAAATGGCAGCAGTCGGCGCTGCGCCTGGCGATTCTTTTGAGAATTGCGGTACTGCTGAATCGCAGCCGCAGCAAAACGGCCCTGCCCGAGATCGGGGTAATCGCTTCGCTACGAAATATTCGGCTGATCCTGCCCGCAGGTTGGCTGGACGCCAATCCCCTGACGATTACGGACTTCGAAAGAGAACGACAGTTTCTCGAGGCATTGGATTACAAACTCGAATTTCGCTGATCAGGGTTGCGCGAGCTCGCGCAGGAAGGTGTCCTGGGATGAAATCGGTTCGGAACCATTCGGTGTCCGCCTGACGTAGGAACCGTCTCCCTTTAATTCCCAGGCTCCCGTATTGTCTGCAAGAAACAGCTCGAGGTCTCTACGCAGCCTTGCCTTGAGGGGTTTCTGCTTGATCGGGAAGCAAGTCTCATTGCGCCGGAAGAAGTTGCGATCCATCCAGTCGGCGCTCGCGCAATAGAATTCCTCGCTGCCATCGTTCCAAAAGTAGTAGACGCGCGAATGTTCGAGAAATCTGCCGATGATCGATCGAATCTGGATGTTCTCGGACAGGCCGGGTACGCCGGGACGCAGCGAACAGATTCCGCGCACGATCAGGTCGCATCTCACGCCTGCAGCCGACGCTTCGTAGAGCTTGTCGATGATCTGCGGCTCGACCAGGGCATTCAGCTTGGCGATGATGTGCGCTTTCCTGCCCGCCTTCGCATTCTCGATCTCGCGATCGATCTTCGCGACCATCGCATCGAACAAATCGAAAGGCGCCGTCAGCACTTTGACGAGGTCTTTGGCCTCCGTGAGGCTGGTCAGCTGCATGAAAACCTTGTGTACGTCCTCGCCGAGGTTCTGATTGCTGCTCAAGTATCCGTAATCGGTGTAGACGCGGGTCGTGCCGGGGTGATAATTGCCTGTACCGAGGTGCACGTATCGCTTGATGCCGTCATTTTCGCGGCGGACGACCATCGACATCTTCGCATGGGTCTTGTATCCCACCAGGCCGTAGACGACATGCGCCCCGGCTTCCTGCAGACGATTCGCCGAGGAAATATTTTCCGCTTCGTCGAAACGGGCCATCAGCTCCACGACCACTGTGACTTCCTTGCCACTACGAGCCGCATTGATCAGGTGTTCGACAATTGGCGAATTCGAGCCGGTCCGATAAAGGGTTTGCTTGATTGCCAGCACGTTCGGGTCGGACGCCGCCGTGCCGACGAAGTCGACGACCGGCGCAAACGACTGGTAAGGGTGGTGTAACAGGACATTCTGTTGGCGGAGGACGCTGAAGATACTGGCATCCGTGCGCAATTCCTCGGGAATGCCGGGCGTGAACGGTGGGTACATCAATTCCGGCCGGTCATCGTGATTGCAGATCGTCGCCAGCCGATTGAGGTTGACCGGTCCGTCCACCGCAAACATGTCGGCACGGCCGAGATGGAAATGATCCAGCAGGAATTCGCAGAGGTCATCGGGGCATCGGTCACTGATCTCGAGGCGGACGGCAGCGCCATAGCGACTGGCTTCGAGCTGACCCTCGAGGGCAAGCACAAGATCCTCGACCTCCTCGTCATCGACGTACAGGTTGCTGTTGCGCGTCACCCGGAACTGATGGCAACCGTCGACCTTCATGCCCGGGAAAAGCTGCGCGACGTGTGCGTGAATGATCGACGACAGAAAGACGTAGCCTTCCGTTCCGGGTTCGACGAGATGATCGGGCAGGCGGATGATGCGCGGCAACGACCTTGGCGCCTGCACCACCGCCCTGTGACGCTGGCGGCCGAACGCATCCTTGCCTTTGAGGCGCACGATGAAGTTGAGACTCTTGTTCAGGGTCCGCGGAAACGGACGGGAAGGATCGAGGGTGAGAGGCGTAAGCACAGGCACGACTTCACGGTGGTAGAAGTCGGTAAGCCATTCGGCTTGATCGCTGTTCCACTCACTGCGGTGCAGGAAGTGGATGCGCTCATCGGCGAGAGCGGGCAGCAACACGTCGTTCAGTATTTCGTACTGTCGATTGACCAGTTCCACGGCGCGGAGCCGGACTTCGTCAAGCAAGTGCTGAGGTGCCAGCGTGTCCGGCCCGCCCGATCCCGCGCCGATCTCGACACGCTGCTTGAGTCCAGCCACGCGCACCTCGAAAAACTCGTCCAGGTTGGTGCACGAGATACACAGGAAGCGCAGTCTCTCGAGGAGCGGCACGCTCTCGTCCATCGCCTGCGCAAGCACCCGTTGATTGAATTCAAGCAGGCTGAGTTCGCGATTGATATAGCGATCGGCTGGCGGTTTGACGGGCGCATCCATCATCTTGGATCCGGCGATAATCGGATCGATCAGTATATCAATTACGATGATACGGGATCGTTAACTCAGTCCCGGATATACGGCGCCCAGCACTTGGGCCGAATTTGCGCCGGTAACCTCGGGGATATTGCCGGTCTTGCCCTCCAGACGTCGCTTGGCGAGCCAGGCGAATGCCGTGGCTTCGATCCAGTCCGGGTGCAGGCCATACGCCTCGGTGGAGGTCACCTCGATGCCCGTCAGGTAGCTTCGAAGCCGTTGCATGAGGTCCGCGTTGTGAATGCCGCCGCCACAAACGAGAACTTCGCCAATGTCCGGCGCAAATCGGAGGATCGACGTGGCAATCGTCCGCGCGCTGAGTTCTGCAAGGGTGGCCTGCACATCCGCCGTGGATATCCGCGCATCGCCGAGCGCGGCGAGCCGCGCGCGGACCCAGCCGCCGTTAAAGTACTCGAACCCCGTGCTTTTCGGCGGTGCTTGCTCGAAGTAGGGGTCCGCGAGCATCAGTCCGAGCAGGGTTTCGTCGACGCTGCCTTCGCGGGCCCAGGCGCCGTTGTCGTCGTAGGGCAGGTCCAGGTGCGTTCGAATCCAGCCGTCCAGCAACGAATTGCCGGGCCCGGTATCGAAGCCGATCACAGGGTCTTTCTCCGCCATCAGCATCGTTACATTGGCGATGCCGCCGATGTTGAGCACGGCCCGGTGCCCGCTGCCGAAGGCAAATAACCAGCGATGAAACGCCGGAGCGAGCGGCGCGCCCTCGCCGCCATCCGCAACGTCGCGACGCCGGAAGTCGGCGACGGTCGTGATACCCGTGCCGAGCGCGATGACATTCGGGTCGCCGATCTGCAAGGTAAATGGTCGACCCGCCCGCGGCTGGTGCCTGAGGGTCTGGCCGTGACTGCCGATTGCCGCGATCGACGCCGCTCCGTGTCCGGACCGCGCGATCAGCGCGACCGCCGCGTCACGAAAGCACTCGCCGACCCAGCGGTCGAGTTGCCCGAGCCGATCGACGGTGCACTCTGCCGGCCGTCGCGATGCATTGATGAGTTGGTCCCTCAAGGCATCCGGATAGTCGACCTTGATCGTCGTCAGTACCTCACACTCGTGATCGCCGAAGCTGACGAGGGCAGCATCGATGCCGTCCATGCTGGTACCGGACATCAGTCCAATGAACAGCGAGCCCGGTTCCGACGCTACGGGCACGGATCAGTCCAGGGAAAGCGAGGCGACCCGGGTCTGTTTATATTGCAGCAATTCGTCCAGGATGGGTTCGACCGACGCGAGGAATTCGTCGCGGTATTCCGGCGGAATAGGGTCGGCCTGCGGCAGCTTGACCGTGCGGGAATTACGATGCACACCGTTGAGCCGATATTCGTAATGCAGGTGAACGCCGGTGACCAGTCCCGTCTTGCCGACATAGCCGATCGTCTGCCCCTGTCGCACGCGGCTGCCGTTGCGCACTTTCGGTTCGAATCTCGACATGTGCGCATAAAGCGTCGTGATGTTGCCGCCGTGCTGCAGAATGACGACATTGCCATAGCCGGACTTCACGCCGCGAAAGATCACTTTGCCGTCGCCGGTTGCCTTGATCGGCGTGCCGTGCGGGGCCGCATAGTCGGTGCCACGATGCGGACGCACGGTTTTCAGTACCGGGTGGCGGCGGTTTGGATTGAATGAAGAGCTCACCCGGAAATCGACCGGCGCGCGAAGGAACGCCTTGCGCACGCTCTCGCCGTCGGGCGTGAAATAGTCGGCGCGACCATCCTTGTTTACGTAGCGGATCGCCTGGATGGTGCGACCATTGTTGTTGAACTCCGCGGCAATGATCNNTCGAGCACGAAATCGACGTCCCAGGCGAAGATGCCTGCCAGGTTCATGACGGTCTTGTCCGGCAGACCTGCCTGCACGGCACTCTCGAAGAGCGTGCTTTCGATCCGACCATGCGTCGTTCTGCGCTTGACCTCCAGCGGCCGTTCGATCAATTCGGTAATGAAGGCGTCGCCGTCCCGGCTGATTTTCATCGAATTCGTGAGGTCGAGCTCGCGGTAGAGACTCATCAAGCGGCCGTCATCGTGTTCGATCAGCAGCTCATCGCCCGGAATCAACTTCTTCAGGTGCGGACTGGCTTCGTCGAGCGCGATGATCGATGCCAGGTCGCCGAGGCTCAGATCATTCCTGCGGAACAAACGGTCGAGCGTGTCGCCCCGACGAATCGTTAGCTCGAGCACCTGGTACTCCGGGGGCAGTGCGAGGGGCGGATGGAAATCGGCAGACGCCGACTCGACGAAATCCTCTGCAGCGAGTTCGATATTGTCCATCTCGAACAGGCCGCGGTCGCCGTCGAATCCGTCCACCACGCTGCTCTCCGCTGCCGGCTCGCCGGCAGCGACTGCCTCTGCGGCCGGCATGGATTCAGTGTCGATCGCGGCGTCGGCCGGCGTTTTCGCCAGCGCCAGGTAAAACGCGACGCCGACCAGCGGCAGTCCGACGCCGGCAGCAAACCATGGCAGTGCGCGCTGTTTGTTGCCCCGGTTCTCGGCGGCCGGTTTGTAATCGTGACGGATGGGACTCAAAGGACGATTCAAGTCTCATGTCTCCACTATCGCTCAACGCCGCTACTCTACAGCGAGTTTTTCAATACGTCAAAGAAATCTGTTATAACTCATAGCCTTAACTTCAAATCGTAAATTCTTTCTCGATCACGGCCGTCGTCGACAAAATGGGTCTACAGCAGGCGGATTGAGTGATACAGTTCGCCGCCTGAAACGAACCCAGCAGCAGATGACAAGTATCAAGGAACAACTGGCCGAACTCTCCCGCGGTGCGGACGAGATTCTTCCCGACGGCGGGCTCCTGGCGAAGCTGGAGCAGAACCGGCCTCTCAATATCAAAGTAGGCTTCGACCCCACGGCGCCGGACCTGCACGTCGGACATACCGTCGTGATCAACAAGATGNNGAATTCGGCCATAACGTCGTCTTCCTGATCGGCGATTTCACGGGATTGATCGGCGACCCCAGTGGCCGTGATGCCACCCGGCCACCGCTCACCCGCGAGCAGATCGACGAGAACGCGACGACCTACAAGGAGCAGGTGTTCAAGATTCTCGATCCCGAGAAGACCATCATCGATTTCAACTCCCGCTGGCTCGGAGAGCTGGGTTCAGATGGCCTGATCAAGCTCGCGTCGCGTTACACGGTTGCCCGCATGCTCGAGCGGGACGACTTTTCCAAGCGCTTTGCCGCTGGACAATCGATCGCCATCCACGAATTCCTGTACCCGCTGGCGCAGGCTTACGACTCGGTCGCGCTGAAAACCGACGTCGAAATGGGCGGAACCGACCAGAAGTTCAATCTGCTGGTAGGGCGTCACATCCAGCAGAGTTTCGACCTCGAGCCGCAGATAGTATTGACCATGCCGCTGCTGGAGGGTCTGGACGGCGTGCAGAAGATGTCGAAGACCTACGGCAATTATATCGGCATCACCGATGCCCCCGGCGAGATGTTCGGCAAGGTCATGTCGATCTCCGATGAGCTGATGTGGCGCTATTTCGAATTACTCAGTTTCCGGCCATTGACTGAAATCGAGGGCCTCAGGAAGGCGATCGGGGAAGGCAAGAATCCGCGCGACGTCAAATTCGAGCTGGCCATGGAGATTACCGCCCGGTTCTACGACGACAAGGCGGCGGCGGCTGCGAGGGACGCGTTCATCGCCCGCTTCCAGAAAGGCGCCATGCCGGATGAGATCCAGGAAGTCTCTGTCGCGAGCCAGGACGGCAGTCTCGGGATCGCACACTTGTTAAAAGCAGCCGGGCTGGTCAGCAGCACCTCCGAGGCCTTCCGGATGATCAAGCAGGGCGCCGTCAGGATAGACGGCGAGCGCGTGGAGGACCGTGGCGTCGAAATCAGCGCCGGCACCGCGCACGTCTACCAGGTCGGAAAACGGAAATTCGCGAAAGTTACTTTGCATTAAAATCAATGGCTTACGAGCTCCGCCTGGCCCGTTGGGGCCAGCGTGCCCGGCACCCGTCCCGGCGTAGCCGATGAAATGAAATTATTTGTTGACCGGCCCCGTCTGGCCGCTATAATGCGCTGCTCGCTGGGGGTACGGTGTCCCCTGGCCAGACCCCGAAAATCAAGCAATACAGGCATCCTTGGGCTGTCAATTGGGCCCTCTGCGCCTGTATAATTGTGGGTCTGGTCGAAAAAAGGGGTCAGACCCCAATTTCCGGGAAACACCGCGTTTTCGGCGAGACGAGGAAATTGGGGTCTGACCCCTTACTTTCACGACGCTCTTTAACAATGTAGTCAGATAATTTGTGTGGGTGCTTGCGCTGGAGTTTGCAGAGGCAAATTCGAGCGTAAGAACCAACCTAAATTCTAAGTAATTTAGAGTGGGGATCACGTTCTTCTTGAAAGCTCAAAGCTTTTAACTGAAGAGTTTGATCCTGGCTCAGATTGAACG
>JABAHS010041087.1_pt1 | contig 27071 bp, 20 predicted proteins | sample 7062111 | NCBI WGS metagenome assembly JABAHS01 (sample SAMN14534600, study PRJNA622989) | marine sediment metagenome | biome: marine biome [ENVO:00000428]; feature: marine pelagic biome [ENVO:01000023]; material: deep marine sediment [ENVO:00002113]; isolation source: pool of 4 deep marine... | reverse complement strand
TTGCCTGCCAGCTTCTCGATAGACTCACGCCTTCCCAGCAGGATGGGAGTGCCGATTCTTTCATCTACAATCTGACGTGCAGCGCGCAGGATTTTCTCGTTGGCACCCTCCGGGAATACGATTTTCTTGGGTTTTGTGCGGGCCTTGCTCATGATTCGACGCGAAAGCTGATGTCCGAATCCAAAGCGGTCGTGAAGTTCTTCCTTATACTTCTCGATATCGATCTGTTTTCTGGCCACACCTGTTTCCATGGCAGCCTGGGCGACTGCCGAGGCTTCCCATACGAGAATCCTTGGATCGAACGGCTTGGGAATGATATATTCCGGGCCGAATTTGAAATGAATACCTCCATAAGCACGGGCAACTGCATCAGGAACATCAGTCTTGGCCAGATTAGCCAGAGCGTTGGAAGCAGCCAGTTTCATTTCCATGTTGATAGCGCGCGCATGCACATCGAGAGCTCCACGGAAGATGAACGGGAATCCCAGCACATTGTTGACCTGGTTGGGATAGTCGGAACGTCCTGTTGCCATGATAATGTCTTTGCGTGCATCGAAGGCATCCTCGGGAAGAATTTCCGGATCGGGATTGGCCATGGCGAAGATGATTGCATTCTTTGCCATTGACTTGACCATATCTTTTGTAACCATATCCTTGACAGCCACACCGCAGAAAACATCAGCGCCTTCCATAGCATCTTCAAGCGTACGGCGATCGGTCTCACGCGCAAACTGCTCTTTATATTTGTTCATTCCTTCGGTACGTCCCTTGTAGATCACACCCTTGGAATCAGCCATGAGAATATTATCGGGATTCATGCCCAGCGCGATATACAGGTTAGCACAGGCGACACCGGCGGCACCGGCTCCGAGGAAGACACACTTGACATCCTTGATATCTTTTTCAACAAGTTCAAGAGCATTAACCAGGGCAGCGCCTGATATAATTGCAGTGCCATGCTGGTCATCATGAAATACCGGGATATCCAGTTCCTTTTTCAGTCGCTCCTCGATCTCAAAACATTCCGGTGCTTTGATATCCTCGAGGTTGATCCCGCCGAATGTCGGCTCCAGGAGCTTGCAGACTTTGATTACTTCTTCGGGATCCTGGCTGTCGACTTCGATGTCGAATACATCGACATCAGCGAACCTTTTAAAGAGCACGCCCTTGCCCTCCATAACAGGCTTACCGGCGGCAGCTCCGATATTTCCGAGTCCCAGTACAGCAGTACCGTTGGACACGACCGCAACAAGGTTGCCCTTGGCGGTATATTCATAAACATCATCCGGGTTGTCTTTAATTTTCAAACATGGCTCGGCAACACCGGGGGTGTAGGCCATAGATAGATCGCGCTGGGTCTTGGTCGGCTTGGAGGGTATGACCTCGATCTTACCCTTGCGTCCCTTGCTATGATAATCCAGCGCTTCCTGTTTCTTAATCACTTGATCATCTCCTCAAAAAATGAGTATTTCACCTCAAATCAAAGCGCCAATAAATGATTTGCCCAACTCTTTGTCAAGCATTTTAGGCAAATAATTCGGTCGACGCAATTTGTTGAAAATTAACAGCTTTCGCCCTTGAATAAAAACATTATTGGAATACGTGGATAAAATTGACAAGTTTGCGATATTTGTAGGATACCTGAAAAAATCCGCCAGGTCACAATCTCTATTTTATCGGGATCAGGACCTGACGGAACTATAACTTTACTTATCCAAGCAGGCTCAGGAAGATACCGGCTGCTACGGCTGAGCCGATGACGCCCGCCACGTTTGGCCCCATAGCGGGCATTAATGGATTCACCCGGCCGTCTGTCTGTTCGGAAACAAATTTCTGGACCACCCTTGCGGCCATGGGCACAGCCGAGACACCCGCCGCACCCACACAAGGATTGATCTTCTTATCTGATGAAAGAAACAGGTTAATGATCTTGGCAAAGATGACGCCGCCCATTGTGCTGAAGGCAAATGCGAATGCTCCCAAGACCAGTATCTTCAGGGTGCTCAGTGACAGAAAACTTTCTGCGCCCATTGTCGCCCCGACAGAGATACCCAGAAAGAGCGTCACGATATCGATCAATGCTCCACCTGCGGTCTTGCGCAACCTGTCGGTAACGCCACATTCACGCAGGAGATTACCGAACATCAACATGCCCAGAAGAGGCGCACTTGAGGGTATTGCTAATATTGCCAGAATGCCTGTTATTATTGGAAATAAAATTGCCGCAGTCTGTGAAACCGGCTTGGCCTGGGGCATATCGATGCCGCGTTCTTTTTTAGTTGTCAGCATGCGCATGATCGGGGGCTGGATGATCGGCACCAGCGACATGTAGCTGTAGGCCGCCACCGCGATCGGTCCCAGCAGATGCGGAGCAAGCTGGCTGGAAAGGAAGATCGAGGTCGGACCGTCAGCTCCGCCGATAATTCCAATCGAGGCCGCCTCCCTGAAATTGAATCCTAAGAGGTATGCCGCTCCCAGCGCGGCGATAAAGATTCCAAGCTGCGCCGCGGCGCCTAATAAAAACGTTATCGGACGTCCCAGAAGTGGCCGGAAGTCTGTTAAGACTCCCACTCCAAGAAATATTATAGGCGGAAGCAGTTCTGTTTTGATACCTGTCTTATAGATGAGAGCTATGATACCATCGCCATATGATCCCATATCTGCCAGGGGAAGATTCGCGAGTATTATCCCGAAACCGATTGGGATCAAAAGCAGCGGCTCGTATTCCTTGGCAATAGCCAGATATATCAAAATCCCGGCAACCGCGTACATAACCCAGTTACCCCAGGATAGATTGGCGAATCCCGACTCCCGCAGCAGTTCTATGATAGTGTCCATTGCACCGCCCTTATGAAATTGTCATGATCGGTTTGGATGAATCCAGTTCGTCTCCAATCTGGGCATTTATGCTAGCCACTTTTCCATCAACGGGAGATTTTATATCATGTTTGGCTTTCATAGCCTCGACCGCTGCCACTATCTGGCCTTTCGTCACCTGATCGCCGACATTCACCATGATATCGACAATCTCGACCGAACCCGCAAAGGATGAATAGATCGGCGTGCCGTTCGATTCAGTGGGAGCCGCCTCGGCCGGTTTGGCGGCGCTTGCAGTGGCAGTCCCACTGCCTGAGGCGGCAGCGGCGGGTTCCATGGTAATCCGGAACACCCGGCGCTTGCCGTTCTCTTCCACAGTGCATTGTGTGGTCAGGGGACCTGTGGAAGCGGGCACTGCTCCGGCTTGCTGGGTCAAGCGGCTGCGTACTTCTTCTTTCTTTTCCTTTTTATCCTCTTCTTCATCTTTGGTCTTGAGAGGGATATCGATCTTGGGCCTGCCGGTCAAAAGACGTATACCCTCATTGAGTTCCATCTTCTTGCCCGGTACCATAGCCGCCAGCACCAGGAATGTGTTGTGGTCGCTGACTTCGAGGTTTCTCTCTTCCAGCGCCTCCTTGGCGACCCTCATATTCTTGGGGGCTGCCTCTAGCGGATCGCCGTCTATGGGCGGAAGTTCAAGCTGTTCCTCAGCTATTTTGATCACGTTCGGATCGGGAGGAAGCGGGGTTTTACCGAAGTATCCAAGAACCGCTTTGCCAAATCCGGCGTCGATCTTTTTCCAGCGCCCATAGAGAACATTGTTAAAAGCCTGCAGCCAGTACTGCTGGCTTCCCGGAGTGACCGAGGTCCATGCACCTCCGGCCTCAACAACAACCGGGAATTCCTCCAGAACTTCCGAATATTTGTCGATAATTCCCGCCTTTGCCATCATGTGCACATTTGGCCCGATAGCACCGCCGGGCATCGGGAAGCCCAGCACACGGGCGTCGGCCATGGTTGTGGTGGGATTGAAATTGTAATCTTTCATCAGTTCGCTAAGCATACTCTCGATCTTTGGCATCTTGGTCTCATCGACATCAAGGGAGTAGCCTGTTCCTTTAAGTGAATGAGCCATCGAGCGCACATCCGGCTGGACAGTGCCGCTGGCCATTGGACGGCAGGACAGGTCGATACCGTCAACACCTGCGGCAATACCGGCCATATAGCAGGCCACAGCCAGACTGCCGGTGTCGTGCGTATGCATCCAGAGCGGCATCTCCGGCGGCATGATCTTCTTGAGCATCTTGGCTGTTTCATAAATTGTCTTCGGATCGGTGGTACCGCTGGCATCTTTCAGGCAGAGGCTGTCGATCTGCACATCGCTCTCCAACAGCTTCTTGCCGATATCGAAATAGAATTGCGGCGTATGCACCTTGTCCGACTTGAATGGCAGGCCCATCAGGGCTATGCAGCATTGATGATGCATGCCTGCTTCGACTATCGGTTTGCCTGTGTTGACGAGATTCCTGATGTCGTTCATGTAATCGAAGTTGCGGTCCCAGGTGGTGCCGTATTTCTTCATCAGCCTGGCCTGTAATCTCAAACCTTCGATTGATTGCGTGGTCAGCGTGACACCCGAGACCGACCTGGTCAAAATCTGCAGGTCGCATTCCGGGCCGACCGCCTCGCGCATTTTCTGCATATCGATAAAGGGATCCTCGCCCAGATAAAAATAGGGCGCCTGAAACCTTGCTCCTCCGCCGAATTCAAAATGCTTGATTCCGGCTTTCGCCGATTCTTCCATGGCGGGAAGGAAATCGTGAAGTCTGACTTTTCCGCCGAATGAGCTCTGAAGGCCGTCGCGGAAGGGTGTGAACATTACCCTGATCTTTTTGGGTTTCTCTGCAAAAATCATTTTATTTCCTCGATCTTTTTGATGATTGTTCCCGGATATAATTGTGATGCTGCTACTGTGACTGCCGCATAAACCGCGGCATCCGAGGCATCCGCTCTCTGCGGAAAGACCAGAAGAATCACCCGCATTACTATGGCCAGAAATAACAGCAGTACAAAGACTGCGCCGAATGCGAGGGCACACACAACCAGCAGATTAGATGATTCCATATGAAAATCCTCTTGGTAGTTTTCGCCGGGCAGGTATTGTCAGCCCGCTAAGTTGGTATGTTTCTGTTTCTTGCCTCATGCAGAAGATAAAAATATATGCTTTTTGAAAAGATTGTCAACTTTTTTAGAGAAAATGCGGTTCTTCCAGCGCAGTATATTTCTATAACGCCTTTGGAACCTGCAAAATAAAAATCCCCGGCCTTAGTAGACGGAGGATTCTATATTATATTCTTAATGGATTCCAGTTGAGGATGGGAATTATAATCCCACTTCCCGATGCGATTCTGGTGGGAGTGCAGGTGTTTTTTTCAGCCCTGGTATAGTCCGCTACAATATTCTGGCGCCTGGCCCAGGATTTGTGGTCATGGCATCCTGAATTACCAGGTAGAGATCGTTCACCAGCGGCCCGATTGATCTGACTACCACAACGGATACAACTGAAATAAATGATCCGAGGAGGGCATATTCAATCAGGTCCTGGGCCTTTTCGTCATGCAGAAGTTTTCGGAACATAAGTTCCTCCTTCCATTTAAGGTAGACTTCCCGGCATATCCGGCTTTGCCCTCAATACAAATTGTATAAAAATAGGGCAATTGCCTGTATATACCTGATCCAATTATAATGCAAAAAATATGCCGCAATATCAGAGTCATTTCGTACCGGAATAGATAAAACTCCCCCCGAGCATTTTTCCCTCGGAATTCACTTTGGATAGTGCCCCCTGATCCCTAACTGATTATGCCACTTGATAATATCTCATGACTATCAAATAAGCCAAATGCCAAGAAGTTGCAAGACCACAGCAATTTGAATCCTTATTTTTTGGCTGGATTTTAAACACTATGAAGCAAATGAAACAGATATTGAAATCTTTTACATCTTTTTTCCGCTTCAGGAGAGGATTCTCCAGGGTTGTGTACCGCCAGACCACTCAGCTATCCCCAAGGCGAATCAGGCCTCCGCGCTATTAGATACAGGCATAGCGAGGCCGATTTCTATTGTGGAGCTTCCCCTGTATTCAACGTTTTTGGCTTGACAGCGTCATGGTAATATGAGTAGATTATTGTTGAAGTTGAAATAGCACCCATTGGCGCATCTAACTTTCTATAAGATAACCTCAAATCTGGCAGGTTGAATTCGAGCCTGCGGAAAAGGAGGAAGCATGAAGCATAATACATGGGCGTGAGGCATCTTATCATCTAAATTGACACTTATGTCTAGTTTGAAAGGAGGTATTTTGCGAAAGAACTTCAAAACAATACTGACAGCTTTGGCGGCCCTGAGTTTTCTGATCCTGGCGTTTTTAATCTATTCCTGCTGCGAGGACTGCCCGGTCGGCCCGGTCCAGCCTAAACCGTACAAGGGCTGGCTGTATGCGATTGATATGCAAAACAAATGGGTGTATAAAATTGATGTGGAAACCGATTCACTGGTCGATAGCGTGCAATATGAGACCACGAGGAAATCTGTCCCTGGGACAATAGATGTATCTACTGATGGTCGCTTTCTTGCGGTTGGCTACTATGATCTGGTTAATGGTGTACGATTCACTCGAATTTATGATGCGCAGACGCTCGATACTCTCACCGATCTGGCTGACTATAATATTCCTGTGTTCATACCGGATCAAGATATCATGATCGGAATAGGTCAAAGATTTAGGATCTATTCCCTTCCAGATTTCACAATCGTTCATAAAGAAGCTACCAGCCTTTCCGCTTATCCGATCGTGAATATTAAAAACGACCTTGTGTTTATGAATGGTGCCGTCAATCCTGAGCATGTCGAATCCACTTTCATTTATTCATATGATTATGTAAATCGCGAAATAGAACAAGAATGGTATTTCCGCGACAAGCATGATTCCATAGTATTTGTAACTGCATTTGATATAAATAAGGATGGAACCAAAATATACTGTCTCAATTATTCAAATCTTGATGGGGCCATGGTAACCTGTTATGATCTTGAGACAGAAGAGATTATCTTTTCTTATCCTATATTTTCCTGGACAGGAAGTGTCCGGCTAACCCCGGATGAGGAATATCTATATGTTACAGAACCGGGCGATTTAGCGTATTATGGAAATCCCGGCACTGTGTATATTCTGGATGCGAATGATGGGAGTTATATTGAAGGAATATCGCTATTTGGGTATGCTCCCAATCCATTTCATCCTCTCTATGCCACTCCCATTGTTTTCACGCCACAGGGACATAAGGCCTATATTGGATCCGGCAAAGTAGTATTGGAATCCGGCACAATATCTGTAATCGATACTGAATCCAGAGATGTTATCAAAAACATCTGGCCCGATCTCGGGCATTTCATTTCAGATTTGAAAATAGGGCCTAAACTAAATTGAAAGGAGGTATTTTGCAGAAAAACCTTAAAACAATACTGACAGCTTTGGCGGCCTTGAGCTCTCTGATCTTGGCATTTATTATCAGTTCCTGTTGTGAGGACTGCCCGGTCGGCCCGGTACAACCTGGACCATACAAGGGCTGGCTGTATGCCACAGATTTCGAGAGCGAATGGTTATACAAGATTGACACAGAAACGGATTCTCTGGTCGATAGTGTTCAGTATGTTACAGATGAAGTATACAATCCTGGGGCGATAGGAGTATCTTCCGACGGTCAATATCTCTCCGTTTCATATCATGATACATATCTGACGGAAAGATTGACAATCATATATGATGCCCAGAATCTGGATGAGATTCACAGGCTTGAAGGCGAGTATGGCCCGCTCTTTATAACAGATGAGAGTCTGTATATCGGTTTTGCTTATGATAGTATACATTTCTACTCTCTGCCCGCCTTCAATAGAATATATTCAGATTCTACGCCATCAGTAGGATTGCCAATATTGCGATCAGATAAGAACCTCATATACTTGCACGGTGTTCTCAATCCGGCGAGTTTCGATTCGACCTTTATTGCCGCTTACGATTACAAAAACAGGGCGATGTCGGATCAGTGGTTTATTCATGACAGCAGGGACAGCCTGGTTACGATATATGCTTATGATATTCATCCTGACGGCCGGCGGCTTTATTGCGTAACCCTCTCCAAATATGATGGTATCAACATTACCTGCTATGATCTCCAGGAAAGAGAAATGATATTCCAGACGCCATTTTCAACGACAACGGGATCGCTGAAGATATCCCCGGACGGACAGGAGATGTATGTTACATATCCCGGATACTTTATGCAGTATGAAATACCGGGAATTATCTTTGTGTTCGACACCGAGACCGGCAATTACATAGATGGTATCTCTCTTCACGGACAGATTGATGGATATCCCTCTGCTCCCTTGTATGCTAGAGAGATTGTATTTACACCAACAGGCGGAAAAGCGTATGTCGGATCAGGACGGCTTTCCCAGGGCAGCGGTACTGTATCGGCAATAGACACCAAGGAAAAAAGGATCACCAAAAACATTTGGCCCGACATGGGTCATTTTATCCAATCTCTTTGTATAGGACCCAAAAATTAATAGGGAGGAAATATGAAATTCATACTTTTGGGCGTGCCAGTCGAGCAGGGTCTTGTCCGGCCGTGGCCGGATGTGACCCTGCGCCATGAATTAAAAAGCCCCTGCGGATAGCAGAGGCTTTCGGAAACAAAGTTCTAAATTGATTACCCCACCCAGATCGTCTTTATATTCACGAATTCCCTGATTCCAAAGACTGAAAGTTCGCGGCCATAACCGGAGTTCTTGACTCCGCCGAAGGGGAGACGCGGGTCGGATTTGGTCATACCGTTGACAAACATATTGCCGGTCTCCACCCTGCGCGCAACCTCAATGGCTTTCTCGACATCCTGCGACCATACCGCGCCGCCCAGGCCATATTGGGAATCGTTGGCAACCGCAATCGCCTCCTCGGCATCCTTGACCGGAATTATGGCTGAAACCGGACCGAATGTTTCCTCATCCACAACCTTCATGCCCTTCTTGCAGTTGGTCAGGACTGTGGGCGGATAGAAAGCTCCCTCACGATCCATTGGCTCTCCGCCTGTCAGGAGTTTTGCGCCCTTCTCAACTGACTGCTTAACCTGCTCATGAAGATCCTCCATCAAATCCTGGCGCGCCATCGGACCCGCCTGAGTTTCTTCATCCAGCGGATCGCCCACCTTCAGATTTTTCATGATATTGGTCTGGGCTTCCTCGAACTCCTTGAGCTTGGATTTGACCACAATAAAACGTTTGGCGGCAATACAGCTCTGGCCGTTGTTGATCATGCGCGCCTTGGCCGATGTCTCCACGCAGGAGGGCATGTCGGCATCCTCAAGCACAATATACGGATCAGAGCCGCCCAGCTCCATCACGGTCTTTTTGACCACGCTTCCGGCTTGCGCGGCTACCTGCATACCGGCGAATTCAGAACCGGTAAGCGTTACCGCCTTGATCCTGTCATCCTTTATTATCCCCTCGACTTTGCTCGAGCTTATCAGTAATGATCTAAAAGCATTCTCCGGAAATCCCGCTTCCCGAAATACCTCTTCAATTTTCAAGGCTGATCCGGGGACATTCGAAGCATGCTTCAATATGCCCGTGTTACCGGCCATCAAAGCCGGCGCAGCAAACCGGAAGACCTGCCAGAAGGGAAAGTTCCAGGGCATAATCGCCAGCACTGTACCCAATGGCTGAAAGGCGACAAAACTCCTGCTGGCGTCGGTCTCGATTTCCATGTCCGCCAGGAATTTCTCCGCATTCTCGGCGTAGTATTCGCATACCCATGCGCATTTCTCAGCTTCGGATCGGGCCTCAGTGATCGGCTTACCCATCTCCATAGCCATCGTGCGGGCATAGTCATCTTTATTCTTCTTCAAAATCCCGGCCGCTTTTTTCATGAGTTTGCTGCGATGAGCAAAATCAGTGCGGCTCCAGCTTTTGAATTCATTATCAACTTTTTTCAATATATCCTTGACAGCATCATCATCATGCTCATCATAGTCCTTTATAAGTTCGTTCGTAGCAGGATTAATCGCTTTCATATTGCACCTCACCTTTTCTAATTCAATTCACTTTCTATTTTTCTGTAACTTTTGAGTCAATTCATAATTTACCGACGGGTCAATTCCAATTTCGACCAGAGACAGTTCATCAGACATTATCGCTTCTTTTAAATTGTCATGAAGTTCCTCCAGATTCGAGGGGGAATAGCCCTTGATTCCAAAGCTTTCGGCATATTTTTTAAAATCCGGATTGGTCAATTGAGTGCCGTATTTTCTTCCGGTATGCGAAACTTGTTTCCACGAGATCAGGCCGTAATCATTGTCATTGAAGACAATAATCGTGTAGTTCACCCCGATTCTCCTGGCAGTTTCAATTTCCTGGGCATTCATCAAAAATCCGCCGTCACCCATGGCGGCTACCACTTTCTTATCAGGATGCGCCAGTTTTGCTGCGATTCCGCCCGGAAGAGCGATACCCATGCTGGCCAGGCCGTTGGAAATTATAACCGAATTCGGTTCATGAACCGGGTAATTACGTCCAATCCACATCTTATGAGCGCCAACATCTGAGATCAATATATCGCCCGGATTCAAAAGGTTCCTGATTATATGCAAAGCGCCCGGGATGGTGAAGCAGTGGTCGCCTTTAAGTTTATAGGATTCCAGATCATCCCTGATCGCTTTGCGAATGGGCTTATACCATTCAGTATTGTAATTGACGCTTTCTGCTTTAATTTTGATGTTCAGCTCCCAGAACACAGCCGATATATCGCAGACTATTTCCAGTTCGGGGTGATAGAATTCATAGACTTCAGCCGGGGTGAAATCGATATGTACGATTTTATTGTCTTTATTTCCATTCCAATGTTCGGGAGCATATTCGGCAATATCATATCCGACTGCAATAATCAGATCGGCCTCATCGATCGCCTTCATGGCATGATCGCGCGCCTGCAGGCCGACTGCATAGAGAGAATTCTCCTCAAAATCAGAAACAGCACCCTTGCCCATGAAAGTTGAAACCACCGGAATTCCTGTCAACTTTACGAACTCCCTGAGATGCTTGGAAGCCATCTTGCGTATGGCGCCGTTTCCCGCAAGTATCAGAGGCTTTTTGGCGAATTTAAGACGTTCCAGGATTCCATTCATGGCTTTATAATCGGGCGCCGGACGCCTGAGACGCACCGGCTTCAATGGTTCCAGGTCGCAATTTAAAGCGGCCACATCCTCGGGAAGTTCAAAATGAGTTGCTCCCGGTTTTTCCATCTCGGCCAGCTTGAAGGCCTTGCGCACAACCTCTGTGGTGATCATGGGATTCTGGATGGAGGTGTTCCACTTGGTGATCGGCTTGAACATATTGACGATGTCAACATATTGATGGCTTTCTTTGTGAATCCTGTCCGATGATCCCTGTCCGGTGATAGCTACCAGCGGAGATTTGTCGAGGTGTGCGTCGGCAATCCCGGTGATCAGGTTGGTTGCGCCCGGTCCCAGGGTGGAGAGGCATACTCCGGCCTTGCCGGTAAGGCGGCCGTAAACATCGGCCATGAACGATGCTCCCTGCTCCATGCGTGTGGGGATAAACTGTATACTGGAATTTTCAAGGGAAAAGAGAAGGTCTTCGTTTTCCTCGCCAGGAAGACCGAACACATATTTTACTCCCTCGGTCTCGAGACATTTTACAATCAGATCAGATACTTTCATTTAGCCCTCGATAATCCTTTTGTTATTTCAAATTTTATCCTGGATATTTACCGGTGATGTAATCCCGAAGATAGCGGTTCTGGACTCTGAGATTTCCGGCCATACTTTTAACAATATCACCGATTGAAATCAGGCCCACCAGCTTTTCGCCTTCCATGATGGGAAGGTGGCGGAAGCGGTTTACTGTCATGAATTGCTCGGCCGTTTCGATATCATCATCGGGAATGCCAACGATCACGTTGCGCGTCATGTAATCATCGACCTTCTTATGCAGGGCTTCCTCGCCGTCCTTATATATTCTCCAGAGAATATCGCGCTCGGTAATTATTCCGGCCAATTTGTCATTTTCATCCATCACCAGGAGAGCGCCGATGCGGTTTTTCATAATTATTTCCAGACCGTCTTTTACGACAGTTTCAGGTGTGACCTTGAAGATTTCGCGTTTGCCCTGCTGTTCCAGAATATCTTTAATTTTCATACATCCTCCACCTTTTTTAAGACCCGTTGAATTTAGATCTTATTCTCAATAAAAATGAATTAAATGCAGAAAGCCAAGAGCTTTATGCAATTACCGTAATAGACTGTTTTTTCTTATCTACATAATTACAACATATATTTGAGACGAAAGTTTTGTCTATTTTGGAATAGCCGAAAGTGCGGCCTTCCTGCCGATTTCATGCGCTTGCTGGAGCAACTCTTGATTATCTTTGACTGCGCCTTTTGTATATTCACCATGAGCATAGATAATCTCATCAAAGAGTTTCACCCCTGTCCAGATAAAGAAGCCTTTAATTACCGTTAGAGCATGCGTGAATTTTTCTCTTTCACCGCCAACAAGCACTATTATTCCAAGGCGCGGTTTAAGATTCAAGTCTGCAAACTTGAAATCTCCGGTTTCATAACCGATAAGCGGTTTAAAACAGTTGCAGCGGTCGATCATGAGTTTGGTCTGGGCGCTGACGGTGTCGAAGTATACGGGTGAAGATACCACGGTTATATCGCATTCAGCAAATTTATGCAGATATGGGAAGAGATCATCTTCAAAAAAGCAAAGCTTGTTCCCCGGCGATTCGCCGCACGATTGACAGGGCAGTATATCCAGATCATTCAGATAGACATGCTCGGATTCAAAACCTTCCTGTTCTGCGCCATAAATAATCTCACGCGTGATCAAGTCGGTGCTGCTCTCTTTCACAGGAGAACCATTGAAAGCCAATATCTTTTTACTTTGTGAGTTCTTCATATTCCTCATACAGCTTTTCCAGGGCTTTTTCCAGCTGGGATTTTTCTTCTTCCAGTGATGCGAGTCTTTCCCAATCCGATGCCAGCTCCGGATCAACCAGCATTTCACCGATTTCCTCGATCTTGGCCTCAGTCAGAGCTATCTGCATTTCGGCGCGCTCAATTCGTTTCTGATGTCGCCGTCGATCCTTGAGTTTTTCCCAGGCTTCCTTCGCCTGCGAATCGTCTTTCTTCGGAGCTTCATCCGCAATCGACTGTTCCCGCTCCAGTCTTTTTCTCCAGTAATAGGAGAAATTGCCGGGATATTCTCTTATATCATGGTTTTCCACAGCGATAATCTTTTTGACTGTGTTATCTAGAAAGTACCTGTCATGGGAAATAATCAGGACGGTACCAGTAAATTCATTCAAGGCTTTTTCAAGCATTTTCACCGATGGTATATCAAGATGGTTGGTGGGCTCATCCAGAATCAGGAAGTTGGCCGGATTCACGAATATTTTGGCCAGTGATAACCTGCTTTTCTCTCCGCCTGAGAGCGATTTTACGGGGCGGAAAATATCTTCTCCCGTGAACAGAAATCGTCCCAGGTATGAGCGCAGTTCCTCAGCCAGGGCCTGCGGTTTCTCCTCCCAGATGACATCTATCACATCGGAATCCATATCCAGTCCCGCAAGCTCCTGATCGTAATAGGTATATTCGACATTATTACCAATATTGATTTCACCCTCATCCGGTTCACTTTGACCGGTGATCATTCTGATCAAAGTGGTCTTGCCGGAACCGTTGGGTCCGATCAATCCGATCTTCTCACCGCGCTCGATTTTAAGATTGACGTCATCAAAAAGCTGTTTATGGTCGAATGATTTTGAAAGACCATTCACCTCAACGATTTTTTGCCAGCTCCTGCCCGATGACTGGATATCCAGTTTCATCTGTTTCTTATCTTCATGCGGCTTCTCCAGCGGCTGCATTTTCTGCAGCTTCTTGCGTCGCGACTGGGCTTGTTTGGTTTTTTGCCCGGCGATATTCTTTTGAATAAAATCCCTGATTCGCTCTATCTCTTCGGCTTGATGTTCATAGGCTTTTTTGGCCAGGCGCAGCCGCTCGGCAGATTCCTTTTCATAAAAATCATAGTTGCCGTGATAAATTTCAAGACCCCTTGAGGTAAGTTCAGCCGTCCTTTTGGCTACGCGATTCATGAAATAGCGATCATGAGATACTATTATAACGCTCCCCTTGAAGGCCGATAGATATTCCTCGAGCCATTGTGTCGATTCGATGTCGAGGTAATTTGTAGGCTCATCGAGAAGCAGAAGATCCGGTTCCTCCAGGAGAATTTTGGCGAGAAATATCCTGTTTTTTTCTCCTCCCGAGAATTTTTTGATCTCTTTGAGCCAAACCTCTTCTGGAAAACCGAGTCCGTGCAGTACTATCTTGATTTTTTCCTCATAATCAAATCCGCCGCGAATTTCAAATTCCTCCTGCAATTTGCCATATCTCTCCAGAGCCGCCTTATCGGATGCATTTTCGGCAATAGTCTCTTCGAGTTCCTTGAATTCATCTTTGATTGCCAGGAGATCGCGGAAAGCGTCCAGAAGTTCCAGCCACAGAGTCTTTCCGCTTACGATCTCAGCTTCCTGGGGCATATAGCCGATTTTCTGGTTTTTGGCCCGCAGTATCTGGCCCTCATCGGGCGTTATCTCGCCTTTGATTATGCGGAATAGAGTCGTTTTTCCAATCCCATTTCGGCCAATCAAGGCATATTTATCGCCATGGTTGATCTGCCATGAGAGCCCTGAAAAAATCTGGCGATCGGGATATGACTTATGGATATTTTCCAGATATACCTGACGCATGGGGAGAATTTAGCAAAGTCTCGGGATTTGTCAAAAGGAATCGATCAGCTCGTCTCCGGGGCGGGTTCACGTGATGACCGCGCCAGAATCATCTCGACAGCGAGAAGAACCAGGGCCAGAATAAAGAAAATCTTTGAGAATTCCTTGCCCAGCCGGCTTTCCCGGATTATCTGGGCATGATCGGCGTCAGGGGGTAGCTTGATTATCTGAAAATCCGGAGCCGCGCCCCTCAGATCATCCACCTCCAGAAAGACGCCGTTGGATTCATCCAGTGGAAAATTGACCGCAAATTTCTCTGCCGGATTATCATCGACAAGTATTGTCGCGATTCCATTTCTCTGTACAGGTGGAATCGTGAGGTTCAATTCAGAGCCAGAGAAGTTATAGGCCGGATAGATTCTGTTGTCCGAGGGTGTCACTACCTCGACCGTTTTCTTGGGATTAATATTCAGCAGAATTTTGTTTATAGGCTCGCCGGTGATAAAGTTTTCACGCAGACGGTTTATATCGTAAGCCAGGTATTCCACCGCGCGGTTCATAAATGTCACAAAGAAGGGATGGCTGATCAGATCGGAATCCTCCGCCGAAGGGGAGCTCATGACAGTCAGGATTTTTCCGCTGCCCCATTGAGCATCCATAACAGCCGGGGCACCGGTAGAGAATGAAGCCAGGATTTTTCCCTCTGAGGGCGGCCTGACCTGCAATATTTTGAAAAAATCTATTTCCGGAAGATAGTCATCCTCTATATCCGCAAAACGGCTGAAGATCGGATGGGTGAAGTCGAGAGAACTCAGGCGATAAAAGCCCTGTCCTTCGGTGACCTCCAGCTTGCCGGCAATCGATGACCCAAAGGCCGGCTGAATGATTCTCTCATTCAGTGCTTCCTTGTTATTATCGTCGGATATGAAGGCCAACATAGATCCGCCCGATTTAACGTAATTCATCAGCTTGGACATATTGGCTTGTGAAAGAAATTTCGAGTTGCTCATGATTATGCAATCAAAATTTTCCAGGTTGAGGGTTGGAAGGCTGGATATCGGCTCGGAAGCCAGATTAATCTGAGAGGGGGATTCCGGCAATGGCTGGAATGCCATCCGGACAAAGAAATCATCACCCTCATTTTCATACAGGCTGAGGGTCCTGATTTCATTAGGTATATTTATGGTAAAATAAACCCGGTTATCTTCGATCAGATCATCATCGGTAATTTCTATGAATCCCTCATGTTCCCCCGGGTTTTCGAATGTGTATGTGAAACTGACTTTCTCAGAACTCCCGGGGGACACGGATATATCAGTTTGCGAGATTCTTTTCTTGTCGATAAAGAGACTGATCAAAAGATTATCAACTCTTCTCTGGCTCTCATTAATGATATCCGCAGATATATTGACCGGCCGTCCAGGGTAGATCAGGGAATTGCCGAAATCGATATTGGCGACCTTAACATTCTCATAATCTTCTTTAGTCACTCCGGCTACATATATTTTCAGATTATCAAACTGGCTGATAGTGTTGAGCGACAGGGCCTCCCAGGATGGCCCCGCAAGGTCGGAAAAGACATAAATCTCCTTGACGAGATTATCGCTTTTCTGCATCAAATCCAATGCTGCCTCGAAAGCAAGTACCGGATTTGTAGAGGTGTGGCTTGGTTCGAGATCAGAGATTGTCTTTCGCACAAATGTGTGATTGGTGGTGAAGCCATTGGTTTCGATCACAGGATCTTTGCTGAATGCCACAACCGCAATCTCGTCTTTGGCTTGAAAATCCCCAAGTATTGAGAGAGCCTGAGTTTTGGCCAGTTCAAAAAGGGAGCCTTCGGGAGTTTCAGTGGACATGGAAAGCGAGTTATCGATCATGATTACGACCGAGGCCTGTGCGGCGCTCCCCAGAGCGGAAGAATAGGAACCTTCAGTTGTCGGCCGGGCGAAAGCTATTACCAGCAGGAGAATTATAAGAGTTCTAAGTATCAAAAGCAGGATCTGCTTGAGCTTGAGACGGCGCATACGAGTTTTCTGCAGGGATTTCAAGTAGCGTATGGAGGAAAACTGTATGCGTTTGACTCTCTGGCGGTTGAAGAGATGGATCAAAATCGGTATTATTGCCAGGGCAGAAAGAAGGAGTATGGTTGTATTTAGAAAACCCATTTAATCCTTTAAATGCTATATGGTTTTTCCAGGAGACGTCTGGCTTCCCGTTTATCAAGGTATGCCGAAGGGAGTTCCAGCACACGGTTGTAGTAGAGTCTGGCATTCTCACGGTCATTCTCAAGGTCATAAGTTTTTCCGAGACCAAGCATCACTCTTCCCAGATAAAACGGACGCATCTCAACGAATTCAGCCAGAGATAGATAGTCACGTGCCGCCTGAGTTTCGCCCAGCTGAAGCGCCGCTTCACCCGCCCGCATATTGTAAAGCGAATTATCGGGATATCTTGAAAGCAGGTTTTTGGAGGCATTTAGCGCCAGGGTGAACTGATTTTCTGCAGAATCGGCCTCATTCTCGTGCCTATATATTTTTCCGAGATAAATATGGCCGTCGATTTTCAGTGGAATTGATTCCGCACTGTCTAAAAGGGACAAGAAATGCCTCTTGGACTGCTCATAATTTTCGTTTAGATATTCGAGCTGGGCGAGTTTGTAGACCGCTATTTCGTCAAAGCCCTCATTGTTTTCCATAGATTTATTGTAGTAATACAGAGCCGAATCCTCATGTCCTCCCGCCAAAAGCATATTGGCGAGAGTCAGGTCGTAATCGGACTCTTTCAAATACTTGCTGAGCTTACGAATGGTCTTGGCGGATTTATCATAATAACCCGCCAGATAATAGATATTGTAGATATTTGCCAGCATAGCGCTGTCCATAGGCTCTTCTTCCAACGCTCTCTCATAGAGAAACAGCGCCTCGGACATATCCCTCTGAATCAGAGCGCGTTGGGCATAGAAGTTGTACAGACCGAACGGGAATGAGACACTGTCAACATAATCGAGCCACTCCTGTTCCAGTTCCGCGAAATCCATTCCCGTAAGTTTTTCGAGATTCTCTTTCAAGGTCAAATCGGTTGACTGGATATACAGGTGCCGGAATTTATCCACAGGCATCTGTGCTGATAAATAGGCTATAAATGAGGCCGCCTCAATTCTCTTCTTATGAGTGTCATCCAGGTTGTCAAAGTCAAGAGAGACAAGCATATGCTCAAGCGGATACAATCCCTCGGTCTGTTTATATTCGCGGGCATAAAATAAATGGAAATCTGTCAGGTTAGCCGCTCCCACAGCCATCAGCTTGGGAGAATATCCCCAGTAGCGATACAATTTAATCAGATTTACAGCTTCCACCGCTATACCGCTATTTTGATGGCTGTACTCAAAATAGACGCTGTTTCTGGCCGGATGAATCCCAAAATCCCCGCCATCGAATTTGTCATAATATGGAGCGTCGCAGGGATACAGATAGAAATTTATTTTTCCCGGCTGAGTGAAGTTGAAAATCTTGTTGAAACGCTCGAGTTCCATTTCCAGGTGATCGCGGATGTTGTTCCAGTGAATATCTCCCAGAGAATTAGGAACAAAGTATATGTCGAAACTTCCCGAAGGATCAAAAAGGAAAACATCTTCTTCTTTATGGCTGAAATCACAGTCGGTCTGGATGCTGTCGAATGCCAGGGGAGTGAAAAGCACTTTATAGACATGTTCGGCTTTGACCAGAACAGAATCGACTATATATGGTATACCAATCTGCGACTGCACCCGATTCATATGCGGATCGCTCTTGGGAGGCAGAGGTATGTGGCTCAACTCGATACTTAAGCTCGAATCCTCATGGCTGCGGTAAGTTATATCCAGGCTGAGATTGCCGCAAAATGCCTCAATCGGGGTTCCTTTAATGAGGGTAAAGGTGTCGCATGAGACCGGAACCGAACCTTGCGACGATCCCTGGTATTCCAGGAATTTCACCTCGAGCAGGAGAGTCTCCAGCGTCCTATCTGCCTGTAAGAACGCGGGAAATAACAATATTACAAGAAATAAAAAAATTATCCTTCGATTCAAAGAATCCTCCTTCTCTCATAATACAGCGGAATTGGGGAAATGTTCACTTCTTATTCCAGGAGAGTTAGGCGTCCCGATTGCCAGACCGGGCAAATGGAGAGGCTATCCTTCTGCGCACAGAATGATACATCATTGGAGAAACCGAGGCTGTCCAGGTATTTTCCATGGTCTGATTTATGCAGCGCTTCCTCCAGGTTATCCCTGTGTTTGTGATACAAACCTTGGGATACAAATGCGGCGTCGTTATCGAGTTCCATGTTTCCGCCAGAGGCGAGTAGCTTGTCCACTAACATGCCCCCGCAGAGCGCGTCCTCAAGTGAAAATCCTCCTTTGTTTCCGGCGCAGATTACAGATATATCATCTTTGATTTCCAGGATCTTTTCCAGCGTTGCGGTTAAATTTACAAAGGCACATGATAGGCAGTACTTTGCTTCTCCGCCCTTGAGGATAGCGGCGGAACCATTGGTCGTGGCCAGAATCACGGTCTTATTCTCCACGGCGTCAGGACCGTATTCAAAAGGTGAATTACCCAGATCGAATCCATCTACCTTCTGTCCCTCACGTTCGCCGCCAAGCTGTACCGCGCTGCGGTCCAGCTTTTCCCGCAAACTGGTGGCATCTCCCAGGTTGGTGACCGGGATTATCTCTCTCGCTCCATTGCCGAGGGCAACCGCTGCTACTGTAGTTGCTCTCAATATATCTATTACCACTGCTGTCCTGCCATTAATCTGCTCTTCGCCGATACCTGCAGGTGTAAAAAATAAACGTATATTCATTTTTTCAGCGAACCGTCCTTATAGAAAGGCGGCTTTACAATAGTCGCCGGTAGGCGCTTGCCGCGTATTTCGATTTCAATCTCCCGACCTGATTTCGACCGGTTTCTGGGTACATATCCCAGCCCGATTCCTTTTTCGAGAACAGGGGAGTATGTCCCCGAAGAGACATATCCGACATCATTGCCCTCAGAATATATATTATATCCATGCCGGGGTATCCCTTTATTCTCAAGTTCAAAGCAAATTAGTTTTCTGTCAGGCTTGTTCTCTTTAACTTCCGCAATTGCATCTTTTCCGATAAAATCGCCCTTGTCCAGCTTCACTATCCATGACAATCCGGCTTCCACAGGATTGGTCGTGCTGTCGATATCATTTCCGTAAAGCATATATTTCATTTCCATCCGCAGGGAATCCCTTGCTCCAAGACCAATAGGTTCAATTTCTAACTCCTTGCCGGCGTCGAGTGCGGCCTCCCACAATTTATCTGCAATTTCTGGACGGTGATAGATCTCAAAACCATCTTCGCCGGTATATCCAGTACGGCTGAAAAGAACTTTCTCCCCGGCAATTTCGGTTTCATCCGACCAGTAAAATGCCAATTCGGAGAGGTTATAGTCTGTCATATTAGAGAGGACTTTTTCCGCGTTAGGACCCTGAATCGCCAGAAGTCCGGTCTGGTCGGAGAGATTTTCCAGCTTAACTGCGCCCTCCAGATGATCCTTCAACCATTCGAAGTCCTTTTCAAGGCAGGCAGCGTTCACGACCATAAGATAATGATCGCCTCGGTTGTAAATCAAAAGATCATCCACGATACCGCCAGTGGGATAGCACATGCAGGTATAATGCACCTGATTTTTCGCCAGCTCGGAGACGTCATTAACAGTCATTTTCTGCAGGAAATCAATCGCATTATTTCCGGAGACCCTGAACTCGCCCATGTGGGAGAGGTCGAACATGCCAACCGAGTTGCGCACCTTTAGATGTTCCGAGTTGATGGACTTATACTGGATCGGCATCAGATAGCCCGCAAATTCCGCTATCCTGGCGCCGGCCTCAATATGTTTATCATAATATGGAGTTTTCTTCGCTTCACTCATTTTGTATCAGCCCTGGGCTTTCTTGGTATAATTTAAGAGCCCGCCTGCCAGAAGGATTTTTACCTGGCGGTCTGAAAGCTCATATGACACGGGGAACGAGAAGTCTCTGGTCTTATTCTCGACTTCCATGTCCTCGCCTTTCTTCAGACTTGAGGTCACATTTTTTATGACCAGTTCATCGCCCGGTTCCAATCGATCATAATCCTTGGCATTTTTAAATGTCAATGGCAGGATGCCGAAATTGACCAGGTTAGTCTTGTGGATACGGGCGAACGACTTGGCGATCACAAATTTCAAGCCCAGATACATGGGCGCTAAAGCGGCATGTTCACGCGATGAGCCCTGGCCGTAATTTTCTCCTCCAACGACAGCGGAGGAACCAGCTTCCTTGGCCCTGCGCGGGAAATCCTGATCGATATAGTGGAAGACGAAGTCGCTGATAGCCGGAATGTTTGACCTTAGAGGTAGAATCCTTGCTCCCGCCGGCATGATATGGTCGGTGGTAATATTGTCTTCCAGATGGAGAAGGAGCTTGGCTGAGATTGTGTCTTCCATTTTGCCGCGAACCGGCACCGGCGCAATATTCGGGCCGCGTTCAACTTCGACTTTATCAGGATTCTTTGAGGGTTTGATAATATTTCTGTCGTCGATTATGAATCTCTTCGGCATGGTAATACGCGGATATTCACCCAGTTTACGCGGATCCGTGATCTTACCCTTTATCGCGGTCGCTACACATGTTTCCGGTGAAGCCAGGTATACCTGGGCATCTTTGGTACCCGATCTGCCGGGGAAATTGCGGTTAAACGACCTGACTGAAACACCTCCTGAAGGCGGCGCCTGGCCCATACCTATACATGGTCCGCATGCGGATTCCAGTATCCTGGCGCCGGCGGCGATCATATTGGTAAGCGAACCATCCTCGGAAGCCATCCTCAAAACCTGCTGTGATCCCGGAGATATTGTCATAGATAAATTGGGGTTGACAGCCTTGCCGGAAAGCACTTTCCCCACTACACGAAGATCCTTGATAGACGAATTTGTGCATGACCCTATACATACCTGATGTACTTCTTTCCCGGCCACTTTTGAAACCGGAACCACATTATCCGGCGAATGCGGCTGGGCTATTAATGGCACAAGTTTATCCAGATTGATTTCCACCACCTTGTCATATTCCGCGCCGTCATCGGCGGTCATCGGTTTATATACTTTTGGCCTCTCCTGGGCTTTCAGGAATCTTTCGGTCTGCTCGTCGGAAGGAAAAATCGAGGTGGTCGCGCCGAGTTCTGCGCCCATATTTGTGATAGTGGCCCTCTCCGGTACCGTGAGTGTCTTGACACCCGGGCCGAAATATTCTATGATATTGCCCACTCCGCCTTTAACTGTCAGTTCCTCCAGAACTTTCAGGATAATGTCTTTTGCGGTTACCCAGGGTTTGAGTTTGCCTGTCAGTTTTACTCCCACGACCCTGGGGCAGGGAAGGTAAAAAGCTCCGCCGCCCATGGCAACAGCGACATCAAGACCGCCTGCTCCGATTGCGATCATACCCAATCCGCCTGACGTGGGAGTGTGAGAATCTGAGCCCAGTAGTGTCCAGCCGGGCACTGCGAACCTCTCCAGATGTACCTGGTGGCAGATACCATTGCCGGGACGCGAGAACAATATGCCATATTTGGAAGCTACCGATTGAAGGTAGCGATGGTCATCGGCATTCTCGAAGCCGGACTGCAACGTGTTATGATCAACATAGGATACAGAAAGCTTGGTTTTTACTTGTTTCATGCCCAGAGCTTCAAATTGAAGATAACTCATTGTTCCTGTGGCATCCTGAGTCAGTGTCTGGTCAATCTTTATCCCGATTTCTTTTCCGGCGGTAAGCTCGCCGTCAACAAGGTGTTTTTTCAGTATTTTGTAAGTCAATGTTAATGCCATTTTTCCTCCGTGCGTTTATCTTAAACAGAGTAATTTAAACGCGGAAGAATAAAAGTCAAATGATTTAGGCGGTAAATTACTTTTGGGTTACTTTATGTCCGGATTTGATGAAGCTGTTGAGCATTTTCTGGATCTGCTCCATCCTGAAGGGCTTTGGAAGGAATGCGTCCGCAGATTCATTCAATAGAATTTCATCCTCGGGGCTCAGGGATTGGCCGGAAATTATAATTACACGAGTAAAGGGCGCATCGTTTTTTAAACGCCTGGCAAGCTCCAGGCCGTTGATGTCGGGCATGCGGTAATCGGCCACGACCGAATCGATATGATCTTTTGATAGCTTCTCCAGAGCCTCGCTTCCGTCGGCGGCCTCGATCACACGAAATCCCATTTCCTCAAGCTGCGAGGCGAACTGTTCTCTGAATTCCTTGTTATCATCGACCACCAGAATTTTGGCCCGATTACCCTTCTGGGTCAGAAGCCTGTTCAAGAGCTGCTCGATGCGGGAGATTCTGAATGGCTTGTCGAGGAAAGCATCGGCGCCATATTGATAGACTCTGTCTTTAATATTATTCATATTGACGCCTGTGATCAAGAGTACCGGAATATCCTGATTGTACTCCTTAATCTGCTGCAAAAGCTGAAGGCCATCCATTTCGGGCATGCTGATATCTGCGATCACCAGGTCGATCTGCTCAGATTTGACCATCTGTATCGCCCGCAGGCCGTCATTGGCGCTGAGCGCAGTATAACCGATAGCCTCCAGGGTCTCGCTCAGGAGCCTCAAGAGATTTTCGTCATCGTCGACTATCAGGATTCTGTGTGTTCTCTCAGCCATTTTCCATACCAAACTAATATCCTATTAATTAATCGGCAGATAAGGCTGATCTCTGCACTAACTCCGTATTAATTCAAGAACTTCGGACGTCTTCTCCCGCATGACTTCTTCATTATCTGCCTCGAGATTCAAGCGCAGGAGCGGCTCAGTGTTTGAGGGGCGAACATTGAACCAGAAGTTATCGCCCTCAACCGTAACACCGTCCAGTTCATCGAATTCCAGATCCTTATAATGTTTTTTGATCTCTTCCAGCTTGGATGGAATATCTTCAACCCGGCTGTTGATTTCACCGGAACGGACGTAGGGATCTATCTCTGAAACCAGCTCCGACAATGACTTATCTTCATTCGAGAGCAGCTCCAGGACCACCAGAAGAGCGATTATACCGGAATCTGCGAAGTAATTGTTGCGGAAGTAGAAATGTCCCGAATGTTCCCCCCCAAAGACGGCATCGTGCTCACGCATGATAGGTTTAATCAATGCATGGCCCACTTTGGTGCGGATTGGTTTTCCGCCAAACTTCTCGATTGTCTCCGGCACGGTTTTGGAGCAGATCAGATTATAGACTATTGTCGCGCCGGGCTCCTTTTTGAGAAGGTTGCGGGCCACCATAGCTGTTACCATATCCCCACCCATAGGTTTTGAGTTTTCATCGATCAAAAACATCCTGTCGGCATCGCCATCAAAGGCCGCTCCCAGAAAGGCCCTTGTTTCCCTCACCTTTTCCTGCAAATCCTTGATATTTTCGGGTTCTATTGGATTGGCGGGATGATTCGGGAATGTGCCGTCAAGCTCGAAATACATCGGGTTAACCTCGCAGGGCAGCTTCTCGAAAACGGGAGGCAATATCTTCCCCCCCATTCCATTGCCGGCATCAATCACGATCTTAAAGGGCTTGATTTTATTAGCATCGATAAAAGAAAGCACATGTTTGCTGAAAGCTTCTCGAATATCACGTTCCGTCTTTTTACCCTTGTGAGGTACATCCTTAAAACCTCGCCTCATCAAATCTCGAATCTGATTCAAGCCCTGATCCCCCGAGAGCGGGATAGCATTCTCGCGGCAGACCTTAAAACCATTATATTCAGGCGGATTATGTGAGGCTGTGATCATCACCCCGGCCGGATACCCGAATTTTCCCACAGCAAAATAGAGGCTGTCGGTTGAAATTTCGCCCAGCTCGGCGGCATTTGCTCCCTGATCAGAAATACCGCGAATCATATTTTCAGCAAGGGAAGGGGATGATTTTCTCATGTCATAACCTATCGCGACATTGGAAGCTCCCAAATATTGAACCAGCCCCCGCCCGAAAAGATAGGCGATTTCATCGGTCAATGTGTCACCGTATATGCCCCTGACGTCATAAGCTTTGAAGATCTCATCTTTTATATCTGCCATATAACTCCCTTTCTCCTCAGTATGATTTCTTTTAGATATATAAAAGATATTTGCACTTGTAAAATAAAAAAGAGGCCTTGAGCTCTGATTGTTCTTGATAATAAGCTTTTTTCAACTTTTTTAGAGGCATGGCCGATCTCGAGTTCAAAGCTGTTTCCAAAGCCTTTGGAAAAACGATAGTCGTACATGATTTAAACCTCAGAATAAAGGACGGTGAGCTATTTGTGCTTCTTGGCCCCTCGGGATGCGGAAAGTCTACAATTTTGAGGTTGATTGCGGGGCTGGAATATTTAGATGAGGGGGAGATACTTATTAACGGAAGGGCCATTAATAATGTCGCTCCCAAGGACCGGAATGTGGCCATGGTATTTCAGAATTATGCTCTCTATCCCCATATGACAATATACGACAACCTGGCATTTCCGCTCAAGGTCAAGAAGTTCCCCGGGGATCAGATCAGGGAGATAGTACAGAAACAGGCGGGGCTTCTGGGGTTAACCGAACTCCTAGAACGCAAACCCAAGACTCTTTCCGGCGGGCAGAGGCAGCGAGTAGCACTGGGACGAGCCCTTGTCAGGAATCCGAGCGTTTTCCTTTTTGATGAACCCCTGTCGAATCTGGATGCAAAGCTGAGAGTCTCAACCCGGGCGGAAATCTCCAGCCTGCAGAGGACACTGAATGCCACCATGATTTATGTCACGCACGATCAGGAGGAGGCGCTCTCGCTTGGTGATAGAATAGCGATATTGAACGAGGGGAGAATACAGCAGATCGGCAGTCCGCAGGAAATTTACGATCAGCCCGCGAATGTCTTCACCGCATCATTCGTCGGCAGCCCCCGGATCAATCTGCTGGAGGCAAGAATTTCCGATGATAGTGTGATAGCTATCGGTAATGACGCAGAAGTGCCGATCGCCGAAAGCTGGCGCAGGACTTTGCATAATGGAAAGACGGAATTTGTAGTATTGGGTATTCGGCCTGAAAATCTATTTTATCAGAGACATAATCAGGATGATCTTGTCTTGAAGACAGAGGTGCTTCACACTGAATTTGCCGGAGACCGGCATGTGTTGTTCTGCACGCTGGGCAACGAGGAGCTGAGGGTAAAGAGCGGCAAAGCTATACCGTCGGAGGAGGGCGAAAAAATTGAGCTGTTTGTGAACCCCCAAAATTGCCTGCTGTTTGATGGTAAAAATGGTGAAAGAATTTTGTAATTTCTTAAATGGAGTTGGATATGTCGGAGGAAAAAAGTCAGTCAAGAGGATACAGGATCTCATTTTTTATCGGCGGACTCATACTCGGAATTGCACTAACCGGATTTATTGTGGCATTCTCGCTGCCGCGTATGATGATCGATGTACAGGAGAGCAAACTCGACTTCGAACAAACAGTCAGCAAGATTCAGGAAGCCGCGACTTCCAATGGCTGGACTGTCTCCAAGGTTTATAATATTCAGCAGAGCCTTCTTGATCACGGGAAGCAGGATATCGGTAATATGAGGGTCTTCTCCATCTGTAAACCGGAATATGCCGAGGAAATTCTTAAAGCTGACGGCAGAAAAAAGGTTTCGGCTATGATGCCCTGCCGGATCAGCGTCTATGAGACTGAAAATGGCAAGGTCTATATTGCCGGTATTAATGTCGGTTTGATGAGCAAGATGTTCGGGGGAACAATCGAGGAAGTCATGAAAAAAGTGGCCAAAGAGCAGGAGGAGATGCTTCAGCCGATTCTTAAATAGCTTCTATTTTTGAAACCTGGATATGTATCCGATCAGCTTATAGATAAGTCTTGCCGCTGTGAATTCAGAGACATTATTGACTGGCAGGGGAGACAGTTCAACCACATCGAATCCGATTATATTTTTGGAAATAGCGAGTTTTCTCAGGAATTCCAGGGTTGGATACCATAATCCGCCGCCCGGCTCGGGAGTGCCGACCGCGGGCATTATGGACGGATCAAAAAAATCGCAGTCGATTGTCAGATAGACATTTTTGCTCAGTTTATCAAGAACTTTGGTCATCCAGGCAGAGGATTCATGCATTTCTGTGGCCGATATAATCGGAATTTCATCATGCTGGATCAGCTTATATTCCTCTTTTGAAATATTCCTTATTCCCACTCCGGCGGTTTGGGAGATAAATTCCCGGATTCTTCTCATAACGCAGGCATGGGAAAACTTATTGCCCTGATAGGAATCCCGCAGATCAGCATGTGCATCAAGCTGGATTATTGAGAGATCGTCATATTTATCTTTATAGGCTTTCACCAGACC
>JABAHS010015643.1_pt1 | contig 27126 bp, 31 predicted proteins | sample 7062111 | NCBI WGS metagenome assembly JABAHS01 (sample SAMN14534600, study PRJNA622989) | marine sediment metagenome | biome: marine biome [ENVO:00000428]; feature: marine pelagic biome [ENVO:01000023]; material: deep marine sediment [ENVO:00002113]; isolation source: pool of 4 deep marine... | reverse complement strand
ATGACCGGGGACTCAAAATGAAGACTCAAAAGTATTTAGATTTTATGTCAAAAATCTAGCAAGGTGAGAAAAATTATTGATATCATATATAGATAATCCAAATAATATAAGTTCTGCAGATATAGTAATTGGTATACCTTCATTGAATGAAGTAGAAACTATTGCTATACCTACTGAGCAGGCAAGCATAGGGCTTATGCAATACTTCTCAGGCTACTCATCTGTGATCATTAATGTAGACAACAATTCTAAAGATGGAACAAAAGAGGCTTTTCTAAACACTAAGACAGAGGTGCCGAAGTTGTATGTTTCTACTCCAGGAGATATAAAGGGTAAAGGTTACAACATAAATAATCTGCTTAAAGTTGCAGCAGAACTAAGAGCTAAAGCCATAATTATGCTTGATGCGGATCTGACTAGCATTACTCCTGAGTGGATTGAAAGTTTTTTGGAACCTATATTTGACGGCTATGACTTAGTTGTTCCCGTATATTCTAGACACAAGTATGATGGCACAATTACAAACAATATAGCATACCCACTACTCCGTACCTTATATGGACTTAGAGTAAGACAGCCAATTGCTGGAGATTTCGCAATATCGGGAAGACTGGCAAGGTCCTATCTAATTGAGCAAACCTGGACTGATGAAGTCTTCCATTTCGGTATAGATATTTGGATGACAACAATTGCAATATGTAGAAATTTCAAAGTGTGTCAAACCTTTCTGGGAACTTCCAAAGCTCATAGAACAAAAGATCCTGTAGGTTTGGGCAATATGTTCTCTCAAGTAGTAGGAACGTGCTTCAAACTTATGGTAGCTTTCGAATATTTCTGGAAGGATGTTTTAGAATCCAGGCCAAGCGTAATTTACGGATTTGGCTTAGGACATATAGAAAGCTTTCCTGAAGTAAAAGTTAACACTGAATCACTCTATAAATCTTTTANNATGGAAGCAGTTAATAAGTTAAAAAAAATTAATAAGGATGATTTTTATTTTGAGAGTACCTTGTGGGCTCGCATTGTATTCGATTTTGCAATTGCTTTTTATTCAGAAGATATTGAAAGAAATAAACTACTGGAAGCCCTGATACCTCTATATCATTCTAGAACTCTTTCCTTTGTGAATACTACGTCTGAAATGGATACAAAGCAGGCAGAAGCAATAGAAGAAAGATTAAACCGAAATTTTGAATCTGAAAAAGATTATCTTATAGTGCACTGGGATGCTAAGTCGAAAAACAGTGACATATCCAAACAATTGTCAAAACTTGACGTTAGCGAAAAACAAGAAGCGAAGGAGTAAAAAATGCAAGTCAAAAAATTAAGCAATTTTTCTTTCGGTGGTGTAACACAATTTAGATTTAAAGACACAATAAACAAAATTCAAGAGACGTTAAAGGAGCAGGGATTTGGTGTGTTAACAGAAATCGACGTTCAGAAAGTTCTAAAAGATAAACTGGATCTAGACCAAAGACCATACAAAATCCTAGGTGCTTGTAACCCTAATTTTGCTCATCAAGCTTTAAACATGGTGCCTGAAATTGGAGTATTGCTTCCTTGCAATGTACTGGTTTATGAGAAGGATAATGGTGAGGTAATCGTATCAGCAATGGATCCAGAAGCTGTTCTAGGTCTCGTCAGTGACCCTGGTATCAAAAATATAGCAAAACAGGTTAGAAAAAGAATCGAAGGAGCTTTGGAAAAGCTATAAATTTTCTAGAAGAATATTATAAATTAAGAATAGAAATTTTTATTTAGGGCATTTCTCATGACAGGACAATTTAACTGGTTTTGGGGTGTAATAGCACTGGGAATAGTATTTTTGTTAGCAGTATGGGTTGTAAAACCTGTTGATGTTTCTACCCAGTTCGTAATATTTGACGGTGTAGGTATGGAACGAGATATCACCGGTCTTAATCAAGTTAGACTTAGAAGCTAAATCCGGAAACGCAAGCACTAAACCTTACCTTGTTAAAAGCGCTGGAAAATATTAAAAGAATATTGTTAATCAAATTCATAGCCCCTCATGCGTTCTTTTTCCAACCGAAACTTCGGGACAAATGGGAAACAGGTAAACTATTTAGCCGATAGCAGTCTAATTACCCTTTCCATGTTAACAGCATATTAAAAATACTAATTATGCGCAATTATTTTAGCATAATAGCCTGACATGGCATTATAGAGAAATTCTCGTGACCCGCTAAAATAATAAAAAAATAATTTAGGTTGAAATACAGTAAATTGTACTTAGCATATTCTTGGAAGTTGTTCACCACTTAACATATCAATCACACGGTTGGTACCGATTGTACTTCTCATCGTTACAATACCAGATGGACTCATTTCAACTCTTCCAATTAGTGAGGCTTCGGAGTTCGAGGATCTCATTATTCTAAGTGCACGTTCTGCATCAGGCGGCTTAACAAAAGCAATAAAACGCCCTTCATTTGCTACATAAAGTGGATCTAGCCCTAGAATCTCGCAAGTAGCTTGAACTTCTCTACTTACAGGTATCGCATTTTCATCTATGTGTATATGGGTGCCGGAGGCGCCAGCTATTTCAATTAGTGCGCTACCAAGACCCCCTCTTGTTAGATCTCTCATACAATGAACCTCTATACCTTGCTCTAATAACTCCATCACCAAATCTGAAAGCGGGGATGTATCGCTCATTATTTCACTTTCTAGAGCTAATTCTTCTCTGGCAGACATAATGGTAATACCATGGCGTCCTATGTCACCGCTTAAGAGCACAATATCGCCTTGCTCTACTTTAGCAGGAGAAACTTCAATCCCATGCTCAATTATTCCTATCCCTGCAGTGTTGATGTACAGCCCATCCCCTTTACCTCTATCTACTACTTTAGTATCGCCTGTAACAATATTGACTTTAGCTCTTTCTGCTGCTTCTTGTACCGATTTAACAACTCTCCAGAGCACCTCCATAGGAAAGCCTTCCTCTAAGATAAATCCCACACTTATATACTTTGGATGTGCTCCGCACATTGCCAAATCGTTCACAGTACCATTAATTGCTAGTTTGCCTATATCGCCTCCCGGGAAAAAAAGTGGGTAAACGACGTAAGAATCAGTTGTAAAAGCAGCTTTTCCTTTTCCTAAATCAATAACAGCCCCGTCATGTTGTGAGTCGAGCATTTTATTGCTGAATGAAGGTATAAACATTTTATTAATTAGGCTATGCATAAGTTTGCCACCCCCGCCATGGGCTAGAAGTATATGCGGATATTGCTCAATCGATATGGGGCATGATAAGTTGAAGTCTTTTGTATCTCTCATAGATTAAGGTTCTCCCATTTCTTTGCTTTGTTTCTTGGAGCATATATTCCTATAGCGGTAATATGCTGCACAGGCACCCTCTGAGGAGACCATCGTAGCGCCGAGTGGATGCTCAGGGGTACAATGCCGTCCAAATGCTTCACACTCAAAGGGTTTCTTAACCCCTTTTAGTACTAGCCCGCTTATACATTCAGAGGATTCTGCCCGTTTATATTCTGCAACTCCAAATCGTCTCTCTGAGTCGAAAGACTGGTATTCCTCTCTCAAACCGAGCCCGCTTGCGGGTATTTCCCCTATACCGCGCCACTTGCGCGGTGTGATCTCAAAAACCTGACGTATGATATTCTGCGCATCTAGATTTCCAGCCTTCTTTACAGAACGGCTGTATTGATTTTCTATTTCAGATATTCCCTCCTCTAGCTGCTTAACGCACATATAGATGCCTTGCAGTATGTCAAGCGGCTCAAACCCTGTAACTACAATAGGTACAAGATATTTTTTTACAATAGGCTCATACTCTGTATAACCCATTATTGTGCAAACGTGTCCTGCCGCAAGAAAGCCCTTTACTTGATTATTTATAGAAGAAAGAATAGCTTCCAAAGCGGGTGGTACAAGCACATGGGATACCAGAAGAGAAAAGTTATTTATACCCAACTCCCTGGCCTGGTGCACTGTCATTGCCGTAGCAGGTGCTGTGGTTTCAAACCCTACCGCGAAAAAAACGACTTCCTTTGAAGGATTTTCACGCGCAATTTTAAGAGTGTCCAGTGGGGAGTAAACTATACGAATATCTCCTCCTTTAGCTTTGACAGAAAATAGATCGCCTTTTGTACCGGGGACCCTAAGCATATCACCAAATGAACAGAATATAACGTTGGGTCGTGAAGCAATTTCCAGGGACTTATCAATTAGTTCAACCGGTGTAACGCAAACAGGACATCCGGGACCGTGCAGCAGTGTTACTTCTCTTGGCAATAGCTCATCTATCCCATATTTTACAATGGCGTGGGTTTGTCCTCCGCATACCTCCATTATGGCCCATGGTTTGGTGGTGATGCTGTGGATTAAATCGCTGTAGCGCTTTGCCGATTCGGCATCCCGGTATTCGTCGATGTACTTCATGAAGATGCTTCCTCGATCTCACTCATTTCATCCATCTTTTTCAGATATTCGAATACCTTGTTAGCTTCACTTTCATCAATCTGGCTTATTGCAAAACCCACATGGACCATGACAAAATCATTGGCCTCTGCTTCTGGTACAAATGCCAGATTTATTTCTCTAACTATTCCACCAAAGCTTACCTTACCTCTTCGCGTAAGGGGAGTTTCATCGGTAATGTTGAGTATCCTTCCAGGAATTGCTAGACACATTTTCAAGACCTCCTTCTAATATTCGTGAAACGGCTACTATCTGGCCGACTGCGATACCACCGTCGTTGGGTGGAACACGTTTTGGCCAGTAGGCACAAAAGCCCTCACTGTATAAACGTTCTATTGCTCGTTCCAGAAGATATTTGTTTTGAAAACATCCTCCAGTTAGTACAACTTTTTCTTCGTCAATAAGTTTCGCCATTCCAATGATAATTTCTACAAGAGTATTATGAAACTTTGCCGATATTGACTTTGCAGGGGTTTTTAATTTTAAATCTCTTAATACTGCTTTTATTGTGGGGGCCCAGTCAATTGTATAGGTTGGAATTTGATTTTGTGAACCTTTGATAATCTCATAGGCGTAGTTTTGATTAATATTCAAGCCATCCATAACAAACTCAAGCTTCATAGCGGCTTTTCCCTCAAATGTGTTCTCCTGACATAGTCCCAGTATAGAACTAATTGCATCGAAAAGTCTTCCTACACTTGAAGTAAACGGAGTGTTTATTTTTTTTTGAATCATAGCACTGAGAATATTAATTTCATCGAGACTAAAAGTTTTTAAGGGAGCTAGATTGTCGATGTTGGTTAGAGAATCTTTAAAAGTTTCTTGTAGTATCCCCAAAGCAACTCTTCTTGGCTCTTTTACAGCTTTCTCTCCGCCCGGGAGAGGGAAGTAACGAAAATGACCGACTCTTTCAAAGTGGTGTTCTGTTATTCTCAAAAATTCTCCTCCCCAAACCGTCCCGTCAGATCCGTATCCTGTACCATCCCATGAGACCCCAAGAACAGGTGCTTCTATCTTATGCTCTTCCATGCAAGCGAGTACATGAGCGTAATGATGCTGAACATGGAGAATTTGAGTATTTTGTTCTTCGGCATAATGTCTTGAATTGTAATTGGGGTGGGCGTCGCATGCTATAAGCCGGGGGTTAAAATCATAGAGAGTTTTAAAATCATCCATAGTTTTCTTAAATGTGTTCATAGTTTCAAATGACTCTAGGTTTCCAATGTGAGGGCTTAGGGATATTGTCTCTCCGTTTGAGATTGCAATCGTATTTTTAAGTTGCCCCCCGACTGCAAGAGTTGGCAGAGTTTGCTTTTTCAGTTCAATTGATAAAGGCGCATATCCACGTCCCGCCCGCAGTACCTGCTTTTCGTTCATGATGATACGGGTAACTGAATCGTCCGCGTTATGTGCAATGGGGCGGTCGTGAACAACAAAATAATCGGCTATTTTGCTCAACTTTCTTATAGCTTCATCTTCATCAGTGCAGATAGGTTCATCAGAAACATTTCCACTTGTGGCTAAAACAGGGAAATTTAGTTCAGTCATAAGTATGTGATGGAGTGGTGTATATGGCATCATCACACCATGATAAGGGTTTTGGGGGGCTATACCGGAAGCAATGTCGCTTGGTTTTCTTTTTAATAGAACTATTGGGGATTCTGCTGAGCAAAGAAGTTTTTCTTCATCCACGGATACTTCGCAGTGCTCTTTTAAATGTTGCAGGGATGAATACATAAGTGCAAATGGTTTTTCTTCTCGGTTTTTGAGCAGCCTTAGTCTTCTTACAGAATCCTCATTTTTTGCATCCACCATGAAATGAAATCCACCCAAACCTTTGACCGCGAGAATTGCTCCATTTCTTATATATTCAGAAGCTCTCAGCAGAGATTCAGGTCCGGTTGCGATGGTGTTCCTTTCATTGTCCCAGAGCTCAACCTGGGGGCCGCATTCTTTACAGCAATTGGTCTCTGCGTGAAATCGTCTGTCAGATGGATTTTCATATTCAATTCTGCATGCTCCGCACATACCAAATTTCTTCATTGTAGTGTTTGCGCGATCATATGGCAGAGCAAGAACTATGCTATAGCGTGGCCCGCAATTGGTACAGTTGGTGAAGGGGTAGAGGTGACGTCGGTTTTTTGGATCAAAAATTTCTCTCAGACAATCAGCGCAGGTTGAAATGTCAGCCAGTATTGGTGCTTTTTTGTGCTGAAGCAAGATGCTGGGTCTTATCTGAAAGTCGGGATAGCCTGTGAAATCTAGAGAAGAATGATGCATATTTTTTATGTTAGTGAGAGGCGGTTTTTGTTTTTCTAGATTAAGCAAAAAATCTTCCAGATTCTTTTTACACCCCTCTAAATTTATTAATACTCCTTTTGTTGAATTACATATCCAGCCCTTCAGCCCGAGACTCTTTGCCAGCCTGAACACGAAGGGACGAAATCCCACCCCTTGAACGTAACCCTCAATTTCTAGCCTTATCCCCAGAAGTTCTTCATCCGTATCTGTTTTTTTTGATTCGTTGAGCACCTGCATTATTCTTCCTCTACCTCTATTGAGTCTATCATGATATGCTGGGCATAAGCATCCTTCACATCTTCAGAGACTGTGAAATCCAGACGTGCTCCATCAGCGACTGTTCCTATAGACAAAGGCTCAAAATGTTCGCGAAAGTGTTCAGGGGAAGTATTAGATAGCGCCCCCAGTTTGATCTTGATACTGGTTACTTTGTTAGCTCCGTTATCACGGGCAATTGATTCTACTTGTTTGATTAAATTAATGATCAATGACTGCTCATGCATATTTATATTTCCTCCGCATCATGTATTCCAAGTTCTTGGGTAATTAGTTCAACTGATTTTTCAACCGCATTTTCGACTTCGGGTGTTAGACCTATGCCGTTTTGAAAATCCCCCCCTTCGACACCGTAGACTATTAGTTGTTCAGGTAGCTTATCTAATTCCCGAGCTAGCTCTATCACATCAGCCAAACTGAAGGAATGTGTGGAGTAATGAAAGAGTTGAGATGGCAAAGGCTCCTTAGCTGCATTAAAACGGGTAACCATCCCGGGAGAAGCTCCGGATGATGTCGCATCCACAACTATAGTTTTATAAGCATCCCTCCATGAATCCATAAGCAGAGTAGGCTCACCGTTTTGTTTGAGTATTTTAAGTCCGCTTAGATTTAATTTGCTCAACCGATCGGCTATTACTAATCCTATTCCATCATCACTCCGGTATTCGTTACCGATGCCTATGATTACAGTATTGGAATTTGGGTTAAGTTCTTTAGTGTTCTTTGAAGCCATTTTAATCCCGCTCAATCTGAAGGTTTAAGAAGTGAGTAGCACAGGAGATGCACGGATCATAGTTTCTTATAGCTTGCTCGCACTGCCAGGTGAGTTGCTCTTTGGGAAGATCCAGATATTTCTCGGCGAAATGATATAAATCACTCTCTATTGTTTTTTGATTCTGGGAGGTTGGAGGAACTATTTTAGCATCTAGAATATCTCCTTTATCATCGATTTTATATCGGTGATAGAGAATACCACGAGGAGCTTCCGTACAAGCGAATCCTGTAGCCGAGCGTGGTATTATCTCTACTCTGGGTATATCGGGTGTCTCGTAATGGTCAATTATCTGTAGCGCCTCGTCACATGCATAGACTATCTCTAAGCTCCTTACAATAATACTTTTAAAGGGATTAGTGCACACCTGATCTAGACTCACAGTTTTGGCTAAATCTTTGACAAGAGGAGAAAGCTTCTCAAAGTTCAGACTGTATCGGGCCATTGGTCCAACAAAATATTCTCCCCTTTCTTTAAGGATCGAATGAAGTGCGTTTGTATGAGTTATATGCTCTTCAATAAAGTGATTATCGTAATCCATGATATCGATGTCGAGTCCCTTGTTAGATACCAGGCGACCCTCATTGAAAGGATATTCTTCAGGATGGCTGAGAGCTACAAATTCATAATCCTTTTCAAAATCAGGGAAAGAAAAATTAGAAACCCACTTTACAGTTTCAATTGCTTTATCCCTCGCCCACTTAAGCCTGTCGGCGAGTAGGTACAAATCTTTTTTTAAGGGAACTTTATAAAATCCACCGACGCAAACATTAATAGGATGTATCTCTCTTCCTCCAATGAGGGTCATAATCTCATTTCCCGCTTTTTTGAGCTGGAGACCGCGCGCCACTTCTTTTGGATGGTCCTTTGCCATTTCGATAGCACTTGAATACCCTAGGAAATCCGGTGAGTGAAGCATATATACATGCAATGTGTGACTCTCTATCCACTCCCCGCAGTAAATAAGGCGGCGAAGCTCTCGAATCTGGTTGCTGAGAGTTACTCCGAAAGCATTCTCAATAGCGTGACAAGCACTCATTTGATAGGCAATTGGACAAATACCACATATGCGAGCAGTTATGTCCGGTGCTTCTTCGAACTTGCGCCCTCTGAGCAACGCTTCAAAGAAACGGGGCGGTTCAAATATTTTAAGCTTTACATCCGTTACCCTTTTTCCTTTTGATTTTATATACAGTGCTCCTTCACCCTCGACACGGGCTAGATAATCTACTTTTATGGTTTTAGTTTTAGTCTCGTCCTTACTCTTTTTTTTTGTCACGCAGCTCGCTCTCCTCTCGAAAAGATTTTGCATAAGCGTTAAATGTCCTAAAGGCTCTAATTATGTCGTTTTCCCTAACCCCTAGATTAATCCACAAATTACTGAGTGACTCGGTATTGGGGGTCTCTTTAGGTCCAAAACAGCCGTAGCAACCCCTGTTGTAAGCTGGACATATGGCGCCACACCCCGCATGAGTCACCGGTCCAAGGCAAGGTGTACCATGAGCAACCATTACGCAGACCGTCCCTTGAAGCTTACACTCCACGCAAACGCTGTGGTGAGGAATGTTTGGTGTTCTTCCATGCAAGAATGCACTTATAACTTCAATTAACTGTCCTTTGTCAATGGGACATCCCCTTAGCTCAAAATCAACATTTATGTGGTCCGATATAGGGGTAGATTTATCAAGTGTATCTATATATTTGGGTGATGCGTAAACAATTGAGATGAACTCATTTACATCCTTGAAGTTTCTAAGGGCTTGTATTCCGCCCGCTGTAGCACAGGCGCCTATGGTCACTAAAAATTTGGATGACTGCCTGATCTTATGAATTCTCTCTGCATCTTTGGGCGTTGAAATTGAACCCTCTACCAGTGAAAGATCGTATGTTCCTCTTATTACTTTGCGAGAGGCTTCCGGGAAATTTGCTATTTCAATCTCGGAAGCTATATCCAAAAGCTCTTCTTCACAGTCTAGAAGACTTAATTGACAGCCGTCGCATGAGGCAAATTTCCAGACTGCAAGTTTTGGTTTTCGCTTCTTGCTCATATCAGACTTCCCATATTCCCAACAACTCTTTAACACTGCTATATGGAAATACCGGTCCGTCTTTGCAGATAAAATTGGGGCCGAACTGACAGCGACCGCAAAAACCTACCGCGCATTTCATATTGCGTTCCATTGATACAAATATTTTCTCAGATTTAACGCCCAGATTCTCAAGCTCAAGAGCGCTAAAGCGCATCATTATCTCGGGTCCGCAGATAAAGGCAGTGGTGTTCGAGGGGTCAACTTCAACTTTGGGGATAAGTGTTGAGACAACCCCGACTTGTCCACGCCAGTCTCCGATAGCGTGGTCAACAGTAATATGAACGTCAATATCGAACTCAGATTCCCACTTTTCTAGTTCGGTTTCATAAATAACCTCTTCGGGGCTTCTGGTACCGTATAGAAGTGATATTTTGCCATAGTCCTTCCTCCTGGAAAGCATTTCATAAATAGCAGATCTTATAGAAGCCAATCCGATTCCTCCTGCAATCATTACAATATCGCTTCTGTGAGCCTGTTCTAAGGGCCACGGGCTTCCGTAGGGTCCTCGCACTCCTAACTGATTACCCTGTTTGAGTTTTCCCATAGCCTTGGAAACTGTTCCCACAGCTTTAATGGTATGTAAGAGGGTTTTAGATTCGTTAGGATCACTGCTGATAGAGACCGGTATTTCACCTACTCCGAATACGTATAGCATATTAAACTGTCCGGCTTTAAATGAAGTCGACATATCCCCGTTTGCTTTATTGAGCTTCAAAGTGAAGGTGTCTTGCGTTTCTCTGCTCATTTTTATTATCCTGTAGAAATCAGGCAACAGGTGGTTAGTAACCTTATTATTCATGGCCCTCATTGACTTGATTGCCGTAGATATCAAGGATTTGTAGTCTTGTTGCTTGAAGTCTTTGCATGATTATGTAAGAAAACCGCTTCATAAGCTCGTAACCAAGTCGGGGGTCTTCATCACATTTTGTACGAAGACATTCCCCGTCAAGTGCGATGGCGCTGACCCCTTCAAGTGCTCTAGCATTTAAAAACCAGCGATAAGGGGGATATAGCCAAGACCAACCAAGAACGTCACCTTCTCCTAATGTCTGTGTTGTTATTGAACCCCTTCCCGGCAAAGGCATCTCGAGCGCTACTTTACCTTGTTTAATGATGTAGAAGTGATTGGCAATTTCACCTTCACGAAAAATTAGCTCCCCGGTTTTGAACCTTACATTCGATGCACAACCCGTGATAAGCTCCAGATAGCTGGTTTCCATTCCCTCAAAGAATTTATGTTTTTCCAAAACAGATTGAAGAGACCGCATTTTCTTCTCCTCCTGTAATACCATATTACACCTTATCAGATTGGCGTATTGCTTTCACCTCTTGTGTTATATCAATCGCTACTGGACACCATGTAATACATCTTCCGCATCCTACACAACCTGAGGCGCCGAATTGGTCAATCCATGTTGCAAGCTTATGAGTTATCCACTGGCGATAACGGGATTTTGTTGACGAGCGTATCGTGCCGCCGTGAATATATGAAAAGTCCATAGTAAAACATGAATCCCACTTCTGCACCCGTTCAGCATGTTCTCCTGTTAAATCGGTTGTGTCCTCAACAGTAGTGCAAAAACAGGTTGGGCATACCATAGTGCAGTTAGCACAGCTCAAACAACGTTCAGCAACATTATCCCAACGTGGGTTTTCATAGTTGCGAGTAAGAAGCTCTTTTATATCGTTTGTGTCCATCTCCCTTCCCATTTGGTTTTTGGTTCTCATTACTAATTTTTCTGCAGCTTCTTTTTTCTTATCATTGGCATGTTTATGGGGAATTTGACTTAGCACATCAGCTCCAGATTCCGTACCTACTTCCGCTAGAAAATAGTGACGGTTACTCTCCAAAACTTCTGTGAGCGCAATGTCGAATCCAAATGATGCTTTTGGACCAGTATTCATTGAAACACAAAAACACGTCCCTCCTGCATGAGTACAGTTAACTGCAATTATGAATGCATTTTCCCGTCTTAATTTGTAAGACGGCTCAACATACTTTCCTTCCATAAACACCTTATCTTGAATTGCTATCGCATGGAGTTCACAAGAACGAACACCAATAAAAGCATATTTTTTCGTATCCTCTTTTTCTTCCACTATTTTTAGCCCGCCTGCGGTTCTCTCTGCTTTCCACAAACTCATAACCGGGGGATGCAAGAATTTTTTCCATGAGTGAGGACCTACGGCATAACCAAACAACGCACTATCATTTCTTTTCTTTAGCCTGTACTTCCCCCCATCTTGCTCATCCGTGTAGCCATAAGGCAGTTCCGAAATAGAACTTATTTCATCGTAGATAATTGCATTGTCTTTTACAGTGGGACCTATGACCTGATAGTCCTCGTCACGCAACGTATCTAGCAATTCTTGGAAGTCTTCACAAGCCAGTATGTATTTTTCTCCAATATTCAAAATATTTTCCGATAAATTCTGAACTTGTCAGTATATGGTATTTTAATCTATTTTTCCCATCTTTGCTTCCCCCAGACCAATAACTCATTAAAATTGCAATATACAAGAACCAGAGTAAACCGATCATACTGCACTCTGTAAGTAAAATCTTAGGTAGACGACTCAGCTAAAGATATCCAACCAACAATTACCTCAGTAGTTTCACTAGGATTTTCCATGCAGTCATGCCTAGCATCTGGAATATATTTTATAGTTACATCAAAATTACCAGCCTCATTAGCTATACTTGCCAACTTGATAGTTTCTTGGCTTTCAACTAGACGATCGTTTTCCCCACGTAGAAACAGAATCGGTATTTCTACTTTGGGTATCAATTTGTACGCTTTAGTTTTTGTAGCTTCCGGGCCTTTCATAAACCACCATGTTTTGTAAGTATATATCCCAAAATGCCTAGGTTTAAATGTAGGTCCCCAAGCGCGGGCAATCATAAGAATAGTGTCATTTAAACTTGTATAGGGATCTGGCATTAAAATTTCTTTTGCTTTTTCATATATCTCGTCATAAGAAGGAACACTCTGCCATTTACTCAAACTCTTTTTATGAGATTCAGGAAGTGAATATGTACAACCTTCTAGAATTATTCCCCGGATATTAGGGTTATGACATTGTGAGGTATAATAAACAGCCAAATTTGATCCTAGACTATAACCTAATATATAAATCCTTTTAAAACCCATATCATCAAGTGCCTTTGCAGCTGCCTCTATATCCATAATTGCATCATGGAATATACGTTCTCCTTTTATCCGTCCAATATTAGCCATTCTGGTATTTATCGCAAAAGAACTTATACCCTTGTCGTATAAGTATGCAGGTAAAATTCTCGGAGTACCTTCTGAAAGAAAATGCCCCAATTCTCCGTGGACAATAATGACTATAGGAGTATTTAATGACTGTTTGTCACACTTAGAATCACGAATAAGTAAAAGACCATCTAATTCAAAACCATCGCTAGCTTTAAATGCTATATGTTTTTGGTCTTCATGATTCATATTAATATTGTATTAGATTTTTCTTCCTATTGCTAAAATTTATATATGAGAACATTACAGATGCTTTTCCTTGTTTATTTAATTTTTACAAAGATAGCATTGAATCTTAAGCTGTTGACTAAGTCTAAGGAGCGATTCAGTTATGTAGATCGTAATCATTCTTTAGCAACTTAAATTTTTATAATCTTCAGAACTTTCGTTCAAGATCACAACTACCACACAACTTATGATTGATGTAAAATATAGTTATAAGAAAATGAGGAAAAAAGTACAGATGAAGAAACGCAAAATCATTGCTCCATTTACAATTAAGGGTGAATGGTGGCATCGTCTTGAGGATGGAAAATTGCAGTGTGATTTATGCCCTAGATACTGTAGACTTCGTGAGGGGCAGCGTGGTTTTTGCTATATACGGCAGGCTTACAAAGGTCAGATAGTACTCTCAAGTTACGGGCGCGCATCGGGGTTTTGCATAGATCCTATAGAGAAAAAGCCCTTAAATCATTTTTATCCCGGTAGCAGTGTATTGTCATTTGGGACCGCGGGGTGTAATTTAGGATGCAAATTCTGCCAGAACTGGGACATTTCTAAAGTAAGGGAAGATGATAGGCTTACTTCTCCAGCTCTTCCTGAAGATATTGTACTGGAAGCAAAAGAGCATGGATGCAAAAGCATTGCTTTTACTTATAACGATCCCATTATTTTTGCCGAGTATGCTATAGATACTGCTATTGCAGCTCGTGAACAGGGAATAAAAACCGTTGCAGTATCTTCAGGATACGTATCACATGAGTCAAGAGAGGATTTCTTTTCTCATATAGATGCAGTCAATGTAGACTTAAAGGCTTTTACCCAGGAATTTTACGGCAAGCTTTGCCTGGCTCGACTTGAGCCAGTTTTGGATAATCTGAAATGGATTAAGAATGAAACAGATGTATGGCTCGAAATAACCACTCTTTTAATTCCGGGCCACAATGACTCGAGCCAAGAGATTAAAAAACTTTCCGAGTGGATATTAGATAATCTTGGCTCTGAGGTACCTTTACATTTCTCCGCCTTCCATCCTGATTTTAAAATGACGGATGTACCTCCTACCCCACCTTCTACACTTAGCAGGGCACGTACTATCGCAAAAGAAGAGGGCATACACCATGTGTATACAGGCAATGTTCAAGATATAGAGGGACAATCCACATATTGCTCCTACTGCGATCATCTTCTAATAGAGCGTAACTGGTATGAATTGGGGAAATGGAATCTCGATAAAGATGGATGCTGTAAATTCTGCGGAACGAGATTAGCAGGATTTTTTGATACCAAACCTGGAAACTGGGGATCGAAAAGACAACCTGTATTTATACATTCGAGGTTCAACCAAAGTGAAGTATCAAAGCTCAATAATGATTCATCTCCAGTGTAGATTGCGGATCTGAATAGCAGCATTAAGTAAAAATTGTATCAGGAGGAGTAAAATTATTTAGAAATGAGTAACATCAGACCTTCTATTGGTGGACAGTGGTATCCAAATACTAACGAATTACTTATTCAAAATCTGGAGATGTATCTTTCAAACGTGGATGTGAAAATACCGAGCGGGAAGTTATACGGAATCATAGTTCCCCATGCAGGTCATATTTACTCAGGCCAAGTGGCTGCTCATGCTTTCAAATGCATAGAAGGTATGGATTTTGATACGGTTATCGTTGTGTCTCCCTCTCATTTTCTTGACGACGGCAATATTCTCACTACTTCACACGACGCCTATCTAACCGCGATGGGTGAAATTGAAATAGACAAAGCACTTTTGAACGAGATTGACAATAGGATCAAGGAAGATTTTGGGGAAAAGTTAGTATATGTCAATAAAGATCCGGAGCATTCAATTGAAGTAGAATTGCCTTTTCTGCAGTATATACTGAAGTCGTTTCGTCTAGTACCTATTATGATTTTTCATCAATCTTATGAAATAGCCAGTGCTTTGGGACACACGCTTGCTAAGGGGATTGCGGGGCGCAATGTGCTACTTATTGCAAGCTCAGATTTATCTCATTTCTACCCTGATAAAATCGCAAAGAAATTTGATTATGAGATGCTAAGGCGCATCCAAGCGTTTGATCCCGAGGGTGTGATAGAGGCAGAGATTTTGAAAAAAGGTTTTGCTTGCGGAAGGGGAGCGATATCAACTGTTCTATATGCCTCCCGTGAACTCGGGGCTAATCACGTAAAGATTCTTGACTATTCAAATTCAGGTCAAGTTTCAGGAGATTATGACTCAGTTGTCGGCTATGGAGCAGCTGTTATCTATAAATCTGAATAATAAAATTCTAACGGTGGAAGATAAAAAAGTTGTCCGATTTCATGAAGTTATCTTCCAAGCAGAATCAATTTAACTCTTGCCACACTCTTTTCTATCTACTAATCTCTATTTATATAGAAAAGCGTTTGAAACAATGACCGACCAATTCAGATTTACAAACGAAGAAATTGCAGATGCACTTGAGCAAATATCTTTTCTCCTTGAAGTGCAGGGAGCGAGTAATTTTCGCGTCAAGGCTTACACAAATGCTGCAAGTACAACAAGAGATATGAAAACTCCCCTGACAGAAGTGCTTAAATCTGAGGGATTAAAAGGTCTCGAAGCACTTCCCAACATTGGAAAGAGTATAGCATCAATAATATCTGAGCTCTTGTCGACCGGGCGAATTGGACTGCTTGAACGCCTCGAGGGCCAGGCTTCGCCTGAAGAACTTTTTGAGACAGTGCCGGGAATAGGTGTGAGGACAGCTCACAGGATACATGAGACACTAGGTATCGAAACATTAGAGGAGCTTGAATTGGCTGCCCACGACGGCAGGTTAAATAGAGTGCAGGGACTAGGCAGAAGGAAGATACAAGGAATAAAAGACGCATTGTCTGGGATTCTCTCAAAATCCTCAAGACGTCGGGCGCGCAGGCTGCGCATGCTTGAGCAGGAAATGAAGGAGCTCAGTATTTACAAACCCGAAGTCGCTGAAGTTCTTGAAGTGGATCAAGAATACAGAGAAAAAGCCGCACGCGGCTTGTTGAGAAAAATTGCACCAAAGCGTTTCAATACATCAGGGCATAAATGGCTTCCAATTTACCATACTGATAGAGGCAAGTTGTCATTTACTGCACTTTTTTCTAACTCACCTCTTGCCCATAAACTTGGCAGGATTATGGACTGGGTAATCATCTATTATGAGATAGATGGCGAAGAAGACCAGTGCACAGTTGTAACAGAATGGCAGGGACAGTTGAAGGGAAGAAGAGTTATCCGAGGCAGAGAATCCGAATGCTTCGAATATTATAGTCATCACAAAAAAGGAAAATATTATTCAAATAATTGATATGAGAAACTATATGACATAAATAATTTTTTTAATCAGCTTTTACTAAGCAAAGCTGCAGACTAGTTGGCATTATGTTCAGCTATGAATTCTTAGCTCGGTTAACATTGAAATCTTAAAACAGCGGTTGTGTTTCCTACGAGGTTTTCTTGATCCTTAAAAATGTGAAAACTAAAACGAGCGTCATATGTAGTCCCTTTAATGATTGGTGGCGACGGGTGGGATCGAACCACCGACACAGGCCTTATGAGAGCCCCGCTCTACCCCTGAGCTACGCCGCCTCTATAGATAATTATGTCTTGAGTCCTTCACGGCTTTATATGCAAAACCGGAAATATATCATGCTTCTTTGAACTTTCAAGAGATTGCCTCATCTAGAAACATACTATTAGCAAATATTTTTTTGATCTATATAGCCGATAATATTATTTGAATCCAGGCAGTTAGAATAATCGGGGAAAATTTCCCTTGACAACTTAAGTAAAATACTTTATTTTTATTATCAAAGTTAAATGAAGTACTTAAAAATCATCCTCCATCCTCCTTTAAGAGAGGGAATGCTCAAGCTAAGATCTGAACATTCCCTCTTTCTATTTAACTCATCATTATAAATAAAACATTACCCAAATTTTCTGGGTAATATATTTACGAATGTCAATTCGCAATAAATAGAACTTTTGAGGAAATAATGAAGAATAAAAAAGTATTTAGAATTCTGATTGTTATTTTATGTCTGATCATAATCGCATGGGGGGTAATCCTCTATAAGATCATGGACATAAAAAGCAAGGATGAATTTTATGGAAATGTATATGAGAGAGAAGCCCCGGAATTTACACTCACAGATCATAACGGATCTAGAGTTAGTTTGTCAGATTATGATGATAAGGTTGTACTGATATTCTTTGGTTATACCAACTGCCCTGATATATGTCCTATGACTATGTCTACTGTTAACAATGTTCTAGATGAGTTGGGCGATAAGAGTAAGGATGTGCAGGTTTTATTCGTTAGTGTTGATCCTGAGAGGGACTCTGAAGAGAAACTTAAGAGTTATATGAACTATTTCAACGAAAGCTTTGTTGGACTTACTGGAACTGCTGAGGAAATAGATAAAGTAGCAGATGACTATAATGTGTTTTATGAAAAGGAATATGTAGATTCGGCATCTGAGTACTTAATTGGCCACAATTCAAGCGTATTGCTTGTAACACCTGATGGGGAGATCTTCTTGAGATATCCACAGAATAGAATGGATCCTTCTTCTATAGCTGCAGATATTGAGAGGATTCTTTAGCTATAAGGACAAATTACATGAAGAAAATTTTGTTGAGCTTAGTATTGTTTATAACTTTAGTACACTTCTCCTATGCTGAGGCAAATGTTATTATTACTGATGCCTGGGTCAGAGAAGTCCCTCCTGGATCAAATGTTAGTGCAGCTTATATGACGATAGAGAATAAGGGTGATATGGCTGATAAATTGATGGCAATATCGTCTGATATTGCAGAAAATGTAGAAATTCATATGAGTAGTGTTGATGAAAAAGGCGTGGCTAAAATGGAGATGATAAAGATCCTAGAACTACCATCTGGAGAAAAAGTTGAACTCAAGCCAGGAGGAATGCATTTCATGTTAATAGGTCTTAAAGAACCGTTGGTGGGAAAAGAAAACGTTAATCTTATTTTAAGTTTTGAAAAAGCTAAGGAAATTAATATGCAAGTTCCGGTTAAAAGTATGAAAAGTAGCGGCGAGGCTCACCACCATTAAATTTTACTTTGCCTGAAAATTACTTGAGGATAGTTCTTGTTTGGTTCCTTCTGAGGTTTCTATACTAATACTTTCGGTAACTTCATTCATAGTACATCTACCATTATAAACACCGCCATCTTCTACTATGAGTGATTCTATGAAAACATCTCCTACTACAATCCCACTTCTTTTTATTTCCAAACTGCTAGATTCGATAACTCCCTCTACTCTCCCATAGACTACAGCGTCCTGAGCTCTTATCTCGCCCATTACAATTCCGTTCTCGCCAACGATTATTGTATTCTGACCTGTGATTTTCCCGTTTAATTTTCCGTCTATTCTTGTGGAGGTGGAGGTGGACATGTTCCCCTCAAATTCACAACCATCACCGATTAGAGTTGTGATATTGTTTGAATTTGATTTTGGCAATTTTTTACTTTCCTTACTGTCCTTACCTTTCCCAAATATGCCCAATTTATTTTAGTGATAAAAATTGTTTTGGATTTACTCTCTTTCCATCTTTTATTACTTCATAATGAAGGTGAGTGCCAGTGGATCTACCAGTGGATCCAGCTTTGCCAATCACATCGCCAACTTTAATTGATTCACCCTCTTTAACCGTGATTTTAGACAGGTGACCAAATAGGGTTTCGTAACTATCCTCATGCTTTATAACAACTGTTTTCCCATAGCTGCTGTGCCAAGAAGCTTTAGTTACTACACCATCGGCTGTTGCCACTACCTTCTGGCCGTAATTTGCATCTATATCAATACCAGAATGAAAACCAGCTCTACGTTTAAAAGGGTCATTTCTATAACCAAAGTCAGAATTGATTTTTCCTTCTATAGGTATGCCTACAGGAACGCTTTTCATAGTATTAAATAAGCTATCTAAATCATTTTTCATGTAATCTACATATGACAGGCTAAGCTTCTCTGCTGGAATAAATTCACCACCGATTGATAACTTTTTCTTAATACCTTTCTTGTGAAGTATGTCCTGCATCTCAAGTAAAGTCTCTTCAATACCCTGAAGTTTTTCCCTCAGCTGTGTCTCAACCATTCTGGTTTCATCCATATCATTGCTTAATACGTTAATAGTGCTGATAAGCTTGTTAACTGAATGGGATTTTTTTGCTGAATCTTTGTAATACACGTAACTTGTGCCAAATGAGAGAATAGAAAGAAAAGCAAATAATACGATACTGCAAAATGCTATTCTTATATGTGATTTTTTAATGCTAAATGAAGTTGCACCTTTGTGCCCTGCTGAAACCAGCATTATAGTATAGCGATCCGTTTCCATTAATTCCTCCAGAATCTGTCCAACCAGATTGTGTATATATTTCTTTTGAATAAAGTTGTTTTTGAACTTTGCAATAATACATAGATTCTAAGTTAATTGCAACTAAATTTTTATCACCTCGCATGATCCATCTTCTTAGAAATACTATTGCTAGGGCAGGTATTATGTCCCGTATATATTGAAGATATTTCAAGCCCTCAATCAAAAACAAATTCCTAGTCTTGCAGTGGTTGGTGATAGTAGATAATATGATAGTAGTCGGGTTAGAGTTTGGGATTTTATTTAATGCAAATCCTTACTTTCGATAAGAGTTTTTTATACACATTATCCAAAAAATAGACGAGGTGTTTTTTCGCGGTAGCAATGTGATGGGAAAGGTCATATGTGTTGCAAATCAGAAAGGCGGAGTTGGAAAGACTACAACTGTAATTAACCTTGCAGCCTCATTAGCCGTAGCTCAAAAGAAGACTCTTTTTATAGATTTTGATCCACAAGGAAATGCCTCTAGCGGCGTTGGTATAGAAAAAGACGAAGTTACTAATACTATTTACAATGCAGTTATAGGTGAGGCAAATATTAATGATATCTCGGTTAAGGTAGATCCTGAAGCTCTGGGGGGCTATTTGACTGTAGTACCAGCAAATTCAGAGCTAACCGGAGCAGAAGTTGAACTCATACATTTGGAAAGAAGAGAGTGGAGACTGAAAGATGCAATTGACGCAGTGCGTGATGAGTATGATTATATTTTTATAGATTGTCCTCCATCGCTTAGTTTGCTTACTGTAAATGCGCTTGCAGCTTCAGATTCGGTTTTGGTCCCAGTGCAATGTGAGTACTATGCTATGGAGGGACTAGGGCAATTGCAAAGAACGATTTCGCTTATAAAGCAAAGACTAAATCCTGAGTTGGCAATAGAAGGGTATTTGCTTACAATGTTCGATTCCAGGAATAATATTTGTCACATGGTTGCAAATGAACTTAGAAACTATTTTAACGGCGATGTGTTTGATACGGTAATACATAGAAATGTCAGGCTTGCAGAATCTCCCAGTCATGGCAAACCTGCCTTGCTATACGATGTTAAATCAATTGGAGCGAAGAGCTACATTTCTCTTGCGCAAGAGTTAATTGCCAGAAATGGAGGTAGATCAGTTGAAGAAGTCTAATTTGGGAAGAGGGCTAGATGCCTTGATTCCGAAAGAAGAAAAGCAGCAAGGATATATTGTTGCTTCAATTAATGAAGTTAAACCTAATCAAACTCAGCCTAGAAAAGAATTTGATGAGCGGGCAATATCTGAACTTGCTTCATCTATTAAAGAAAAAGGTATACTGCAGCCGCTTGTCGTTAGAACACTTGAGAGAGGATATGAAATCATAGCGGGTGAGAGAAGGTGGAGAGCTGCCCAGAGAGCCGGTGTTACCAGAGTTCCTTTAATTGTAAAAGAAGCATCAGATAAAGAAGTCATGGAACTTGCACTAATTGAGAATTTGCAACGAGAGGATTTAAATCCCATAGAAGAGGCAATTGCTTATCAACACTTAATTGATGAGTATGAGATGACTCATGAAGATGTATCTAGGCAGATTGGTAAAGAAAGGTCAACTATTACAAATCAACTAAGATTATTAAGATTGCCGGAAGAGGCTAAGGCTGCTCTTATTTCAGGAGATATTACAGCAGGACATGCAAGGGCAATACTCAGCATTGAATCACTTGCTGAGGCTAGGGAAGCGCTGAACGCAATTCAAAAACAAAGATTATCTGTAAGAAACACAGAGCAACTTATTAAGAAGATATCAAAGAGAAAGAAAAAAGAATCCAATACTGGCGAAGAAGATATATATTTGCGTCAGGTTACAGATGATCTGAAAAATGCTCTAAGCACACAGGTCAGGATTGTCGATAAGCAGGGAAAAGGTAAAATTGAAATTGACTACTATTCAATTGAAGAACTTGAGAGACTAACTTCGATTCTCAAAGGAGATTCGTAATCTATGAAAGAGTACACAGTTAAAGTGGAAGTTAAGTTGAAATCAGTTGTGCTGGATCCTCAGGGCAAAACTGTACTTACAGCACTTCATAACCTTGGTTTTGATAAGGTTGACGACGCTAGGATTGGAAAATTGATTGAATTAAAAATAACAGATGACGATGCTGGGAAAGTAAAAGAACGTGTGGAGGATATGTGCACAAAGCTTTTAGCTAATCCAGTTATTGAGGATTTTGTGGTAAATGTCGAAGAGTAATAGCTGCAAATTTGGTATTGTAGTATTCCCCGGATCAAACTGTGATCATGATTGTTACCATGCGATAAAACATGTTTTTGGCCAGGATTGCGAATTCTTATGGCACCATGAGACCAATATCGATAGGTTTGACTGCATAGTGCTCCCAGGAGGGTTTTCTTACGGTGACTATCTACGAACAGGTTCAATAGCCAGCCTTTCTCCCATTATGAAATCAGTTGAGAAATTTGCTCAAGCAGGGAATCCGGTAATCGGTATATGCAATGGGTTTCAGGTGCTTGTAGAATCAGGACTTCTCCCAGGAGCCCTTATTAAGAACTCCTCTCTTAAGTTTGTTTGTAAATGGATCAGTGTCAGAGTTGAGAGTACAAATAATCTTTTTACAGAAAACATGAATATAGGAGACACTTTAGATATTCCTATAGCTCATGCTGAAGGGAATTATTATTGTACACCACAGGAGCTAGAGGCTCTAAACAACAATTCCCAAGTTGTTTTCAGATATTGTAGTGAGGATGGAGAGCTTACTTCAGAGTCAAACCCCAACGGGTCCATGGAAAATATAGCAGGAATAACAAATAAAGCTGGTAACGTTCTAGGTATGATGCCTCATCCAGAGCGATGTGCAGAGGAAATCTTGCAAGGTACTCAGGGACGGTTAATTTTTGAATCAATTATTTCATGGCTTAACATGAGTCAGAGGAAAGAAGGTCAGGCTTAAACTCTTTACCTGGATAATATAAATTAAATGATGAAGCTACTCTTACTAATAGTCATAATTGCTGGTGCTTTTTGGCTTGGCAGATTGTCTGCGAATGTTAAAAAAAATATCTCTAAGAAATCGTCACTTGACGAATCTAACGTAATAGATATAGAAATAGAGGATGAATCTTAGTTACAGTTTTTTTTTCTCAAATATTATAAACCCTTATTAAATACTTAATATTTGTTGCAAATGTGGGTGTATGGTACCCTTAGGAATGTAAATATTGGTATTGAAGGCTATAAAATGACAGACCACAAAATAGATAGTCAAATAGACATAACAAAAGATATTTGTCCTATGACTTTTGTTAAGACAAAGCTCAAGTTAGAGACTATGTCCGTGGGTGAAGTTCTTGAGGTTACACTTCGTGAAGGCGAGCCTTTAATTAATGTTCCTAAGAGTGTTCAGCAAGATGGACATAAGATTCTTGAGCTTCGGCAAGAGGGCGATATATATATACTTGTAATCGAGCGTAGTTAATGAACGTATCCCTAGCTAGAACTAAATCGACAGAAAATGGTTTAAGAAGGGCTGATTCTGTAATAGAACTTGTCGGAAACACCCCTCTTATCAAGTTAACTAATATGACTCGGGGCATAAACCCAAGTGTAGAGGTATATGCAAAAGCAGAGTGGTTTAATCCTGGAGGGTCTGTGAAAGACAGACCAGCTCTCTGGATGATGCTTGATGGCATAAACTCGGGCAAACTTACTCACGACAAAATTCTAATGGACTCTTCCTCGGGGAATACGGCGATTGCTTATGCAATGTTTGGAGCTGCTCTTGGCTTCACAGTTGAGCTAGTTACACCTATGAATGTGAATGTAGAGAGAAAAAAAACTTTGAATGCCTTTGGAGCAAAGATTATATATTCTGATCCTCTTGAGGGCTCAGATGGTGCTATAAGGCTTGCAAGGAAATTAAAAGCCGAAAATCCCGATAAATATTTCATGCCGGATCAGTACAATAATCCTGCAAACCCTCAAGCTCATTACGATACAACTGCTGTGGAGATATGGGAGCAGACTGGCGGACGGGTAACACATTTTCTTGCGGGGCTCGGAACAAGCGGAACATTTATGGGAACTAGTAGAAGGCTTAAGGAATTTAACTCTGATATTCAAACATTGTCTATTGAGCCTGCTGAGCCTCTTCATGGACTAGAGGGAATGAAGCATATGCCTACGTCTATTATCCCAGGGATTTATGATGATACAAAGGCGGACGAGCTCGTTCGTGTTACAACTGAAGATGCATATGATACGATGAAGGATCTTCTTAAAAAAGAAGGTATTTTTGTAGGTCACTCTGGTGGTGCTGTTGCTTATGCAGCACTTGAGTGTGCAAAGAAACTCGATGAAGGCGTTGTTGTTACCGTATTCCCTGACGGCGGTTACAGATACTTAAGTGGAGGTATATGGTGGTAAAAGTACATAAGTCAGCATATGATGGGATGATCAAGCATGCCGAGGCAGGATTTCCGCACGAAGTTTGCGGAGTAATGATAGGGACGAGCGGAGAGATAACGCACTACAGAGAGTGTGGCAATCTGAATACTGAGAGAGCACATGACCGCTACGAGCTGGATCCAGTTTCATTTAAAGAAGCAGATGAGTGGGCTAGAGAAAATAATATGGAAATACTAGGTATATACCACTCACATCCTGACCACCCTTCAAAAGCATCTGAAACTGATAGACAACGTGGTTGGCCCGATTGGATTTATATAATTTTTTCTATAATGGCTGGAAAATATAATGATGCAAGAGCATGGGTCTTGCCGGACTTTGATGCCCAATTTGATGAGGAAGAAATCGAAGTTGTGGAAGGTTGAACATTGCAATTAACTGAAGATCAAATTTACAGATACAGCAGGCATATACTGCTTCCCGAAGTAGGTGGCGAGGGCCAGAAAAAACTATTGGATGCAAAAGTCTTTTGTGTCGGAGTAGGGGGGCTTGGTTCACCAATTGCACTCTATTTGGCTGCAGCTGGTGTCGGAACCTTAGGTATTGCTGACTCAGACCAAGTTGATATCTCTAATCTTCAAAGACAGGTTCTTCACTACACAGAGGATATTGGAAAACCTAAAACACACTCTGCACAAGAGAAGCTTGAGAAGCTTAATCCAGATGTAGAGATAATTGCATATCACGACTTGATAACAAAAGATAACATTCGTGATATAGTCAGAAACTATGACATTATAGTTGATGGCTCGGATAACTTCCCAACTCGCTATTTGGTTAATGATGCATGCTACTTTGAGAGGAAAACTCTAATATCAGGGGCAATTTTTCAATTTGAAGGGCAGATTTCAGTGTTTAAACCTCACAATGGTGGGGCATGCTACCATTGTTTTTATCCTGAAATACCGCCAGAGGGTATGATGCCAAGCTGTCAGGAAGCCGGGATATTAGGTGCAGTTGCTGGCACTGTTGGTACTATGCAGGCGGTTGAAACCTTAAAAGAGATATTAAAAATAGGTGATACACTTGAGAACCGTCTTCTGATATTCAATGCACTGAAGATGACATTTGATTCAGTAAAAGTGAATAAGCATCCGGATTGTAAGCTCTGTGGAGATAATCCAACCATCAAAGAGATAACCGAATACGTACAGCCAGAGTGTGATTTAGACACCACTCCAAATTCTTAAAATATACAACTTTCAATAGCTTAGAATATATTGAATTGATAATCGTCCCGCACAACTTGACAACCCACTATACCTCCAACATACTAAACTACTCAAAATACTTTTTTTCACTCCAAATACTGCTGATTTTCGAGGAATAATTAATGGATTTAAGTGAGGTTTTTAAAAGTACGCTTCTTATCGGACCAGAGATTTCGCTTATAGTCGCGGGGCTTATAATTATAGTTCTAGATCCGGTTCTGAGAGGTTCAGCTAAGAATAACCTCTATGTTTTTGCGCTCCTTGGTTTGGCTTTGGGGTTTGCGCTGAACTTAAAAAGGTTTGGTGTGTCTGAAATGGCTTTTTCAGGTGCCTTATCGTTGGATCAGTTTGCAGCTTATTTTAATCTTATTTTTCTTATTGGTGCTTTTCTGGCAGTTATTCTCTCCAAAGACTATCTCAAAAATATTGGCAAATATTCAAATGAGTTCTATGCGCTAATACTTTTCTCTACCTCAGGGATGATGATTTTAAGCTCTGCAAAGGAATTTATGTCGCTTTTCCTTGGTTTTGAAATAATGTCTATATCTGTATATATACTTTCTGCTTTCAATAGAAAATCTGTTAAATCCACTGAGGCTGGGATTAAATATCTAATCTTAGGCGGATTTTCCTCAGCGATACTTCTCTATGGTATAGCTCTTTTATATGGAGCATCAGGGTCTGTGTATCTAACAGAAATCGTAAGTAAGTTCGACCCTTCAAATCCATTGTTCCTTGCCGGAAGTGCACTGGTGCTTATAGGTTTTATATTTAAGATAGGTGCTTTTCCGCTTCACCAGTGGGTTCCTGATGTTTATGAGGGGGCTCCTATGCCGGTTACGGCTTTTATGTCTGTAGGAGTAAAAGCTGCAGCTTTTGCCATATTACTAAGAGTAATATTTGAAGGATTTACAGAGATACAGTTAACCATAATGCCGGTACTTTGGATTGTTGCTGTGTTTACAATGCTCGTGGGTAATATTGCTGCAATTGCTCAAAAGAGCATCAAGCGAATGCTTGCGTATTCAAGCATAGCGCATGCTGGTTATGCGCTTGTTGGTGTAGTTGCTGCGTATGGCGGGCAAGAAATAGCCGTAAGTAGTGTGATTTATTATCTTTTTGCATATATGTTTATGAATTTGGGAGCTTTTGCAGTGCTCTCTTACCTGTCAAGAGACGTAAAGGAATGTGAGACATTTGAAGATATCTCTGGGCTATGGAAAAAAAGACCCTATATAGCTCTATCATTAGGGGTTTTTATGTTCTCACTCGCAGGAATCCCTCCAACAATAGGCTTTTTTGCAAAATACCGCATTTTTCTATCAGCTGTACAAGCTGAGTTTTACTGGCTTGCAGTGATTGGTATTCTAAGCAGCGTTATTTCTGCCTATTATTACTTGAGAGTTCTAGTTTACGCTTATATGAGAGAAGATACAGCTATTTTCCCCTCATTTAAGCTAGCATCATCAATAGTTCTTTTTGTTCTTTGCCTAGGAACCTTGATTTTGGGAGTCTTTCCCTTTGATTCCTGGAATCTGGCAATTGAGGCTGCTGGTTCAGTGCTAGTTGCTGTTCGTGGCGGGTAAAATTATCAATTTTGAAGACCACTTACATCTTAGATCTATTTTTGAACTAAA
>JABAHS010033123.1_pt1 | contig 27151 bp, 38 predicted proteins | sample 7062111 | NCBI WGS metagenome assembly JABAHS01 (sample SAMN14534600, study PRJNA622989) | marine sediment metagenome | biome: marine biome [ENVO:00000428]; feature: marine pelagic biome [ENVO:01000023]; material: deep marine sediment [ENVO:00002113]; isolation source: pool of 4 deep marine... | reverse complement strand
ATAAGTAAAAAAATGTAACTTATTAATCATAATAAAGTTTAATTCACTGTTGAATAAAATTTTTTACTATACTTTAATTAAATTACTTTTCTTTAATAATTGAAAAACAGTTTCTGTAGGCTGAACACCATGACTTAACCATTTTATAATTTTCTCTTCATTAAAGTATGATTCTTTTGTAATTGGATTATAATATCCAACTTCATCCACTGGTCTACCATCTCGTCGAGTAGCATTTTCCATAATAACTAACCTATATGAAGGTTGTCGTTTTCTTCCGTTTCGTTTTAATCTTAGTTTTAACATAGAGCAATTTATAAATTATGATTTTTTTTTAATTGAACTTAGAAATAAATATAAAATTTTCTATTAAAATTATCGTCTTGAATAATATTCAATCACTAATAATTCATTTAATTCTAATAAAAGTTCACTTCGATCACAATAATTTTTAACGATTCCTTCTAATTTTGATTTATCTAATGTTAAATGAGTAGGAGGATCAATGAAATTTCTTGTTTTTAAATTATTGTCAATTATGTTTTTTGATGTTGATTTTGGTTTTACACCGATGATATCATTAATTTGACATTGAAAACTTGGAATATCAACAACTTTATTATTTACAGTAATATGACCATGATTTACTAATTGACGAGCAGCTGCAATTGTTGGAGCAAAACCTAAAGAAAAACAAATGCTATCTAATCTCATTTCTAATAATTGTAATAAGATTAAACCAGTAACCCCATTTCGACGACGTGCTTCTTTAATATAGTGGTATAGTTGACTTTCATTTATCCCATAATTAAATTTTAATTTTTGTTTTTCCTCTAATCGTATACCATACTCAGTTGTTTTCTTTTTACCATCACCTAAAGTTTTTCCATGTTGACCAGGTCTAGCACTTTTCTTTGATGTTTTTTGTGTTAATCCTGGTAATTTACCTAATCTTCTTGTAATGCGTAATTTTGGTCCTCGATAACGTGACATAAAACTAGTATACCTATATATTATTTATATATTTGATTTTTCTTACTTTTTATTTTTAAATGTTTGAAGTAGGGCGAGTGACCGGACTTGAACCGGCGAATGGTGGAATCACAACCCACTGCCTTAACCACTTGGCTACACCCGCCAAACTATTTACCTATAATACTATACCAAGTTATATTAAATAACGTCTAGGTTCTTAATAAAATATTCTATTTTTAAAAACTTTAATATGAAAGAAACAAAAAAATTTTTTTTAAATGGTGAAGAGTTTTTTAGCGATAAAATTCTTAACTTAGTAAATATAATTGATTATTTTAATTATAATTCATCTCTTTTAGTGCTAGAATATAATCATTATATTTGTCCTAAAGAAAGTTGGGATACAATTTTTATTAATGATAAAGATAAAATTGAAATAGTTACTATTGTTGGAGGAGGTTAAAAAATAAACTCGTTTATAAAAAATGAAATAAACCTTTTTTCTCAAAGGTTATGAAGCAGCTGTAGAAAGAAAATATTTAAGCTTGGCAAAGTTATTTAAACAAACTAGATGCTTCATAATCTTTAACAATTTAATCATATAGAAGAAAAAATTACATGTATACGATTTGAAATATTATTTAAGCAAGTAAAACTATGTTAACGTTTAATAATAAAAGTTCTAAACAAGTCATGATTATACCGAAGAAGAAAAGTAATTTATAAAACAAACTATAAGTATTAAAATTAATACTTATATGTATAAAAAGTATCTATCGAAAAAAGAATAAGTTTCCTAATAAGAAATAGTTTTAGAATTTAAGCTTTTGTAAAAACTAAACCATTACTTTCTCCATATCGTTTCATAAATCGCATAAATCTATCCCAAGCTTCAGGACTTTTCATAATATAAATAGATTCAACCGCTTGAGGTTTTCCATTAATAAAGCGAGCACTTACATCACGAGTTTCTAAAACTCCTTCTTTATCAATCATATACATACCAGTAATTTCTCCATTTAACGCTAAACTTTTATCTAAAACATTTGCATTTTTAAAACGAAATGTTGCAGTTCCAGTACTACCATCTCTTGAACGAGTTAATCGGATATCAGGTAAAATTTTTTCATCTATACCCTTTATAAATTGAATATGAGCTATCATAGTTTTTTTTAGTAAGTAAAAAAATTTTTCTGCTCTTCAATATTTATTTAGTCTATCGAAAAACTTAAAAGAATATAAATTAAAGAGAGACAATTGTAACAATAAAAACTGGGGTGGCAGGATTCGAACCTACGAATGGCGGAGTCAAAGTCCGCTGCCTTACCACTTGGCGACACCCCAGTAAGGTAATATAGTAATTCAATTAATTGATATTTGTTTAAATATATTTTGATATATTGGGCAAGAAGGGATTCGAACCCCTGACACCGTAGTTCGTAGCCACGTGCTCTAGTCCACTGAGCTACAAGCCCAAACTATATTACTACTTAATAATACTAGTTATAGTTCTTTTTAGTAAAGCTTTTAAGCAAAAAATTTTTAACAAAATTAAAAATTTAACTTGCCGAATTATTAAAATTTACTTTACAGTTATAAATATACAATTTTTATAAATTTATTAAAATTTAATTTTATGGCAAAAAAAATCTTATATCAAGATAACGCACGACGTGCTTTAGAACGTGGAATGGAAATAATGGTAGAAGCGGTTTCTGTAACATTAGGCCCAAAAGGACGTAATGTTGTTTTAGAAAAAACCTATGGTTCACCACAAATTGTTAATGACGGTGTCACAATTGCAAAAGAAATTAAATTAGAAGATCATATTGAAAACACAGGTGTTTCTTTAATTCGTCAAGCAGCTGCAAAAACAAACGATGTTGCGGGAGATGGTACTACAACAGCAACGGTTCTTGCTTATGCAATGGTTAAAGAAGGATTAAAAAATGTGGCAGCGGGAGCAAATCCAATCTCAATAAAATTAGGAATGGAAAAAGCTACTCAATATTTGGTTATGCAAATAAATGAATTTGCACAACCAGTAGAAGATATTCATTCAATTAAACAAGTAGCATCAATTTCATCTGGGAATGATGATATTATTGGAGCTTTAATAGCTGATGCATTATCAAAAGTTGGAAAAGAAGGTGTAATTTCATTAGAAGAAGGTAAAGGAATTATTACGGAACTAGAAATTACAGAAGGTATGAAATTAGAAAAAGGATTTATATCACCGTATTTTATAACTGATACAGAAAAAATGGAAGTTTCGTATGAAAATCCTTACATCCTATTAACTGATAAAAGAATTACTTTAGTTCAACAAGATTTATTACCGATTTTAGAACAAATTACTAAAACAAAACGTCCTTTATTAATTATAGCTGAGGATGTTGAGAAAGAAGCGTTAGCAACTTTAATTTTAAATAAATTAAGGGGTATTGTAAATGTTGTTGCTGTTCGTGCACCAGGTTTTGGCGAATTAAGAAAGTTGATGTTACAAGATATTGCTGTTTTAACTGGTGGAACTGTTATAACTCAAGATGCTGGATTAAGTTTAGATAATATTCAATTAAATTTATTAGGTCAAGCAAGACGAATTATAGTTAATAAAGATACAACAACAATTGTCGGTGATGGTTTAGAGATTGAAAATATTAAAGCTCGTTGTGAGCAATTACGTAAACAAGTTAATATTGCCGAAACTGCTTATGAAAAAGAGAAATTACAAGATCGTATTGCTAAACTTTCAGGTGGAATTGCTGTAATACGTGTTGGTGCAGTAACAGAAACGGAAATGAAAGATAAAAAATTACGTTTAGAAGATGCAATAAATGCAACACGGGCAGCAGTTGAAGAAGGAATTGTACCGGGTGGTGGAGCAACATTAACTCATTTATCTGAAAACTTAATAACATGGGCAAAAAATAATTTAAAAGAAGATGAATTAATTGGTGCTCTTATTATTTCACGTGCAATTGTTGCTCCATTAAAAAGAATTGCTGAAAATGCAGGAATTAATGGACCTGTTATTATTGGAAAAGTTCAAGAACAAGAATTTGAGATAGGTTATAATGCTGCAAAAAATATATTTGGAAATATGTATGAAGAAGGTGTAGTTGATCCTGCAAAAGTAACTCGTTCAGGCTTACAAAATGCAACTTCAATAGCTAGTATGATTTTAACAACAGAATGTATTATTGTTGATGATATAGAAATGACTAAGTAAAGACCAAATAAATTATATCTTATTCAAAAATTAAATTTCAATTTCTACAGTCTATTATTAATAAATAATAGACTGTAGAAATTGAAATTCACGAGTGATAGGTATAAAAAAAATATAAACTTTTATTGTAAAATTGTTTTAAACCAAGGTATTAGTAAGTCAATAACACTTTTCAATTACTAATATTCCTTAGAAATAAAAATTTTCTAAATATAATTCGTTAAAACTATCAAAAAACTCTCTATATGTTTAGTTATATTGAACTTCTTAAATTTAATTTTACAACTAGCATTACTATATTCAGTAAGAGTATATTATACTTCTACTTTAGATCTGCTTTCTTCTTTTTCACTCGCTTTTTTCTGTTTTTCGTTTTTTTGAACTTTACTAAAATCTACATTACTATAATCAAAGTCAACTAAAATTTCTGCTGTATAAATGTCGTCAAATATCGGTGAATATGCCGGCCTATTTCCATAAACGTTTGGTTTTATTTGTTGTGTAACGTTTATTTGCGTACCTTCATGTATCACATTACTTAAACAAGCTTCCGCTAGCTTATCTTCTAAGAATTTTGTAATTGAACGACGTAATGGACGAGCCCCATAAATTGGATCATAACCTTCTTCAGTAAGGAAAAATCTTACAGCATTATCCACATTTAGAATTGCACCTTGTTCTTTCAATCTTTTACTTAGTTGATTTAACATTAGCCCACAAATTTCCCAAATATCATGTTTTGATAAATGGTTAAAAACAATAATATCGTCTATTCGATTTAAGAATTCTGGACGGAAGAATTTTTTCAATTCTTCTTGTACTAATCCCGTTATTTTAACGAATTTTTCTTCATCTTCTGGTGTTACTTCTTTTTTAGTTGGAGGTTTTAATGAAAAAGTTCCATCTGAATTTACTAGTAATTCAATTTTTTTACTTTCTCTTTCTGTAGCCGTATCAAATCTACGACCAAATCCAATTTTTTCTTTTGAAAGAACAGGAGATTCCTTTTCAATAACTCTAGCACCTAAGTTAGTTGTCATTACAACAATACAATTTTTAAAACTAACAACTTTACCACTAGAGTCTGTTAAATGACCATCATCTAATATTTGTAAGAATAAATTAAAAACATCAGGGTGTGCCTTTTCAACCTCATCAAATAGAACAATAGAATATGGTTTTTGTCTTACTGCTTCTGTTAATTGCCCACCATCTTGGAAACCTACATAACCTGGTGGTGATCCAATTAGTTTTGCAACAGTATGTCTTTCCATAAATTCAGACATATCAAACCGAATAAGACTTTTTTCATCATCAAACATATATTCGGCTAAAGATTTTGTTAACTCAGTTTTTCCAACACCAGTTGGGCCAGCAAAAATGAAACTTGCAATTGGACGTTTTGGATCTTGAATACCAACTCGTGCCCTACGCACTGCTTTTGAAACCGCAGTAATCGCATGATGTTGCCCAATAAGTCGTTCGTGCAGAATATTCTCCATTAATTTTAAACGTTCATTTTCTGACTGATTAATTTTTGTTACAGGAATACCTGTCCATGCAGAAATAACTTTAGAAATATCTGACTCAGTAACTTCATCAAAACGTGGTCCATTTGGGTTTGCGTATTTAGCATATTTTTCTTTACTAGTTAATGCAAATCGCATTATTCGTAAATGTGTACGAACTTCTATTTCATGTTCAACTAATAATTTGGCAGTAGCAAAATCGTTTTCGCTGATCGCGTCATTTTTATCTTTTATAGTCTCATGTAATTCTACAAGTAACTTTTGTAAACCTGTAGGTAATGAATTATTTCGTAATCGAACACGAGAACCTGCTTCATCAATAACATCAATAGCTTTATCAGGTAAATTACGATCTGCAATAAATCTACTTGAAAGTTTTGCAGCTTCTTCAAGAGCAACATCATTATACGTTAGAGCATGATGACGTTGAAATTCAGATTTTAAACCTTTTAAAATATCAATTGTTGTTTCTACAGATGGTTCTTCCACAACAATTGAATGAAATCTTCGTTCTAATGCTGGGTCTTTTTCAATATATCGACGATATTCATCTATAGTAGTAGCACCAATAACCCGTAAAGTTCCACGAGCTAAAGAAGGTTTTAAAAGATTTGCCGCATCAACAGCACCTTCAGCTGCACCTGCACCTACTAATGTATGAATTTCATCAATTACTAAAATTGTCTTTCCATGCTGATTAACTTCATCAATAATATGTTTCATACGTTCTTCAAACTCGCCTCGATATTTTGTTCCAGCTAAAACTGAACCAAGATCAAGTGATCGTATAACATGGTCTAATAAAAACTCTGGGCAATCCATACTTTGCATTAATATTGCAAGTCCTTCAGCACAAGCTGTTTTACCAACTCCTGCTTCCCCAACTAGAACTGGATTATTTTTTCGACGACGTCCTAAAACTTTAACTAAAGAATTTATTTCTTCATCTCGACCAATAACTGGGTCTAAACGCTGCTTCATAACTTCTTTTGTAATATTTTCTGTATAACTATCTAAAGCAGGAGTCTTTAATCCAGCTTTTTCACGAGCAATAGCCCATTTTTCTTGATCAGTTAATGGTGGTTTTAAAATATCTTCTTGCTGTTCTTCAATATAAGTTAAGATTAAATGTCGTAATTTAGGTATATTTACTCTTAATTTATCTAGAGTTCGCATTGCAATTCCATCTGCTTCGTTTATTAACGATAATAAAACGTGTTCAGTTCCAACATAATTTACACCAAGATCTTGACCTTCATGAATTGACATTTCTAATACACGTTTTGCACGAGGAGTAAATGGAATTTCAGAAGCGACAAACCCAGTGCCACGCCCTATATATTTTTCAATTTCTTTTCGTGTTTTTTTTAATGTTACATTTAATTGTGATAGTGCACGTCCTCCTATACCATGTCTTTGTCCAATTACACCAAGTAATAATTGTTCAGTGCCTACAAAATTATGACCCATGCGTCGAGCTTCTTCTTGTGCTAACATAATTACTTTAATAGCACCTTCAGTAAACTTTTCAAACATATTATTTCCTTTCTCATTTTTATTAAATAAAAATGATATTCTCTATCGCTAGTACTTTCTTTTTCTATTCACGTTAAAATTAATTAAATTAGATAATAAGAGCTCTTTATAAAAAATTATAAGTTACACAATCTATTTTTTCTATAGTTGCATAATAAATTACTTTTAATTATAATAATTACTATAGCAAAGAACAAGCGTATTTTTGGCGGCATGGCCAAGTGGTAAGGCAGAGGATTGCAAATCCTTTATCCCCAGTTCGAATCTGGGTGCCGCCTTTAAATATAGTTCAATACCATTGCTTTTTTATAAACATATAAAATATAATATAACTACATGTCTAATTAAGGGGACGTGGTGGAATTGGTAGACACGACGGACTTAAAATCCGTTGCCTAGTGATAGTGCGTGAGGGTTCAAGTCCCTCCGTCCCCATTTTAAAATAAAATATTTGAATTAAAAAAGATTAACATACTAAATATTTAGTATATACTTAATTAAATAAATGCAACTAGTTGCATTTATTTAATTAAGTATATNNATACCCCTGGTGGTAAATCAGATTTTACTAATAAATCAAAAATATTTACCGATGAATCATAATAAATTTCTAGGATTCGCTTATGAATTCGAATTTCAAAATGTTCTCGTGAATCTTTATCAACATGAGGAGAACGTAATACACAATAGATTCGTTTATCAGTAGGCAATGAAACTACTCCAACATTATCAACATTGTTATTTTGAGTAATCTCCATTATTTTTTGACACGATGTGTTTAAAAGTTCATGATTAAACGATTCTAATCGTACACGAATTTTTTCATTCGGTTTTATTTCCATAAATTTTTTTAATTATTTAACAATTTTAGAAACAACACCAGCTCCAATTGTTCGGCCACCTTCGCGAATAGCAAAACGCATACCTTCTTCAATTGCAACTGGATAAATTAATTCAGCAGTCATTTTAATACGATCCCCTGGCATTACCATTTCTACAACTGATCCATCATCTGCAGTGAATTGTTCAATTGACCCTGTTACATCAGTTGTTCTTACATAGAATTGTGGGCGATAACCTGTAAAGAATGGTGTGTGACGTCCACCTTCTTCTTTTGTTAATACATATACTTCAGATTCAAAATTTGTATGTGGTGTAATTGTACCTGGTTGTGATAATACCATACCACGTTCAATATCTTCTCTTGTAACACCACGTAATAAAATACCAACGTTATCACCAGCAAACCCTTCATCCAATGTTTTTTGGAACATTTCGATACCAGTAATAGTTGTTTTTTGAGTTTCACCAATTCCCACAATTTCAACATCATCACCAACTTTAACAACCCCTCTTTCAATTCTTCCAGTTGCTACTGTACCTCGACCAGTAATTGAAAATACATCTTCAATTGCCATTAGGAATGTTTTTTCAACATCACGTTCTGGTGTTGGAATATATGAATCAACAGCATCCATTAAAGCATAAATTTTATCAACCCATGGATCATCACCACGTTTAATAGATGGATTAGAAGAAATTGCTTCAATTGCTTGTAAAGCTGAGCCAGGACAAATTGGAATATCGTCTCCTGGGAAATCATAAGTAGATAATAATTCTCTTACTTCTAATTCTACTAATTCTAATAATTCATCATCATCTACTTGGTCTTGTTTATTTAAAAATACAACAATATGTGGAACACCAACTTGTTTTGCTAATAAAATGTGTTCTCTAGTTTGAGGCATTGGCCCATCTGCAGCAGATACAACTAATATAGCTCCATCCATTTGTGCTGCTCCAGTAATCATATTTTTTACATAATCGGCGTGACCTGGACAATCTACGTGAGCATAATGACGATCTTTTGTTTCATATTCAACGTGTGCTGTGTTAATGGTAATCCCACGAGCACGTTCTTCGGGTGCACCATCAATATCTGCATAATCTTTTGCTACAGCATCACCTTCTAAAGCTAATGTTGCAGTAATTGCTGCTGTTAAAGTTGTTTTACCGTGATCAACGTGACCAATAGTACCGATATTAACATGAGGTTTTGTACGTTCAAATTTTTCACGTGCCATTTCAAAAAGTTCCTTTGAAGTTTAATGTTTATAATAAAAATCTCTTTGCTTTTAGCGAAATTAAATATAATATTATGGATTAAATATTAATAACGGAAATGCGCAAACGCTTTATTAGCATCTGCCATTTTATGAGTTTCTTCTTTTTTCTTTATAGTATTACCTATATCGTTTGCAGTGTCAATAATTTCACTTGCTAGTTTAATTGACATTGTTCGCCCTACCCGTTGTCGTGAATATTGAATAATCCAACGTAAAGCTAAATTAGTTGCTCTTAAGCTACTAACTTCAATCGGTACTTGATAAGTTGATCCTCCAATTCGTCGAGCTTTTACTTCTACTACTGGGCTAGCATTTCTAATTGCTTTTTCAAAAATCACCAATGGATCTTCATTTGTTTTTGATTTTATAATATCGAAAGCCCCATTTACAATATTTTGAGCTAAATTTTTCTTACCTGATTTTAAAATTCTTGTTACTAATAAACTAACTAAGTAACTATTATAAGTAGGATCTGCTTTAGGAAATCGTTTTTTTGAAATATTTCGACGTGACATACTAATAATTATTTTTTTAATAAATAGTTTTTAGTAAATACTAACTTTTAATTTTTAAACTAGTATTTAACTTTTTGGTTTTTTAACCCCATATTTTGATCGTCTTTGTGTTCGATCTTTAACACCTCCACTATCTAATGCACCTCGAACGATATGGTAACGAACACCAGGTAAATCTTTTACTCGGCCACCTCGAATTAAAACTACTGAATGTTCTTGTAGATTATGGCCTTCACCTGGGATATATGCTGTTACTTCAAAACCAGATGTTAATCGAACACGAGCAACTTTACGAATTGCTGAATTTGGTTTTTTAGGTGTTGTTGTATAAACACGTGTACAGACACCACGTCGTTGTGGGCAATTTACTAAAGCAGGTGATTTTGTTTTTTTATTAATTTTTATTCGTCTTGAACGAACTAATTGCTGAATAGTTGGCATTTATTTTAATATAATTAATTTAATTGTCTTTTGTTTGTAATCCATATTTTTTCATAAATCTTTCTACACGTCCTTCACTATCGACAAGTGTTTGTGAATCGGTATAAAAAGGGTGGTTTCCTAACCAAACATCTAATTGTAATTGAGGTTTTGTTGACCCAATAGAACAAAGAGTTTTTCCCTCACAAAGAACAGAAGCATTTGGGAACCAAGTTGGATGAATTTCAGATTTTGGCATATTTCTAAATTTTTTAACGTTTTGAATATTGTGATGCTTTTCTTGCTTTTCGTAAACCATATTTTTTACGTTCTTTAATACGCGCGTCACGGCTTAAAAAACCAAATGGCTTTAAAATTAAACGATTTTCATTTTCCATTTTACAAATTAAACGTGCAACACCTAATTTAATAGCATCAGTTTGCCCTGTTAGGCCACCACCTTTTACAAGTGCAATAATGTCGAATTGGTTTTTTAAATTCAACTTTTCTAACGGTGACCAAATAGCATTTAAATAGTTTGCATTATATTGTAAATACTTTTCACCAGAAACTTTATTAATAGTTACTTTTCCATCTCCTGGAACAAGAAAAACTCGTGCAACTGCACGTTTTCTTTTTCCAAGTCCAATTTTATCTTTTTGAAAAACTGTATTCATAATTTTTTTTTAGTTTATTAATTAAAGTATTAAAGTACATCTAATGGTTTTGGATCTTGTGCTCCATGTGGATGTTGATCACCTTGATAAACTTTTAATCGTTTTACTAAATGTTTTTTTGGAAATCCATTTGGTAACATATTAAAAACACAGTTTTCAATAATTCGTTTTGGCACTATATTTACTAATCGTTTTAACGATGTACCAGGACGTCCTGGTTGATAAACATGGAATCGTTCTACATCGCGATCAAGTTTCAAGTATTCACTGTTGATTAATATTACATAATCACCAACATCCATTGATGGATGATAAACAGATTTCGATTTACCTGTTAATAATGGTATAATAGTTGATGCTAATCGTCCTAATTGTTTATCTTTACAATCAATGACATACCATTTTCTTTTATTATAATTTGCAGCTGGAATAAATGTTTTATTCATAAAATTAAATTTAAACTAAATACTTATTTTAAAACTATTCCTAATTTATTTTTAAGAGTAGCAAAAACTTCATCAGCGGATTTTCGACCGAAGTTTTTTAATTCTAAAAGTTTTTCCGGAGAATACTCTAATAAATCTCCAATTGTATTAATTTGAGCTCTTTTCAAACAATTATAAGGTCGTACAGATAATTGTAATTCTTCAATAGCAATATGTGTATACGGATCTATAGGTTTTATCTGATTTTTTTCTTTTATTGTTTCTTTTTCTTTTTTGATTTTATGTTCACTGATCGACTTAAATAAGTCGATGATTAAATTTGATCCAGAAAAAATTGCTTGTTCAGGTGAAATACTACCATTTGTCCAAACATCAATGAATAAACGTTCTTTGATATTATTTGAATTGTCATAAACATTATCAACTTTAAAATCTACCTTTTGTACTGGCATAAAAATTGCGTCTGTTTCTATGAAGTCTTCAAATTTATCAGAAAAAAGCTCATTAGCTAACCTATATTTTGTTCCAGATTCAATTTTAAATTCTATTTCTAATATATGTGAACTTGAAATTGTTGCAATATAATGATTAGGATTAATAATTTCTATTTCTGATGGTAATTGAATTGAACTAGCTGTAATAACTGCTGGGCCATGTAATCTTAAACGTCCAAATTGTCTAGTAGATGTGTTTGATTTTAAAATAATTCCCTTTAAATTTAATAAAATTTCAAGAATATCTTCACGAACACCAGGAATTAATGAAAATTCATCTTTTACACCTGCAATTCGAACACCTGTAATAGCAGTTCCTTCTAAATCTCCTAATAAAACTCGTCTTAATAAATTCCCAATTGTTATTCCTTGACCAGAACTAAGTGAATCAATTAAAAATTGTCCATACATAGGACCTGATTCAATTTTTTCTGATTTTAAACATTCCATTAATAAATTAGAACTATTGATAAAATTTCTTGTGGAATTCATAATTTATTTATTTTATAAGTAAATAAACTTATACACGTCGACGTTTTCTTGGTCGACAACCATTATGTGGTACGGGAGTTATATCTTGTATTGAAAGGATTTCTAGACCTGCGCCTTCTATTGAACGAATAGCAGTTTCACGTCCTGAACCTTGACCTTTTACTAAAATCTCAACGGTTTTTATACCAGTACTTAAAGCTTCTAAAGCAGCTTTTTCTGCTGCTGTTTGAGCAGCAAAAGGAGTCCCTTTCCGCGCACCTTTAAATCCAGAGCTACCTGAAGACGCCCATGAGATTGTGTCTCCTGCTATACTAGTTATTGTAACAATCGTATTATTAAAGGTTGATTGTATATGAACAATACCTGTTCCAAGATTACTTCTATTTTTTTTTACTGCCGGTTTTCGGCTTTTTTGTGCCATAGTAAATTAATATTTTTAGTTAGTATAACTGTTAATAAAAGGATATTATTTTTTCTTACCAGTAACAGTTTTTTTCGCTCCTCGTCGTGAACGAGCGTTAGTTCGTGTTCTTTGTCCTCGAACAGGTAAACTATTTCTGTGTCTTTTTCCTCGATGACAATTTATTTCATTTAACCGTTTTATATTTAATCCATTAAAACGACGTAAATCTCCTTCTAATTTTAATTCAAAATTTTCTAAGATATTTCGTAATGTTACTGATTGTTCTGTAGTAATATCATCAGTTCTAGTTTCCGGATTAATCTCTGCTAATTGAACAATTTTTTTTGCCGATGTAAGACCAATTCCATGAATATATGTAAGTGCATATTCAATTCGTTTTTTTCTTGGCAAATCTATACCTAGTAATCTTACCACTTATTTAACTCCTTTTAAAAATTAACCTTGTCTCTGTTTATGTTTTGGATTTTGACAAATTACCATAATTTTTCCATGTCTTTTAATTACTCGACATTTATCACACATTTTTTTAACTGAAGGACGAACTTTCATTATAACGTTATAAATATTAAATTAATAAATAAATTTTTTACTTGATTTAATCAAACCTTTCATTATAAATATTAGAAAGAATAATACTTTTCATTTCACGCGAAATATCCAGAACAACACCTACTAAAATTAATAATGATGTAGTGCCTAAACCATTGAAACTTGAAACATTTAAAATTCCTTCAATAAGATTTGGAAGAGTTGCCAATATAGCTAATATTATGGCCCCAAAAAATGTTACTCGTTTCATAACTTGCTTTAAATAAAATGTTGTTGCTAAACCAGGTCTTATACCTGGTATACTTACAGCCATTTTTTGTAATTCTTGAGAAATATCTTTAGGATTCAAAACAATAGTTGAATAAAATGAACTAAAGATTAAAATTAGTATAAAATAACAAATCCAATAGATAATTTTTGATGATTTTAAAAAAATAGGAATCGTTAAAAGCGGAAATACTCCCAAATTAGTAATATAATTTGGTAAAACTAAAATTGCCGTTGTTAAGATTATAGGCATAACTCCTGCTTGATTAAAACGTAAAGGAATATAATTATTTGATTTGACTTTCGAAATAAATGGCTGGGTTTGACCAAGTTGTTTTGAAGAGATTAAAGGAACAATCCGTGCACTTTCTTGTAATGTAATAATGCCTGATATTGCAATAAAAAATAGTAATGCAATTCCAAGTCCAGATATAATAGTCAAATTCCCAGTATTTTCACTTATTAATTTTTTACCTAAATTTGGTAAACTTGAGATTATATTTGTATAAATTAATAAAGATGCTCCATTTCCTAGCCCATATTCAGTAATTAATTCACTTAACCATAAAACGATCATTGCACCTGTAGTAAGCCAAAGAATTATCTCAAAAGCTAATAATGGACTCCAATCAAATAAAGCACGTTTCAAATAAAAAGCAATGCTTGAACTTTGAATTAAAGCCCAACCAAATGTAATTAAACGAGTTAATCGTGTAATTGCTCTCCGACCTTCTCCGCCTCCTTCTTTTTGTAGTTTAGAAACACTAGGTATTAACCCAGTTATTAACTGAACCATAATTGAAGCATTTATATATGGAAATATATTTAAAGTAAATAATCCAATTACAAATGTATCATTTCCTGAAAAAGTACTTACTAAATTTTTTGTAATTGGGTGTTGTTGAATATAAAAGGCTAAGTGTCCATGATTAATACCAGGAATTGGAAGAAATGTTCCCATTCTAATAAATAGAAGTATTCCAACACTTAATAAAAGACGTTTTAATAAAATATCGTCTGTCTTTTTCATTTTTATTTTTAATAATTTAAAATTAAAGTACTTTTTATTTACGCAACTTTTTAAATATTAATTTAAATCACGTTTTTCTAAAACTTGTGATTTAGTGGTTAAACTTTTTAATGCTAAAATTGCAGCACGTGCATTATTTAATAAGTTATCAGAACCTAGTTGTTTTGCAATTACATTTTTAATTCCCGCAACTTCTAAAACAGTTCTAACTGCACCACCAGCAATAACCCCTGAACCTTCAATAGAAGGTCGCATAATAATTTTACAAGCTCCTTTGTCACCTATAACACCATGTGGGATACTTAATGATTTTGTAATCGGAATTCTTATTAAATTTTTTCTCCCATCTGTTTTTGCTTTTTTAAAAGCATTAACAACATCTTCAGCTTTACCAACACCAACACCAACTTGACCATTTTCATCACCGATCACAACAACAGCACGAAAACTTAATTTTTTTCCACCTTTTGTTACTTTTGTTACACGACTAATTTTAATTAATCGTTCAATAAATTTGGTATCATTTACATTTTCATTACGACGGGATGTTTTTTTTAATTTATTAACTTGTTTTAACTCGGTACTCATAAAATTTATTATTTTTTAATTATCTGTTAAAATTGTAGGCCACCTGCTCGAGCACCGTCTGCTAAAGCTTTTATTCGACCATGATATAAGTATGGACCTCGATCAAAGACAATTTTTGTTATATTTTTTTTTCTACTTAATTCTGCTAATTTTTGTCCCATAAGTCTTGAAGCTGTACATGTGCGACCATTTTCACTATTAAGTTTAATATCCCGATCTAGAGTCGAACAAGAAACAAGTGTCTTAGACGTTGTATCATCTATAATTTGTGCATAAATATGTTCGTTAGAACGGAAAACAGATAAACGTGGTCGTTCTACAGTTCCTTTTATTAATCCTCTGACAGTTTCGCGTTTTAACTTTTTATACTTATCAGGTTTTAATTTTTTATTTTTATTTTTAAGTCTTAATAAAACTCTTTTTGAAAATTTCATAATATACTTTTTTTTAGAACTTAGTAATTTTTATTTTTTACCAGATTTTCCAGCTTTACGTAAGATTTGTTCACCTTTGTAAAGTATTCCTTTTCCTTTATAAGGTTCCGGTGGGCGCCATGATCTTACTTTTGCAGCAAATAACCCTAATTGTTCTTTATCACATGCTTTTATATTAATAGTCGTATTTTGAACTACTTCAACTGTTATTTCATCTGGAATAGCTATATTTACAGGATGACTAAATCCTAAATTTAATATAAGAGATTTTCCTTGAACATTGGCTCTATATCCTACCCCTTGTAATAAAAGAGTTATAAGAAATTGTTCGGAAACACCTATAAGCATATTATTTATTAATGTTCTATATAATCCATGTAAAGCCTTAGTAGCTCGTGTTTCATTTTTTAAACTTACAATTAAATTACCATCTGTTTGTTCAATTCCAATAGCTTCTGGAATTATTCGTTCTAATGTTCCAAATTTTCCTTTTACTTTTAAAGTTGAATTATCATTTGTAACATCGACAGTTGTTGGTATTTTAATTGGTAATTTTCCGATTCGTGACATATTATAAATTTACTCCAATTACCAAATATAACATAAAACTTCACCACCAATTCCAAGCTCTTTCGCTTTGTTATTTGTCATTACTCCTTTCGAAGTTGAAAGAATAGCAATTCCTAACCCATCTAAGACAGTAGGTAGAGTTTTTGAATTAGCATAAACGCGTAAACCAGGTTTACTAATTCGTTTAATTTTACTAATAACTCTTTCTCTAGATTGACCTTTATATTTTAATGAAAGAAGTAAGTATTGGTATAGATTTTCAGTATAGATTTCAAAGTTTTCAATAAATCCCTCTTCCTTTAGGATTGCAGCTATTGCTTTTGACATTTTTGTTGCGGGTATTTCAACAATTTGATGTTTCACCATATTTGCATTTCGTATCCGAGTTAACATATCTGCAATATTATCTGTGACCACTAATAACTCCTTAATCTTATTTTATTTATTCTTGTGACCAACGTTTACGACGTAAGTGTTTTTTCTTATCCCATACTTGATTAATTTCTCCAAAAGAAGAATATTTATCATAATAACCACAATCATTTAAAGGAAATCGTAAAAATTTTAATAAGATCATTCCATTTAAAACTCGATCGACCGTTTTACGGCGAGATTTTGGTGTCGATGACTCTAAAACAAGAGTTATACTTAATCCTTGGATTTGATCAACATCATCATACTCAATTTCTGGAAAAATTAATTGTTCTTTTAACGAAAAAGTATAATTACCTGCTTTATCAAAGCTTCTAACTGATAATCCTCGAAAATCACGAATTTGTGCAAAAGTAAAAAAGATTAATTTCGTAAGAAAATTATACATTTTTTCCCCACGTAAGGTACTTGATAAACCTAACTCCATATTTTCTCGAATTTTAAAACCAGCTACAGCTTTCTTTGCTCTTGTAATTAATGGTTTTTGACCTGTAATTCGAGTAAATTCAGTAATACTTTTTTTTAAAATATTAGTATTTTGGGCGGCCAAACCTAATCCCCTATTAATACTAATTTTTTTAAGTTTTGGAATAGTATGTGGGTTTGAAAATAATTCTGGATTACTTTTTCTTAATACAGAATGAATACCATTTTCATATTCTTTTTTTATATTTTCTAATAGACCATATAATTCTGCAATTTCTTCTAAGGAATGTTGACTACGCATATTCTTTATTTAAAATAATTTAAATTAATTTAACATTGGAATGATGAATTGGAGCTTCAAATTGTTTTATTTCTCCAACATCATTTTCAGTATTTGGTTTAATATGTTTAAACTTGAAATTAACACCTTTTACTAAAATTTTTCCTGTATTACGATAAATTTTAGTAACTTCACCTATTTTATTTTTATCAAAACCAGAAATAACTTTTACATTATCACCAATTTTAACATGTAATTTTTTACCTTTTGGCATTTATAAAACCTCCGGAGCTAACGAAACAATCTTAGAAAAATTCTTATCTCGAATTTCACGAGCAACAGGACCAAAGACACGTGTCCCACGTGGATTATTTTCCATATTTACAATAACAGCGGCATTATCATCAAATCGAATATACATACCATCACGTCGACGAATAGTTTTAGATGTTCTTACTATAACCGCGCGAATAACATCCGATTTTTTAATTGGCATATTTGGAATAGCTTCTTTAACAACACCAATAATTGTATCGCCAATTTTTCCATATTTTCGGTTTCCGCCTAAGACACGGATACACATAATTTTTTTTGCACCTGTATTATCAGCTACAGTTAACATTGTTTGGGGATAAATCATAAAAATATAATTTTAAGTAATTAACGATGATTTTGAAATAATTTTAGCTACTGACCAACGTTTTTTTTTACTAAGCGGTCTACACTCTTTTACTAAAACTTGATCACCAATATTGCATTCACTCATTTCATCATGAGCTAAATATTTACGTGTTTTGATCATTGTCTTTGAGTAAATGGGATGTGGATAGCGACTTTCAACTTTTACAACTACAGTTTTTTGCATTTTATTACTCACAACAATACCAATTTTTTCTTTTACAGGCATTTTAAAACTCCTTAAAACCTCTACTTAATTTTTTTATAAGATTATTGGGCAATATCTTATGTTTAAAAAATTGAACCTTATTAAATCGTCTATAAATGCTTTTTATTTAGTATTTATAGCAATTAATAAAAATATATTTATAAATACATACGTATACTAATTTGTATATATATATAATTTCACGGAATCAATTTATTAAAGCCCAAACTAAATTTTTATTTTTAGAATTAATCTAAAAATTTAGCTCTTAAAATAGTTTTTAGTGTTGCTACCTTTTTTTTGGTAGCTTTAATTTGATGAGGTTTAAATGGTTGGCGAGTAGCTTTTTTAAATCGCAAATCAAATAATACCTTTTCTGCCTCTTTCAGCTCTTTAATCAATTCTTGAGTCGACATTGACATATTATCCTTACTGTTAGAGTTAGATATCTTCATATGTTATTAACTATCGTTTCTAATAATAAATTTTGTTTTAATTGGTAATTTATATGCTGCTAAATTAAAAGCAGCACGTGCAACTTCTTCTGGAACAGAACTAATCTCAAATAAAATTGTTCCTGGTTTTACTGTAGCAACCCAATAATCAACCGCGCCTTTACCAGATCCCATACGTGATTCGGCAGCACGAGCTGTCACAGTTTTGTCAGGGAAAATACGAATCCATAATGATGCACCACGTTTAGTATAACGAGTAATTGTTCTTCGTGTTGCTTCAATTTGACGCGAAGTAATCCATGATGGTTCTAAAGCTTGTAAGCCGTATTTACCAAAAGAAACTTCGTTTCCTCGAGTGGCTTTACCTCGCATTCTTCCACGATGATATTTTCTATATTTTGTTCTTTTTGGACTTAACATAATGAAATAAAATTAATTAATTAATAAACCTTTCCAGTTATTTTTTTGTATTTTGATTATTTCTTTAATATTTCACTTTTAAATAACCAAACTTTTACACCTAAAACACCATAAATTGTATTTGCTTCTTTTGTAGCATAATCAATATCAGCTCTTAAGGTCTGTAAGGGAACTCGACCTTCACGAATCCATTCACTTCTAGCAATTTCTGCACCATTTAATCGACCAGATACTTCAATTTTGATACCATTTACTTCATTATCTTGAGCACATTTTAATGCTTCACGAATTGCGCGACGAAATGCAACACGATCTTCAAGTTGTTGAACTACAAGATCAGCAATAAGAGAGGCATTTGAATTAACGTTGTCAACTTCTAAAATGTTAATCGTAATTTGACGATTATCAGGTATAAACTTTTTAATATTGGCAGCTAAAGTTTTAATTTCAGAACCATTATCTCCAACTAGTACTCCTGGTCGACCTGTTTCAATATTTAATTCAATTTGATCACCTAATCCATTTCTATTAATATAGATATTTGATATACTAGCGAATTTCGCTAATCTATTAAGATATGTTCTAATTTTATCATCTTCTTCTAATAAAGTTGAATAGTGTTTAAAATCTGCATACCAAGCTGATCGATGTTCTTGTGTAATCCCTAAACGAAATCCCAAAGGATGTGTTTTTTGTCCCATAGAAAAAATCCTTAATCCTTATTTTCTTAACTAATTGATTTTACAACAACTGTAATATGACAAGTTGGTTTTAAAATCTTATAAGCTCGACCTTGAGCACGTGGTCGAATACGTTTTAGTTTTGGACCTTCATCTGCAAAGATTTCTGAAATGATTAATTTTTTTTTATCTAAATTATAATTATTTTTTGCATTTGCTGCTGCAGAATGAACTACTTGCCAAATTGGTGAACCAGCATTATAAGGTAAAAATTCTAATATCATTAATGCTTCTTGATATGAACGACCACGAATTTGATCTAAAACTTGTCTGACTTTATGTGGGGATATTCGCACATATTTTGCTACTGCTTTTACTGATTGATCATTCGACATAATAAAGTTTCCTTACTATTTTTTACATATATTTGAGGTTTCTAAAGAATCTTTATTATAATAATGAAATATTATTTTTTTTCTTGAGAAACACTACTTCCATAAGCTAATTTAATTGTTATATATTCATCTGGTTCTAGATTTTGGGATTTTTGATTCATAAATTTGTTATGAGTTGAAACTTTATTTATATAAATTTCATAAACCCACATATCAAAGAAATTTATAGATAAATTATTTTGTAAAGAAATCACAGTTGAATATAAAGCTTGTAAAAGAAAATCTCGTTCAATCGGATTAGATTTTAAGAGATAAGATATATCATCACGCACATAATAAAAATGTTTAAACTGAACACTTTGCAAAATTAATTTTGCTAATGGAGATAACGTTTTTTCAGATTTAACATTAAAAGTTTTAATTTGGAAACTTTTTGGAAAATTTAATGTTAACTCTAATCGTGCCATGTTTTTTTTCCTTAACGTTTTGTTTTTTTATCTGCTTTAATATGTGATTTAAATGTTCGTGTAGAAACAAATTCACCTAGTTTATGGCCAACTAATTGGTCAGAAATAAAAATTGGAACATGTTGTTTTCCATTATATACAGCTATTGTAAATCCAACCATATTAGGTAAGATAGTCGAACTACGTGACCAAGTTGTAATTATATCTTTTTTTCCTTCTGCGTTCATTTTATTAATTTTTTTTAATAAATGATAAGCAACAAAAGGTCCTTTTTTTAATGATCTTGACATTTTTGAGAATCTTATTAATAAATTTTTTTATGAATTAATTACGAACGTCGACGAAGAATATAAGCGTTACTTAATTTTTTTGTTTTTCGTGTTTTTTTACCTAATGCTGGTTTTCCCCATGGTGTTAAAGGTCTAGTACGGCCAATTGGAGTGCGACCTTCTCCACCGCCATGAGGATGATCACATGGATTCATAACTGAACCTCGAACGGTTGGACGTTTTCCTAACCAACGTGTACGACCAGCTTTACCACTTTGAACTAAAAATGCATCATTATTACTTAATTCTCCAATTGTAGCAAAACATTCTTTACGAATTAATCTAATTTCTTTAGATGGTAATCGTAAAGTTACATAATTTCCTTCTTTAGCTAAAATTTTTGCCGATGTTCCTGCAGAACGAACAATTTGTCCTCCCCGATTCGGAATTAATTCAATATTATGAACAGATGTTCCTAAAGGAATTTCTTCTAATGGTAAAGAATTTCCAATATCCAATCCTATTCCTTTTCCAGATAAAATTGTATCGCCAATATTTAAATTATTTGGATGTAGAATATAGCGTTTTTCACCATCTGTAAAATGAAGTAACGCAATTCTTGCATTTCGATTTGGATCATATTCAATTGAATTAACGATAGCAGGTATATTATGCTTATTACGTTTAAAATCAATTACCCGATATTGTTTTTTATGACCACCACCTCTGTGTCGTATAGTAATAACTCCTCTGTTATTTCGACCTTTATTTCGGTGATTCTTTTTAACTAAACTTTTTTCTGGTTTATCAGTTGTTATTTCTGAAAAAGATGAAAGGGCTCTATTACGTGTCCCTGGTGTATATGATTTATAAAAACGGATACTCATAAACTTGATTGATTTATATAATTATTAATTTTCTTCTGCAAATAAGTTTATTGTATCGCCCTCTGATAACGTTACAATTGCTTTTTTATAATGTGACTTCCAACCCATATATTGACCAATTCTTTTTTTCTTTTTCGGTAAATGAGCTGTGTTAATTTTTACTACTTTAACATTAAATAAATATTCAATTGTAGCTTTAATTGTTGGTTTATCAGATTTAGGGTTTACAACAAAACTATATTGATTATTAGCTAATAATCTTGTAGCTTTATCCGTAATAATTGGATATTTTATAATATTCATACTGATGTCATTAAGGTATGAAGAATTACTCACAATAAATCTCCTTTATATCATTGACTGCTAATGGTGTTAACAAAATTTGTTTTGCTTTTAATAAACTTAAAGTATTTAAATTTGATGCAGAAATTAATTCAACATTTTTTAAATTTTGAGTTGATAATTTTAAAGGAATTGTTTTTTTAGAAACAACAAATAAAATTTTTTGGTTTAAATCTAAATTATAATTTTTACAAATATCACAAAAAATTTTTGTTTTAGATTCATTAATTACTGACTCTAATTCACCAATTATTAAGATATTATTTCGTTTATTGTATAATAAAGTCTGTAAGGCTAAATTACGTTCTTTTTTATTTAATTTTAAATTAGTTGTTTTGGGTTTTGGACCAAAAATAACACCACCACCTCTCCACAATGGTGAACGGTTTGACCCTGCTCGAGCTCGACCTGTTCCTTTTTGTTTCCAAGGTTTTTTACCACCACCTCGAACTTCACTTCTAGTTCTTGTTGAAACCGTTCCTTGTTTCTGTGAAAGTTGATGTCTTAAAATATCTCGATGAATCAAATAATTACCTGAATCTTCTAATATATTAAGTTTAAAATTATATTTATCAGATGATATTTGTCCATTTGAATCTAATGAATTGTATTCTATAATTTTTTGAACAGCCATATAGTATTTTTCCTAATGTTCATTTATTTAATCATACTTTTTATGCATTATTTTGAGGGAACAATACTAAGTAAATTTCCAGGTTTTCCAGGAACAGCTCCTTTAACAACTAAAATATTCTCATCGTTATTTACTTGGACAATTTTTAATTTTTTAATATTTGTAATTTTGTTACCAAGTTGACCAGCCATTTTTTTTCCCGGTAAAACACGTCCTGGAGATGTACCCATACCAATTGATCCCGGAGCTCGATGATTTTTAGATCCATGAGTCATCGGACCTCTAGCAAAATTATGACGTTTTTGAAGACCTGAAAAGCCTTTCCCTATACTCTTTCCTGTAACATTTATTAATTGTCCTGCAACAAATGATTCAACATTTAAAACTTGCCCAACATTGAAATCAGCTGGATCATTTACACGAAATTCTTTTAAATATTTTAAAGGCTGAATATTTGATTTTTGTAAATGACCTAGTTGGGGTTGTGTTAATGATTTTGTTGATACATTCCCATAACCTACCTGAATTGCATTATAACCATCATTTAATGTAGTTTTAACTTGTGTAATTATACAAGGTCCAACTTTTAAAATTGTAACTGGAATAATATTCCCTGATTCATCAAATATTTGGGTCATTCCAATTTTGTTTCCTAATAAACCTAAAGACACAATATTTTTCTCCAAAAAATACTTATATATATATTAATAGTGATAAAATTTAATTTTCTTAAATTTAAAACTAAATATTTTGATAATTATAACTATCAAACTATTTTATAACTTTAAGAAAATCAAAAGATTTTGTCTATATAAGACAATTATACAATATTATAATTTTAAATAAAATTGTTATTTTAATTTTATAATTTAATTTTTTTTAATAAAAATATAATTAATTAAAATAATTGATGTATTTGTTTATACATAGGTGTGGTATATAATATATAATAGTTAACATAAATTTATACAAAATTAAATAGGTTATATGAATAAAGTAGTAGGAATTGATTTAGGAACAACAAATTCTGTAGTTGCTGCTATTGAAGGGGGACAACCTACTGTTATTACAAATGCAGAAGGTTTTAGAACAACACCGTCAATTGTCGCTTATACCAAGAAACAAGAATTATTAGTTGGTCAACTTGCTAAACGTCAATCAGTAGTTAATGCAGAAAATACATTTTTTTCTGTTAAACGTTTTATAGGATGTAAAGCAGATGAAGTTTCTGAAGAATCAAAAGAATTACCGTATAAAGTAATCAAAGATGATAATGGAAATATTAAAATTAAATGTTCTTCTTTAAATAAAGATTTCAGTCCTGAAGAAGTCTCAGCACAAGTAATACGAAAATTAATTACCGATGCGAAAGAATATTTAGGACAAGATGTTACAAAAGCTGTGATTACAGTACCTGCTTATTTTAATGATTCTCAACGACAAGCAACCGTTGATGCAGGAAAAATCGCAGGTATTGAAGTTTTAAGAATTATTAATGAACCTACAGCTGCTTCTTTAGCTTATGGTTTAGATAAAAAACAAAATGAAACTATTTTAGTTTTTGATTTAGGTGGTGGAACATTTGATGTTTCAGTTTTAGAAGTTGGTGATGGTATTTTTGAAGTATTATCAACAGCTGGTGATACAAATTTAGGTGGTGATGATTTTGATAAAGCTTTAGTTCGTTGGTTAGTCGAAGATTTTGAAGCAAAAGAAGGGACTAATTTAACTAAAGATATTCAAGCTTTACAACGTTTAACCGAAGCTGCTGAAAAAGCAAAAATGGAATTATCTAATGTTGAACAAACAACAATTAATTTACCATTCATTACAGCAGATAAAAGTGGTCCAAAACATATTCAACAAGATTTAACACGTGAAAAGTTTGAAACTTTATGTAAAGATCTCATTGATCGCTGTCGTATTCCTGTTGAAAAAGCGTTAAAAGATGCAAAATTAGATAAATCAGGAATTAATGAAGTTGTATTAGTAGGTGGTTCAACACGAATTCCAGCAATTCAACAATTAGTAGAATCATTAACTGGGAAAAAACCAAATAAATCTGTAAATCCTGATGAAGTTGTTGCTATTGGTGCAGCAATTCAAGCGGGTATTTTAGCAGGTGAAATCACAGATATTTTATTGTTAGATGTTACACCATTATCCCTTGGTGTAGAAACAGTTGGTGGAATCATGACAAAACTAATTTCCCGAAATACTACAATTCCTGTTAAAAAATCTGAACTATTCTCAACTGCAGCTGATAATCAAACAAATGTAGAGATTCATGTTTTGCAAGGAGAAAGAGAAGTTGTTAGTGGAAATAAAAGTTTAGGAAACTTTAAATTAGAAGGAATTCCGGAAGCTCCAAAAGGGCGACCACAAATTGAAGTGACATTTGATATTAACGTTGATGGATTATTATCTGTAACTGCTAAAGAAAATGAATCAGGGAAAGAACAAAGTGTAACAATTCAAGGTAGTTCAAATCTATCAGAAAATGAAATTGAGACTATGTTAGAAGAAGCAGAAAAATATGCGTCAATTGATAAAGAACAAAAAGAAAAAAGTGACTTAATATTAACTGCTACAAATTATTGTCGAACAATCGAAGAAAAAATCGATAATGATGAACTTACTAATTGTACAGAAGACGAGAAAAAAGAAATACAATCAGCAATAGGGAATCTTCGTGAGCTATTATTAAATAGTAATGAGTCTTCTGAATCAATTAAAGAATCTTTTGAACAATTACAAAAATTGTTAGAAGGAAAGTTAAATTAATATAGAAAATTAATTAAATAAAGAAACTTTTTACTTAATTTTAATAATAAATATTATTCCATAAGTTAACTTATGGAATAATATTTATTATATTTGACTAATTTGACTAAGAGGAGAACTAGGAGTAGCATAATATTTTTTTTCCATTCGACCAGCTAAATAACCTAACCGTCCTGATTGAACTCCTAATTTCATTGCTAGGGCCATTTGTTCTGGATTTTTTGCTTGAGCTACTGCTGTGTTCAATAAAATTCCATCAGCTCCTAATTCCATTGCCATTGTAGCCTCACTTGGAGCTCCAATTCCAGCATCTATAATAACAGGAACATTTGCATTTTCAATAATAATTTGAAGATTAGATAAATTATTCAACCCTTGACCTGAACCAATTGGTGAACCAAGTGGCATAACAGTAGAACACCCTAAATCTTCAAGATGTAATGCCAACATAGGATCAGCATTAATATAAGGCAAAACAGTAAATCCTTTTTTTACTAAAAATTCTGCTGCTTTTAAAGTTCCTATAGGATCAGGTAATAAATATTTTGGATCAGAAATAACTTCTAATTTAACAAAAAAATTATCTTCTTGTCCTAATTGACAAGCTAATTCATGACCTAAAAAAGCCATTCTAATAGCATCTTCAGCTGTTTGTGAACCAGCTGTATTTGGTAATAACCAAAGGTTATCCCAATTTAAAGATTTTAGAAAACTAATATTATCATGATTTATATTTGTAGGTAATCGTCGAATAGCAACTGTAACAATTTCACATTCACTCATTTTAATGCTTTTTACTGCATCTTGACTAGTTCTATATTTGCCAGTTCCTAACATTAAACGTGAAGAAAATGATTTATTTCCAATTTTTAAAGGGTCAAATATATTTTTCATAATTTTTTGTAATTTTAATTTATTTTAAACTCCCCAGGTAGGACTCGAACCTACGACCGATCGGTTAACAGCCGATTGCTCTACCACTGAGCTACTGAGGAAATACCTATTACTCAGATGTTAGCATATCTTTATTTCTAATTCAAGGTAATAACGTAAAAAAATTTTTAAAAATTTTTTACGTTATCTGTTTTATTTAAAATTAAAAATCTTAAAACATTTGAATCAAATTTTAAACTACTTGAAAAATTTTCTATATGTTTTGGAATGCTTGAAAAATTAATTTGAATAAAATTTCCACGTTTTTGATTTGCAATTTCGTATGATAAATCTCGTTTACCTCTCGAAATTACAGAAATTTCCGATACATTTAATTTTCTTAAGGTTTTAGCATAATTAAAAGCCCATGTTTTTAATTCATTATCATTAAATTCTTCTGTTAAAAGAATCATCATTTCGTATTTTATTGTTTTTGACATAAAAAGCGTTAGTATGAAATTAAAAATATAGTACTTTAGATTTAGGAATAATGTCAAATTTTATTCAACAGTGAATTAAACTTTATTATGATTAATAAGTTACATTTTTTTACTTAT
>JABAHS010000406.1_pt3 | contig 27345 bp, 24 predicted proteins | sample 7062111 | NCBI WGS metagenome assembly JABAHS01 (sample SAMN14534600, study PRJNA622989) | marine sediment metagenome | biome: marine biome [ENVO:00000428]; feature: marine pelagic biome [ENVO:01000023]; material: deep marine sediment [ENVO:00002113]; isolation source: pool of 4 deep marine... | reverse complement strand
AACCAGTTCCGGATCGCTCGGCTTCCAGGTCTTGTCATAGAAAGGCTGCAATGGCCCATAGAGGCGGAAGATCGTATTCCAGCCTTTACCCGGCACGGTCTGGATCCAGTTACTTTCCATACCTTTAGGTGGTGTGGGTCCAAAGTAAATGTCAAAGGAACCATCCTTGTTTTGTTTTACCGCTTTATCGCCTTTACCAAGGTTATCCAGCCCCGGAAAACGTTGATCGGTCTGTAACATCGAACGTGTCTGGTTATCGTAGAGCGTGAAGGACCAGAAATCTTTTGCTGGCACGTTCGTTGGCAGATGGATCTTGTAGGTCTTGCTGCCGTCCATCGCGTTGCCGTCCTTGTCGAGATACGCGATCAGATACTGGGAACCCACTCCGACGTTCTTGATGGCCATGGCTGGTGTAATGCCAGTGGCATAGAAGTGCATGTAGATGCGGGAATCAATTAGCGTGGTGTCATTGAGCAGGAAGTCGTAACGACCCTCGATGAACGGGTTGGTCCAGACACGCTCACCGGGATAAACGTATAAACGCATGTCACGTGGGCGCGCCGTCAGTGCCTGGGCAGTCACAGAGCCTACCTTCGCAGCCTCAGTCAGGATCTCCTTCATTCTTTCATCCGGCTTAAACGGCTTGCCCTTTTCGATACCGATGGCAGCCAGCAGGCCGCGAATTTCGGGATTGAGACCGGTCGCTGGTTCAGCCTGGATGGTCTTGTTGATCTCCTCCCAGTAACCATAATCCATGCGGTGAATGGTGTTGTGTTCAGTTCCCGACACATTGATGAAGTTCATCTTAGGTGGGTTATTCTTCTTCGAGAGAGGATAGATGCGGAACATCTTCTTGGTGGCATCGATTGCCGGTTTGGTCGAACCATTCACCTGGAAGCCACGCCATACCACCCAGTTACCATATGTATTCGTGTGCGCAACATGGTATCCCTTGGGAAGTTTGCCTTTATATCCGGGCGGGACGAGCAGAAACTTGCCACCCGCGCCTTTGTCGGGGCCGGCGTTGCCGAAATCGGCGACGTATTGGAACCAGGCATCGTCAATGATGCCAAGAACCTTGGGAGGCGTCTCGATCACCATCGGTTCGTCACTGAGTTCGACCCATGCCCCCTGGTAGATCGACACGGTGTTGGGGGTCAGCCACAGGGACTTGGAATCCATTAGGTTTTCGAACAGCATGGCGGTCGTGTTTGGCGGGCCAAATTTCCTTAGACCCGCCTCCATCGCAGACATCGAAGCGATGGGCAAGGCAGCCAGGAAGGCCTCGGTGGCACGCCGCAGGTCGAGATCGTCGTAAACCTTCTGCGTGGTGTCCTTGTCGGGCACACCGTCAAAAGACGTTAAAGTCCCCAGGTGTGTCTCCAACGTATTGGGCGTCTCGATCCCCTCGGGAATCGGGGTGGTCATTTTCATTTTTGGTGGCTCAGCCGCTGAGATACCGATCAGGCCCAACGCCAGAACTGAAGTTAGAAATACTTTCTTGTGCTTATTCATGCGTTTATCCATCATTCAAAACATGACGCTCTGCCGACTGTAGGTGCATCATAACGTCAAAAGAATATGAATCATCCCTCAATCTCGCCATAGAGTGTACAGCACCAGATCCTCAACAATGCCGTTAGCAGTTCCGCGCGGTTGCTTTCCAAACTTTTCGATCAGTAATGACGCATCGATCCGATTCAGCGCGACGGCAACGGGATAGGCGGGAAACGCCTCAATGTGTTCATTTTCACAGGGGTCTTCGCCTCGATAATGGAATGAATGGTTAGCTAACCATTTGATTTGTGTGCAGTCGTTTGTCGTGTTTAATTGGAGTTTTTAGGCTAGGAGAGACTCTGGCTCCGCCAGCGGAGGTTCGAATCCTCCTCTCCCAGCCAATTTGATCTTATGTTTCAGCGAACCGGGCACGCACTCGTGGGGCCTATTGGTGGCGGTCGCGCTTGTTTTAATCGTGTCCTCCGGCCTGCAAACGCACCGGTGCGTTCAGACCGACGACGCTTCCGTGGCGAGGATGCTCCCAGCTCTTCTTATGCCCAACCCTTGCGTTCCCGAGTCAGTCTAGGATGTGGCAATTCGATTGAACCCATAAATTTCGATGTCCCTATTGATGCCTCTGACGCTCTCTTGCCCGATTTTGGTCAGTCGGCCTGGTGCATCACACAACATCGCGATCGCGGACGTTACCACGCAATCCATGCCAACGCTTTTCGCCTTCGCTTCCATTCGGGCCGCGATGTTGATCGTATCCCCATAGAACGCGATATTGCGCCGGAGATCGCCTTCTTCGCAGGTAATGATGTCGCCGCCGTGAATTCCAACGCGAAAATCAGGGCATACACCAAAGCTCTTTTCGTACTCGGCCCGCTCCTTCTCGACCGTAGCGTAGAGATCGTCGATGGCTTTGAATATGCCGGCAGGATCCGTTCCAGCCCCCCAATCCCAGGTGGCCACAAAGCCGTCGCCTTGGTAGCGATAGATTTCTCCCCCATTGTCTGCAATGGGCCCGGACGCATCGAACATGAATTTGCCGAACAGCAAATTGGTTTTCTCGGGTCCCAGTAAGTCGACAAGTTTCGTCGAACCCACGATGTCAAGAAACATGAAGACTTTGCGCTCCCATACGGGGCGATGATATTTGCCGACCAGCAGATAAAAGGCATTTTTGCCGCCGACAAAGCCGACGACCCGAAGGAACATGACGATTATCAAAGACACAAGCAGTACCGACGGAATGAAGACGGGATATTGTGCATAGACCAGTGGTAACTCATGCCAGGCCCCGTGGGCAAGGAAGTTCACGTGCTGAACGCAGAGGATTATCGCGACCATGACCAGCGCATATATACAATTTGAACTCAGCGGATGCATTTTCCGCAGCCAAGTACCGCGACGGCCCTGGAAATAGAAGACTTCAAAGCAGCTGATCAGAAGGCCACCCAATGGAGCGCCTGTGAGCACATACGCCGCTGGTACATTCAGCATCCGTCCCAGAAAAAAGCCGACCGTTGCAAACACAAAGGTTGCGATCAGAACAGCTATTAATCGCTTACGGGTAACGACGCTCAGGCTCTTACTCATCTTCGGCTCCTCTGACTGACTCCATGTACGTCGTCAAGTAAATTCGGACCGCTTGGTCGATTTGCCAAGAGACATGCGTAAGGTTGTCCAAGCTGCAGCTTGTGGCTCTCGATCCGCCGCTGTTCGGGTGTCTGCGGCGCGATGTGCTCTCTCCGTGAGAGGATCTGTTTCACCTCTGCATCGGCATCGTCCATGGAGCCGTCAGCCAAGGCGCGCACGAGGAGCTGCGATTCCATGCCGCCACCGAGCTCGGCCAACGCGACGTTGGCATCGTTCGGAGTCTCGTACGCCGTCGGGTGCTGCGGCTTTTCGAGTGCGCCGGCCTGCTCGACCCACAGGCGGCCTTCTATTCTCGTGGGCGGCTCTCCCCGCGTGCATCATTGCAAACGGATCTGCAGGTGCTGCGGAGCACGTGGATGCGCGAGCGTGGCCATCGAATGCCTCCCACTCTCGTCAAGCCTCCACGAAATCGGTCAAGCGTATTCCCTTGAAATTCGGGTCCTCAGATCAAAACGCCGGGCCGCCATATTGAATTGCTCGGGCGATGGTTTCGAGAGTCTCGGCGATGGCCCCCCGACTCTCAGAGGGATCTTCGAGCTGTTTACTGAGCTCGACCAGTGCTCGGTTGGTCGCGTCCACGCGCTCTGCCAGAACCATCGCGACATAGAGGGCCGCCATCGGATCGACATGTAGAAACGTGCTTGCGCGGGTAACGTAGAAGGTTGTTGGCTCCAAGGTCCGGACATCGGCGCCGTGCGGGTTGCCGAGCAGCACCGACAGCTCGCCGAATAATTTGCCCGGCTCATCGACCTGCTCGATTTGCACGCCGTCCTTCACCACCTCGACCAGGCCCTCTTTCAAAATCAACAACTTGCCGGTCGATGTGCCGGTGGCGAGCACGGTCTCGCCCGCTGAGTAGGTTTCAGTGGTAAGACCGGAGAGGCGTTCCAAGACCTCTGCTTTATCTAGAATTTGTGACATCTCCCTCTTGGCTCCAAGCTGTTTACTTTGTAGTCGCATCTTACCTCGGCTGATACCCCGGCGTATCCGGCAGGGCCGTTTGATCCCCTATCTGCCGGTGATCGTGAGATAGACCGTTGACTCCCTGGTTGCGACCCCGCCCCGCGGCCGTATTGAACGCCGCCGTGGGCTCGTGCACACTCGTAGCTAAGTCCTGCCTGTGGAGACTCCCATGCGGCTTTCTTGCATTGCGTCGATTCCCTTCGCTCTGCTCTGCATCGCTCTCAGCGCGCATGCCGGGAGCGCCACCACAGCAAAGGAACCCACGCTCACAGTCATTCATGCCGACCGGAAGCAATCTTTCACGGTGCCGCAGCTCGAAGCGAGACTCGAGAGCAAGGCCGTGAGATTTTTTAATCCCTACTATGAAAAAGTGAAATCCTTTCAAGGGTTTGCCCTCGGATCGTTGTTGAAGGAACTTTTCCCGGCCGAATCGGCAAACGCCGGCGACTGGAAAGTGGAGTTCCTGGCGCTGGACGGTTATCGATCGGCGACGCCGTTACACAAGCTCTTCGAGCCCGGGGGCTATCTGATCTTCCGGGATAACGACCGACCCCAGTGGGAGGAGATGAAGAAACGCAAGGTCTCGCCGGGACCCTTCGCGGTGATGTGGATTGAAAAGGACCAGCTCTGGAAGAACGGCTATCCCTGGCCCTGGCAGATCGAGGAGATTCGCCTGGTTCGGGAACAATGAGGCGCTCGCCGGGCATTCCATGAGGCCCGTCACGGTGTATGGCCGCTCAGCCCAGTACGCGGCGAACATCGAACCGGCGCACTCTAAAACGCAGCGTGCGCCCTGAAGATACGATTCCCCGATCACGATTGGACGCAGATCAAAACCAGGCAACTCAGAAAACACGCCGCGGCGCAGGCCATGGCACCGGTTTGGCCTCAAAAGGGAGCACCGGCACAACGATCGCTTGGCTGAACTCTGACTCTGGATCCGGTCTCGTCTCAGGGGGCCGGTCATCTGGCCTACGCGGGAAAACAAGACGCCGCAAGCGTTGGGCGGCGTATCAAAAGTCCGGCATGGATTGCGGTATGTATATGGGCTGCTTGCGATCGATTCCGCGCAGCTCGAACTCGCCGATTTTACTCAGGGGACAGGGGCAGCGCTGTGCGAAGGCCTCGGAAGTGAGGACTCTGTGTTCGAGGTCTTTAGTGAGGCTTTCGATACGCGCAGCCTCGTTGGCCGCCGATCCGATGACCGTAAACTCGAGCCGCTCGGGAATACCGATGTTTCCATAGGTCAGACGCCCGAGGTGCAACCCAATACCATAATCGAGCGGAGCGAGTCCTTCAGCGGCGCGCTCCTGGTTGTACTCGCGCATGTGCGCCTCGGCGTCGGCGGCGGCGCTTATTGCATCATCGCATGCGCGCTGATGCCGCGCGTCGCCGTCTAATAACGGAAAAACAGCAAGCACGGCGTCGCCGATAAAGCGCAGCACTTCCCCGCCGTATCCCACGACCGGCTTCACCATGCACTCGAAGAAGCGATTGAGGATCGCGAGGAACTCCTCTTGCGGGACGGATTCCGCAAGCGCCGTTGACTGCCGGAGGTCGCAGAACCAGATGACGGCGTGCAGCTGCTCGCCATCGCCGCGCCTGATGAGCCCCTTGAGCACTTTCTCGCCCGTGTGACGGCCGAGATAGGTCTGGAGCAGGGAATTACCCATGCTGCGAGCTGCATGCACCTCATAGAATCGGCTCAGCACGGGGAGTATCTCGTGGATACGTCCGAGATCCGCGGTCGTGAATCCCCCGGGCTGATTTGAGGCCAGCGAGACCACGTTGATCTGGCCGTCGGAGAAGGTCATCGGCATCGCGACGTAATCAGTCATCCCTTCTTCTCGGAGTTCCTTCAGGATGCCGTAGTCGAGGATCGGGTTCTCGCCCTCCAGGCGCCGCCGGATTCCGCCTGCGCCGTTGAAAATGGGTACAAGCGGGCTTTCCAGAAAAAGCGGGCTGCTCAAAGTATCGTGGGTAAGCACGAACGAGCTGATTTTGTCCTCGTCAGGCCTCCAAACATAAGCGCTGCCGATCAACAAAGGATGAAGCGTCCGGATAAAAACCGACAACCGCGCGACCGGACATCCGCTCGCGCGCAGCATCTGTGCCAACCCCTCGGTCAATTGCGCGGGCGACTGACTGTTCCAACCCTCGCGCAGCAGCCAATCCACGTAGGGGCTGCCGTGGCTTTCCGTCTCAGATAACGTCGCGGCGTAGTTCCCATCTTCGCTATAGCTGACACCCAGCTTTTGCATATAGAAAGCCAGAGATCCCTTGATGCTTGCCGCATCCTCGATGGGATTCTCGTAACTCCACACCGCGTTCTCGACTTCGTGGTCACCTACCTTCAAGCTCCAGTAAGAGGCGTTGCCTTTGAACGGGCAATGGGTACGGTGCCGTGTCCGCTGCATGAGGTCCATGCGGACGTCGTCACGCGGAAAATAATAGACAGGCGGATTTCTCGATTCTTTGAAAAGTATGGCGCGATCGCTATCGGCGATCACAACGCCGTTAAACTCGATGCAAACATTATGATCCGCGGGTTGGGCTGTGATGGTGTATTCGGGCAGCCCATCCTTCGAAGACGTCGATCCGTTTTCCTTTGTGGTGGACGACATGCCCAGATCTCCGATGACCGCAGCGCCCCGAGAGGGCCTGCTTGCAAGACTATACCCGCTACCTATCCGGTTTGACCAGAAGAGGCCTGAATCTGCAGGAATATGCCGCGGCACCCATGCTAACCAATGTGCCCTTTCAACAGGAAGCGCCAAAGCGGCCATGACGGTTATCTTTANNGAAATAGAAAAGTCCGCGGATCGGAGACCCAGCCGCCCCGCCGGTTTGGATCGCTATTTTCCGTTCAGACGGCTTTACGGCAGCACACGATGATGCTGCGGCCCATGAAGCGGGAAACGGCAACTTTCGGACATTCGCTGACGTACATTCAGGTCGTCGCCGGCGGCCGCAGCCGATGCTCCGCACTCGGGGAGGATCCGCTCCAAAGCTGAGTCGGTCGGGCCTATTTTGAAGACTTGCGCGACTCGCGAAGCGCCGGGATCACGTCGTTGGCGATCGTCTCGAACACGGGTCGCTGCGACAGGAGCGCCGGGTAGTAGAGACCGAATTCAGTGAAGCCGAGATCGAGCAGCCGATCCACCATGTCGGCAAACGCCTGGGGCGAATCGTAGTACGAGATGTGTCCTCCACTCTGACGGGCGTTCGCATCGAACATGAGATACGAGCAGCGCAGCGTCTCCGGATCGCGCCCCACCGCCTCGCAGTACCCGGTCATGCGTGACATCCGGTCCGCCACTTCGGCCAGCTGGTCCTCGAATCCGGCGGAGAAGCTCATCGTGTTCCAGGTGTCGGCGTAGGTCGCCGCGTAGCGCATCATCCGCGGACCCATCGCAGCGATCGTGATCGGAGGGCGGGGCGACTGCACGGACCGGTGCACCGTCGCGCCCTCAACCCGATAGTACCTGCCTTCGTACGTGGTCTGCTCGTTCGTAAGCATCCTATCGACGATCTCAACGTACTCCCGGAACCGGTCCGCGCGCTCGGAATTGTCCCAGTTCGGGATACCCATCATCCGATAGCTCGGGGCGACGGGACGGCCGAGGCCGAGCCCGACCTCCACTCGTCCGTTCGAGATGTGGTCGACGGTCAGGACCTGACGGGCGAGAGTTGCCGGGTCGCGCATGGGAATCTGCGCCACGCAAGGCGCAATCCGGATACGATGCGTCGCCTGCGCCACCCCGGCGAGCAGCGCCCACAGGTCGAACCAGGGCCTCGACGGGTTCATCGAGTCGACGAACTGGTCCCCGGTGCCCGCGAGGTCGAAACCCAGCGCCTCGACGTGCTGGAAGCGCTCCAGCAACGCCGGCCATTCGAGGTCGGGCAGGATCTCGACCTGGAACCGCAGCTCGTGTGACATGCCTCTCCTCGGTCGTCTCGGGCTGACGGACCAGCCCGCGACAACTCGACCTCGAAAGTTCGACAGCCCCGACAGTGGAACCTTCGCCCAAGCCAGGCCGCCACCACGATACGAGAAGTACACCACAGCCGGCGTGCACGGGTCGAGAGCGCCGTGTCGGCCCATGGCAACCCAGAGACGCTCTAAATCCTGCTATCGACAGCAGCTTTACGGGTTCTCGCCCCGGCCAAGCGCCCACAGCGGCCGGCTGCAATGGGTCGGATCCGTTCGTTCAGCAGGGCCTAATGACGCCACACGGCAATGTTGCATTGCGATGGTCCGAAATCGGCTAACGACGGTCCTTCAGTGACGCGCACGCCAAAAAATCAGCTCAATTCCGCGGATTCGATGACTGCCCGAGCGAGGGCCGGGACTACTGAGGGCTATCACAGATAGCCACGTCACAAATATCCGCGAAGTGGAACATATGATAGATGTGACGGGTTTGGTGATTATTCTACGAATGTCGCCCTGGTGAACAGTTCTTCGGGTACCGTCACGTTCAGTAATCGGGCCGTAGTACTGTTGATAAGGAGTGTCGGCTCCTCGTCGGTAGCGACGGGTACGTTCTGTAGCTTTTCGCCTTTTTGATGTCTGTCGACAATTCCCGCGGCAGCTTTGCCAAGCTTGTAGTAATCAGGAACAAGCCCCAGGAGAACACCCCCATCGACGTACTCCTTGGTCGCACCGAAGCTTCTTACCTTTGCAGCTCTCAGTTCGGAACCGATCAGCTCTGAATTCGTGCGCATGAAGCTATCCGACGGAATATAAACAGCATCGACAACTATGGACTTGTCCTTCAATTTCCGCAGATTTTCTCTCAAGCTGTCCATGGCGGGAGGGGAGCGCAGATCAATGATCTCAATATGCCTGCTGGCGGCGAGATCTCGAAGTTGCTCCCTGATGAGAAGGGAATTTTTCTCGCGGGAATTGAAAAGAAAGCCGAGGGTTTTGAACTTTCCGAGTTTGAGGGCCGTATCAAGTTGCGATGCAAGCGATACTCCGTTAGTTGCGCCACTGATATTTGCACCCGAGGATTCTAACCTCGGAACGATTCCGGCACCGATCGGATCAAGCACGATCGCAAAAATCTGCGGAGCCTGATTTTTAAGAATTCGTTTTGTCGCTTTTGTGACCGTTGTCCCGTAGGTGTAGACATAGGCAAACTCTTTTAGCCTTGGTTGCAGTGTGCCCCGGAGTATGTGCCCGAGTTTTGTCCTGTCCTGCTCAGCATTGAGCATGGTGTACTCGACCGCGTATCCCAATTCTTTCAAGCCGTCTCTGAATCCTATACACGCCCTGGTGTCGCCGGTCCATTGAACCATGGCGATTTTCAACTGTCGCTCCGCGGCGGGCGTCACACCAAGCGGTACGAGCACGATGGCCAATGCCAGAAACATCCAGTGCACAGAGATCGTTCTCATTGCCATGCCCCTGGCCATTTTTGCACCTCCCCTTGACCGCTACCCGCACGTATGCGCGATATCGCTGTGACGCCCATGGAAACTCGATCTCCATGGTTTGGTAAGACGCAGCATCGTGCCATAGGCCACTCGGCTCGGCTTGCGTATGAGATTGGACTCCAGTCTGATCGCCCACGCAACTGATATTTCGGAGTGCCTCAACCAAGCTCCAGTCCGGGTCACGGTTTCAACCGGTCGTTCGCTTTACTGTTTCGTGATGCTGCACTGCGGTAGGCCGACTTCGGCCACGAGCCGTTGCAGGAAAACGCCGCCGTTCGACCACCCCAACTTCACGTAGCAGGGATTACGGGGAGCCGCTCCGTTGGCCGGATCTGCCGCGAGGCGGACGATGGAAATCGTTCCCATCGAGGTAAGATGTTGCCGGTGCTATTTGCCAGGGACGTGCAATGACGGATCGAGTCGGTTTCATAGGGCTGGGCGACATTGGAGAACCCATGGCGACCCGCATCCTTGCAGGGGCATACCCGGTGGCGAGCTGCGCGCATCGGCGACGCAGGGCAATTGATGCCCTCAAGGCGCGTGGACTGAAGGAAATGGAAGACCCTAGAGCGGTCGGCCAGCATTCAGACATTCTCATCACGATGGTGGTTGACGAAACGCAGACAGACACGGTGTTGAGAGGCGATCATGGAGCTCTAAAGGGCTTGCGCTCCGGCTCCGTCGTCATCGTCATGAGTACTGTTTCGCCGCAGTATTGCCAAGCGCTGGCCGCAGAGGTTTCGAAGCTTGGCATCTCTGTGCTCGACTGCCCAGTAAGCGGCGGACGGGGACGCGCAGAACAAGGTCGACTCGCGCTCATCTGTGGTGGCGAAAAGGAAACTGTCGACCGGTGCCAGCCGGTCCTCGCAACCATGGGCTCCGTTCATCATTGTGGCGGAATTGGCATGGGTCAAGTTGCCAAGCTGGCGAACCAGGCACTTGTCGTCACTCATTTCCGGCTGCTGGAAGAAGCCCGGTCGATGGCGGATTCCTACGGAATGAATCTCGAGCAGCTGATGGATGTGTTACGACAATCCACGGGTACGAGCTGGGTGGTCGAGAATTGGGATGTTCTCGCCTCTCTCTGGCCGCACCTCGAGCCGCTCGCAAAGAAAGACGTGGATCTGTGCATCGCGGCGGCGAAGAAAAACGACGTGAGCATGCCTATTCTGCAGACAACAGCGACACTGCCGTGGNNCCCGGGTTGGTTCTGCTCATTAGATTCAGCCGGTAAGGATATTGCAACGCGTCGGTCCGAAAGCGACCACCTTCAGACATTCAAAATACTACGTTCAGGTCTCCTCGGCCTGCCCAAACCGATGCTCCTTACTTGGGCAATCTCCCGGTTTCCAATCGCGGGCCATTTGTTCGGCTTGTGCACGCTCATCCGCAGTCAGAACCGAAGCACGCCAGCCCGGATTTGGAAGCTGCGCGGCGGTAGCGCCCCTGGCTTCGGCTACAGCAAACCACATGTACGCAATCTGATTGTCTGGTCGTACTCCGATTTCTTCCAGTTCGTCGCGAGACTGTTGATCTAAGTGGAACCAGGTGTTCTGTTGGTGCCATACACCAATTTCTGTCTGTGCCTTCATGTACCCCCAATTAGCAGCATTACACAGCAATCTCCAGTATTCAGTTGTTACTTTTTCGTCTCGTGACAAATGCTTGTGTCGCTTGTAAAGCATATACGCCGCAATCGCATTTTCCCGGTCATCCAGATTCTCTAAGTAAGAGTAATCATCGAACTCATCCGCAAAGAAACCTGCGCCTTCAGAGTTGCCACTTTCGACCGACGATCTGAGAGGCCCGAAGTCCTTTTTGTACGTCGCAAGCAATGTCGCGGCGGCCAAGTCACCGCTTTCAGCCAGTTCGATAAGGCCCTCAGTCGTCTCGCCAGTGAGTTTTAAGAGTACCTTTGATGCCTCTATATCCCCGCCTTCCGCCAAGTCTCTCGAAGCCGCCGCAACCGCCTGTGTCGCTGAATGAGGATCACTCGCAGTCACTAACACAAGGATTGTCGGCGCGCTAGAATTGATCTTCGATGTGATCGCGTCAGCAGCGCGTTCTGCTACAACGCCGCATACATCGAACGCGGGAAATTCTTTGTTATAGGCCGGCACAAATAGCAACGTATGTGCCGCCATCGTTTGTGTCGCCCCTGATACGCTAACGCTTTCGAGTAGGCGACTTGTGCGGAAGTTGATGACAATTGCCGAAGAGGTTTCTTCACTTCGGTCCGTATAAATACCACCGGCGATCATTTCCAAGAAAAACGATTCTAGGTCAAATGCCATATTATGTGACAACACCAATACATCGACGTTCCATTCATGCAAAGGTTCTAGCATGGGGGATTCGAAGAGCCTAGAAAGCTCGACTTTATCTAAGGGCGTAGCGACCTCGTCCCAGAAGCGCGCAGTGGGCACGATTTGCGCCCTTGGTATCCTTTCCACGATTCCGGTAATTACGCATTCAGGGTTTGCATCTTCATGGTAATTTCCAAAACGCGACTCGCCTACGTCTTCCGTGGTTCTTTTAACTCCATATATTGTGGTTCTTTTCGTCTGAGTTTTCGGGGCAACTCGTCTAACCAGCATAAGATTGGGAACACTCGGCTCCGCATTGCCCACAAAATCGTAACTTGAAATTTTCGGTGTGATGGGGGTGACACATCCAACTAGTAGATAAATGACAGTCAGCAGAAACAGCGATCCAATTCGTTCCAATACGCCCATCGGTCTATGGCAGTATCTGACTGCCTGTACTTTCGCTTTGATCATTTTGTGATCCCGTTGCCGCGGCCACGCTATGGCACCTGCGAATGAAAGGGCATAATTCGTGCCACATTAAGGATTCACCGCCAATCAGCGAGTTACCGTTCGCTAATCGAATCGATTGCGCCGACTCAATGACACTGAGCGCCATCGAGACCGGCAAGAAATGCACACAGAGGCGTCTGAAACGCGGTTGTTAGATGGATGATTGATGACGGCCTTGGGTCGGCTTCGGCCATTCAGGCCCTACGGGGCCATTGAATCCGCAGTCGGTTTAGGTCATTCCGGCACCGGCACGAGGATATTGCAGTGCGTCAGTTCAACTTCGGCCACATTTGGACATTCGGCACACCACGTTTAGATCTCCTCCTGCAGCCCCTCAGCTAGATCTCCGCACTCGTGCAGTCAACAAAACAGACTACAAGTTCTCCGGATTTCCCAATCGAATAACGCCAGAGCCTCCAGCGCTCTTCAGCGCTTGATAGCTGGAATACGGCTTATAAACCAGCTTCTCGCCGTCACGATAGAATTTGAAACACTCCTGCTGAGCCTCACGCCATTGCGACCATTGGCGACAATACCCTTTTTCGTCGGTGATCGACCACCTTCCATCATCACGCTTTCCCTTCCATGGTCCGCTGAAGATTAGCCCGTACATAGTTCCATCGGATTTATAATAGACATGGTAGTCGCTGTCTGTGCTATCAGAGTGTCCGGTGAACGTATTCCCCGTCAATAGCACACGGAGTTCGATCGAGGTCAAGGCTTGTAGCTGAGAATCAGTTGCCTTTCCCGTCTCTGAAGGCCGGCGCGCCCGATCTCGTTCAACCTTTAGGGCCGCGATTTCGGTTGATAATTGCTCATCCATGAGAATCTGACGCTTCTGCATGTACTCTGCCTCACTTAGAATCCCGCCTATATAGAGAATTTTTAAAGCTTCCAGCTTTTCCGCCATCAGTACGAACGCCTCATCTTTGGCAGCCGATGATCCTGTTCGAGATTCTGACTGCTTTGCCCCCGAGGCACTTGCAACTGTGGCGCTGGAAACCGCTAGAGTTTCCTTTTTGGAACCCTCCAATGCTGCGAGCAGTTTCTGAAAAACAGCTTCGGTCACTTGCTTATAATTGTTTTGGTTCCCGACGGACTGGTAGGTAGCTTGATTTTTGACATCGAAGAGATAAACAGTGAGGTCGAACCGATCTTCTAACGTATATGCGGCTGAGTATGAGTACATCAACACCGCATCAGCGTCAATTTTGGCACCATCACTGTAAATCCGACTGACAACCGGCTGGCTGGTGGCAGACCAATAATCGGCTTTTCCACCCATCTTTTTTGAGGCTTGATCTTCGGTGTAAGTGGCCAGCAACCTCAGTTGACGATTGTCAGAGATGAATTGATGTGCATATTCAGGTAGGAGATGATCGGCGTCATTACTAATTGCCGAGGATGCTGTACGTGAAAATGGAAACACTGCTACGGCAATTGACGCAATATCCTCGGCATCTTCTAGTTGGACTCGAGCTTTCGATGGCGCGGCGAAACCTGTAAATCCGATTCTATCTTTGAGGTTTTCTGGGTCACCATTGCGGACCGTGAACATGGATCCATAGTGACGGTTTGTCGATTCGCTACGAAATCGCCCGTCTCCAATCCGGTACATGCGGAAACACTCCCTGCCGCTGTTTTCCGCGCTTGTCTGAATCCGAATGTGACTGTCAGCTCAATTGCAGGCGAGCTGCGAAGCCCCTGCCCCACCGGTGGCTTGATTTTATGTGTCGCCCCTTTCAGTCGGCACCTCAAAAAGCTCCTTCTTCTGCTCCTCTGTCATTCCAGCACATCCCTTCTCGGCCAGGATGGACACCATCTTGCGAACAAATTCGACGCGCTTTTTCTCTGGTGCATGCGGCAGCATCACGCTGAGACAGTGAGGCATCATCTCCATCATCATATCGGGCATCATTGTCATTCCTTTGGCCTTATGACCCGTCATCATGCCGGACATCATGTCTCCGCATCCCCCCTTGCCCTCAGGGCCACCGCCCATCATGCTCATCATCATGTTTGGCATCATCTTCATCATGTCGATGCCCTCCATCATCTGGGGCATCATTTCTTTCATGAGATTCTCCTTATCTTCAGTGCTCATTCCAGCAAAGAATTTCTCCATCATGCTGTCCATCATGGCGTGCTTTTCCTCATCGCTCATCCTGCCCATCATGAACGCCATCATTCTTTCCATTATCGTATCCATCATTGTTTGAACCCTCCGCCTGTAACCAGCTTTTCAGCCCTACTTTGCATGATGGAGGGCTGGAGATATTGATCTCCGTCAGTCTCCTGGGCAGCTTCAGGCAAAAAATGAAGCCCTCGGGTCGGCACCATGATTGATCCGGACGAGGCGCTGCAGCCGACGGCTATCCTGCCGGAACCGACAGGACGAATCGGATCGAGTCCTAGTAAGTGAACATCCGGTCGTGCTCGACAGAGAGCCGCACGAGATCTCTCGGGTAGCCGAATTCGTAGGGTTTGCCCTCCAGTTCACCCTCGCTGAGCCCTCTGGCTTTCGATGACATTTCAGACATGAAAATCTTCGTGCCAGCAGCGACCACTGCGTCGTAAAGCTCTCGAAGATTGCCGGTACCTAATCCATTCAGGCTATCGATCGCCCCATCGCGCATGAGCTGCACGCCGTCTCCTGCCAGGAACATTGTGACGGAATGACCCTCGTCGATCGCTGCTTTAGCAACATGAAAGCCGAGTGCGGCTCTTGTCGGATGCTCCGGGCCGTGTGTGATGTGTACGAGGATGCTTGCCATCGACGTCCTCCTGTTTACGGTGCCTCGAGCCCACCATAACCTAATTGGAGACTCGGATGTCTGCAGATCGCTCGCCGCCCGCTGTCTGAATGCAAGGAGCAGAAAAGGCAGCGGGGTGAGCGCAGAGAAATTTGTGCCGGCCTCGGATAGCTCGGCCATGAGCGCCAGCGGTCAGCGCGCGCCTCGGGCAAAGTTGAGCGGTGCGCCCGGGCAATGCCACTTCGTCGAGTAGAGTCTACCGAGCCCGGACGAGGTGATGTAGGCGGTACGGAGGTCCTCGCCGCCGAAGCAGACGTTGGTCACCATGAGATCGAACTCGGGCACCGGGACGACCGCCCGGACCCTGCCATCGGGGCTCACGGCGGTGACGCAGCCGGTGCCGAGCGTGGCGACGACGATGCTGCCCTCGCTGTCGACCGCGAGCGAGTCCAACCGCTCATAACCCGTGAAGCTGTAGATCAGTCTGCCGGGTCCGAAGGCGTGTACCCGGCCACTGAGCTTGCCCGGTTCCTCGATGTCCCATGCCCACAGCCGCGCGCCCAGCGTCTCGGCCACGTACAGCGTGCGCCCGTCCGGAGAAAGGCCGATGCCGTTGGGCGTCTCGATGGGGTGGACCAGCTCACGAATGCTGCTCCCGTCGGGACGCGCGTAGAACACCGAGCCGCGGTCCATGGTCCGGCCCCGACGTTTACCCAGGTCCGTGAAGTAGAATCCGCCCTCTGCGTCGAAGACGATGTCGTTGGGTCCCTTCAGGGGCTCGCCATTGCATTGCGTGTAGAGCGTTTCAACCGCCCCGGTCGAGAGGTTCACGGCCTGAATGCTGCCCCCCGAATAGCCGGGCGAGAGCGTTTCGCCGGGACGGCGAAAAGGACCGTCGTCGATCCAGCTGAAGCCCCCGTTGTTGCAGACATAAACCCGGCCGTCAGGGCCGATAGCCGCACCATTCGGACCGCCGCCGCACTCGGCGAGCACCTCGATCTCACCCTGGGGGCTCACGCGGCTCAGGGTGCCCCGCTCGATCTCGACAAGAACCACGCTGCCGTCGGGCATCGCGATCGGGCCCTCGGGAAATTTCAAGCCACGGCAGATCTCTTTCACGCGACCTCCCTCCTGTCATCTGTTCGGGGAGACAGCACTTGCTCGTGCGTCAACGGCAGACTTATACATCCGGCGCATCGGGTATCCAACCGTTTGCGCCCGCAAGCGGCCGGCGGGGGCATTTGCCGGGGCGGGATCGGCCCCTCGTCGACTCCGCGGCCCGAGCCGGTGGTCGGCAAGGCAACCCGCGCGCTGCTGCATGGGACACGCCGGGGCCTGATCGCCGCGGCTATCCAGCCATCCGGCGCCCGGGCTTGAGCCTCGAGGCGGATTCGGGGATGCTCGTTGGCGGCCGCACGTGCCCGGAGGAGCGGTGAACAAGGGCGACAGAATCGAGCCCTATCTGCAAAGGCTGTATGGCTATGCCTTCAGCCTGTCGCGCGATCCCCATCAGGCCGAGGACCTGGTTCAGGAGTGCGCGCTGCGCGCGCTCGCGGCCAGGAAAAGCCCCCCGGACGAACCGGCTTACCGGGCGTGGCTTTTTCGCATTCTCAGGAACCTCTTCCTCGATCAGGTGAGAAAGGAAAAAACCGCGTCGCTGGCCGCTCAGCAGGAATCGCTCGCTCTGGAAACGGAATACTGGCAGGGCCACGAACGTTTCATCACCGTCTTGAACGTCAGCCTCGAGCTGGAAAAGCTGCCGCAGGCGCAGCGGGAGATCATCGCGTTGATCGACATCGTCGGATTGACCTATGCGGAGACTTCGCAGCTCCTCGATGTGCCAATCGGCACGGTGATGAGCCGCATCAGCCGTGCGCGGCGAATGCTCCTGGACGCCATCGGATCGAGCAACCTGCACGAGCTGCCGGTCAGGAAGACAAAGGCGTTGTCATGAGCAGTCGCCGGGTGAGCTTCGAAACGCTGAACGCCTACGTGGACGGCGAGCTCGACGCCGCCGCCGCAGCCAAGGTGGCAGCGGCCGTCGCCGAAGATGCGGCGCTCGCGCGCGAGCTCTCGGCATTGAGCCGGCTTCGCTCGACCGTGGCCGAAAGCATTCACGTGCCGCCGCTCTCGGTTGCTGCACCGCCGCGCAGCGCGGCGCGCGGAATGGGCGTCGCAGCCGGTATCGCGCTCACGGTGTTCGTGGCCGGCTCGATTCTGGTCGCGAAGCTCTACCAAACGGCCGGCACGGACTGGCTGGCGCGCGCCTGGCACGTGCACCGTGGCTGGTCGGGGGGCGCAGTTTCGGCGCAGGATCGTGCGGCGCTGCAAGTCGCACGCGACACGCAGGGGCTGCCGGAAGCCTACGTGCCGGATCTGTCCGCGTCGCGCCTGACCCTCGTGCACGCGGCGGTGGTGCCGTTCACGGGCGATCGACGCATGTTGCTGGCCGGCTACCGGGGTACCCGCGGCTGCCGGATCAGCTTGTTGGTTTTTTCTGCCCCCGACGGGCTCGGTGACGCGCTCAGGGCCTTCTACGACGCAGGCGACGAAGCCTACGCCTGGCGGGTCGGCCGCCTCGGGTACGTCATTCTCTCGGACGGCATGGACTCGGGCCGTTTCCGGCTGCTCGCCGCAAGCGTTCGAAGCGCCAGCCGCGAGCACCTGCCCTTCGATGACCAGACCCGCTTCGCCTTGCGCCGGAGCCGCGACGCCAGCGCGCCCTGCGTCGCCTGACGGGCGCATGCCCGGCGGGCCTCAAGCGCCTGCCAGCGAGTAGACTATGGAATAATGCCGCGGCGCCGCGCGTTTTTTCACTCTGAGGACGCGCCCGCCCGGGACGATCCGAAAACAAGCCGAGGGGGAATAAGCATGTCAGACGATCATTCACTCTTTTCCGAGAAGAAAGTCGACCTTTTCGAGATCTACGCCGAGGACCCGGAACGGGCCGACGAGGTGGTATTCGAGCGCATCCCTCACACGGACCGGCGCGGATTCCTCAAGGGGGCGGGGCTCGCCACCATGGGCGCCCTGGTGGGGGCGACGATTCCGTTCCACCGCAACATGCCCGCGGGCTTCATTCCTGAGGCAATCGCCTCCACGGCGATGGAGATCAAGGGCAAGCAGGGGCTCACGGTTCTCAACGACCGCCCCGTCAACGCCGAGACGCCGGCACATCTGCTCGACGACGACGTGACCCCGACGGCGCGTCATTTCATCCGCAACAACGGCATTCCGCCGGTGGACATGAACCCGGATGGCTGGATGCTGACCATCGACGGCCTGGTCGACAAGCCGCTCAAGCTCTCCATCGCGGATTTGAAGAACAAGTTCGAGGTCGTCACCCGCAAGATCTGCCTCGAGTGCGGCGGCAACGGGCGTGCCTTTTTCAATCCCAAGGCCAAAGGCAATCAATGGTCTCTCGGTGCGGTGGCCTGCGCCGAGTGGACCGGTGTCCGCCTGGCCGACGTTCTCAAGGCGGCCGGGGTGAAGAGCTCCGCCGTCTACACCGCTCATTACGGGGCGGACACGCATCTTTCCGGGGATCCCGCCAAGCTGCCGATCTCCAGGGGCGTGCCGATCAAGAAGGCGCTCGATGCGAACAACCTCATCACGTTCGCCATGAACGGCGAGCCCATTCATCCGATGAACGGCGCGCCGCTGAGACTGCACGTGCCGGGCTGGCCGGGCTCTTTCTCGCACAAGTGGTTCAACCGTCTGCAGCTTCGCGACGTGGTGCACGACGGGCCGAAGATGACGGGTGCAGCCTACCGGATGCCGCCGCACCCGGTGGCACCGGGCACCAAAGTTGACTCCAAGACGATGGTGTTCATCGAGTCGATGCCGGTGAAATCGCTGATCACGTCGCCGCAGACCGGCGTCAACCTGGCCAAGGGCGAGCGCTCGGTGACGGTGCGCGGGCACGCCTGGGCGGGTGACAACACGGTTTCCCGTGTCGACGTCTCCATCGACTTCGGCGCCACCTGGATGCAGGCGAAGCTCGACAAGGCGCCCAACCCGTATGCGTGGCAGCGCTTCTCGCACACCGTGCGCCTTCCCCAGGAGGGCTACTACGAGATCTGGGCGCGGGCCACCGACGATGCGGGCCGTGCGCAGCCGTTCGCACTCGCGTGGAACCCGAAGGGCTACCTGAACAACGCCATGCACCGCATCTCCGTGGTCGCGTCCTGAACGCGACACGGCTCCTGCTCGCGGCCGCCATCGTCGCGGCCGCGCTGAGCAGCCGGGGAGCATTCTCCCCGGCTGCATCGGCCGCCGAGTCCAGTGCTGCCCAAGCCGGGGCGGTCGAGGACTACGGCGGCCTTCCCGAGGGCCCCGGCCGGGCGGCGGTCTACTTCAACTGCACCGCATGCCATTCGCTCAAGCAGTTCTCCCAGCAGCGCATGTCCCGCGACGAGTGGGACAAGCTTCTCGACTGGATGGTGGAGAAGAACAACATGCATCCGATGGAGCCGTGGGCACGCGCGCAGGTGCTGAACTATCTGGCCACCCATTTCGGCGTCGACGAGCAGCTCTGGCAGGGGCTGCCGGCGGGTCCCGGCCGCGAGATGGTGTTCGGACTCTGCCAGGCGTGTCACTCGCTCGCCATCGTCAAGCAGCAGGGCCTCAGCCGGGACAGCTGGGACGAGACATTGGTGTGGATGGTCGAGGAGCAGGGCATGCCGCCGCTGGACCCGGATAACCTGAAGCTGGTGCTCGACTACCTGGCCACGCACTACGGACGCAAGGGTTCCGGAGCGACGACCCGGGCGCCCTAGCGCCGCACCTCGGTAGCAAGCACCCGTTCCCTGGAGTTGCCGGGCACAGCCGGCGAGCCCTCGCCTGCTGGCGCCCCGAATTGTCACGGCCGGGCATTTCATGCACGTCGGCGCGACACTGCGTGTCGCCGCTGCTCGGCCCGATCCTCCATCAATGAAGTTAACCCATTGATAAACAGATAAATCTCTTGCTGGCACGCAACGTGCTTCGCTCTCCTCGCCAACACCCGGATGGTTGCCGAAAGGAGAGCATGCCATGCACACCTCATGCGTTACGCCCGCTGCCGCGAAGGCATCGCCCCAAGGGACCCAGGTCAACGACCATCACTCCGGTTTGAACGAAACGCGCGTGCACCGCATCGCCTATCCGGATTCGCTGCGGTCGTTGCGTGAATGTCTTCGAAACGCCCGCGCCGAGGGGCGTTCGGTCAGCATCGCCGGTGGCCGGCACGCCATGGGCGGCCAGCAGTTCGGCGCCGGCACCCTGCTCCTCGACATGACTCGCATGAGCCGCGTGCTCGGTTTCGACCGCGCGCGTGGCCTCATCGAGGTCGAGGCCGGCATCCGCTGGCCGGAGCTGCTCGGCTACCTGGCCGACGCGCAGCGGGATTGCTGGCCCCAGTGGGGGATCCGGCAGAAACAGACCGGCGCCGATGAGCTGAGCATCGGCGGCGCCCTTTCGGCAAATGCTCACGGAAGAGGGCTTCGGTTCAAACCGATGATCGACGACGTCGAGGCGTTCACGCTGATGAATGCCGATGGCCGGACGCTCACCTGCAGCCGCGCCGAGAACAGCGAGCTCTTCTCGCTGGCCATCGGCGGTTACGGCCTGTTCGGCGTCATCACGAGCGTCCAGATCCGACTGGTCCGGCGAAGGAAGGTGCAACGAAAGGTGAAGGTCATCGAGCTCCATGAGCTCGCCCCCGCGATCGAGGAACGGATATCCGATGGATATCTGTATGGAGACTTTCAGTTCGCTATCGATCCCGAATCCGACGATTTCCTGCGCAAAGGAGTTTTCTCCTGTTATCAACCGCTCGATGACGCTACTCCGATGCCTCGAGTGCAAAAGGAGCTGGTGCCTGAGGACTGGATGCACCTCTTCTATCTTGCTCACCAGAACAAGCGCCGCGCGTTCGAGTTGTACTCGACCTACTACCTCTCGACCGACGGTCAACGCTACTGGTCGGACGGTCATCAGCTCAGTGAATACGTCTATGACTACCATCGGAAGCTCGACGAAGAGCTCGGCGCACCGGGCTGTGGCTCGGAGATGATCACGGAGATTTACGTGCCAAGAGAACGTCTGGTCTCGTTCATGGAGGACGTTCGGGGCGATCTGCGTGAATCTCGCGCGAGCGTCATTTATGGAACGATTCGTTTCATCGAAAAGGATGACGAGTGTTTTCTAGCCTGGGCGAAAGACCGATATGCCTGCATCATCTTCAATCTTCATACCGCGCACACCGACGCAGCGCTTCGGCGCACGGCCGCGGACTTCCGCCGGCTCATCGATCGCGCAATCCAGCACGGCGGCAGCTACTACCTCACCTATCATCGCTGGGCTACCCGCGAGCAGGTGGAGAACTGCTATCCGCAATTCATCCAATTCCTGCGGCTGAAAAAGCGCCACGACCCCGAGGAAGCCTTTCAAAGCGACTGGTACCGACACTACAGGTCGATGTTCGCCGATGCGCTTCGAGCGGCGTAGGCAACCGGGCGGCTAGCTACATGAAGATTCCTAAGCTCTTACCCCACGAATGGCTGTGCTTGGGCTTCATGCTCTCACTCTGGATCCGGCTGGTGTGGGCGACCGGATTCTTCACTCGGGACGCACTGCTGCTCTTGCTCGTGATGGTCTCGAGCGGCGCGATCGTGGCGCTCGCCGCCTGGCGCGAAACCGATCTCCGGTGGCGGCTGAGACTGCTTTTCTACCCGGCGTCGATGAACGCGATCTATTTTCTGCTGGCCACGGCCGTTCCGAGTGTTCACGGGGGGCGCGAGGACGAGGCGCTTCAATCGCTGGATCTCTGGCTGGTCGGTGACCATCCCAGCCTCTGGATGCAGCGCTGGGTAAACCCCGTCGCCACCGAAGTCCTCAGTTTCTGCTACCTCTGGTACCTGTTCTATCTATTCTCGAGCCAGATCGAGTACATGTTCACCGACATCGACGTCTTGAAGCGGCACTACACGGGTCTTTTCAGCATCTACGCCATCGGCTACGCCTGCTATTCACTCGTGCCTGCCGTTGGACCCCATCTGGCCATGGCCGATCAGTTCACAGTGCCTCTGGAGGGCGGCCCGCTCACGCGCCTCACGTCAGACATCGTTCTCGCGGCGAGCAATCGCGTCGATGTCTTCCCGAGCCTGCACGTCGCAGTGTCCGTTTACCTGCTCTTGTTCGACCGTGGCCACAAATACTGGCGATTCCTGCTTTACCTCTTGCCGTGCGCAGGGCTCGTCATCGCAACGATTTATCTGCGTTATCACTACTTGACCGACATCATATGCGGCCTCGGGCTTTCGTTTCTGGCCCTGTGGTTAGCACGCGACCGGAGCCTCGAAGAGAAACATGTATCACGGGAGATTGCGAACCATGGAATCAAAACTCAAGCATGCCCTCATCACAGGCGCGTCCAGCGGTATCGGCTTGGAGCTGGCGAAGCTGTTCGCACGTAGTGGCCACGGCTTGATACTGGTCGCGAGGGAACGCGCGACACTGGAGCATGTCGGCCGCGAATTGAGCCGTGCCCACGACATTCCGGTCAGAGTCATCACGAAGGACCTCTCCCACCAAGGGGCTGCCGACGAGATTTTCGACGAGATCAGCCGGGCCTCGATCCATGTCGATGTCCTCGTGAATAACGCGGGATTCGGAATCTACAGTGACTTCGCCGAGAGCGACCTGAAAACCGACCTCGCGATGATGCAGCTCAACATGGTTTCACTCACCCATCTGACGAAGCTTTTTTTGAAGAAAATGCTCACCCGGGATGAAGGCAAGATACTGAACGTCGCCTCTACTGCAGCGTTCCAGCCCGGACCGCTGATGGCCGTCTACTATGCGACCAAGGCCTACGTCTTGTCGTTCTCCGAGGCCCTCGCGCATGAGCTGAACGACTCGGGCATTGCGGTGAGTGTCCTGTGCCCCGGGCCGACCGCATCCCGATTTCAGCAACGAGCGGGCATGCAGGGGTCGAGAGTCTTCGAGTGGGGCGTCATGGATCCCGGCACGGTAGCGGCAATCGGCTACCGGGGCTTGATGAAGAGGACGACCGTTATCGTGCCAGGGCTCGTCAACAGGCTGCTGGCGCTTTCGGTACGCCTTGCACCGAGGGGCCTCGTGCCTCGCCTCGTGCGGCTGATTCTGGAGAAGCCAGCCGGAGAATCCCTCGCGTGAGTCGGCAGCGTATCCGCGGCTTCGACCCCGCGTGTCCGGGCGCTCAGCCGAGATAGCCGAGCAAGCGCCACCACAGGTAGGTGAGCGGAATGAGCGCCGCTGCGCTCACCAGCAGCAGCGGCAGCATCAGGCGCACGGCGTCGCGAAAACGTTCCCCGCCCAGAATCAGGGCGAAGACGATGGGACCCACCTGATACGGAAATGCCACCAGCGTGTAGCCGTTGACAATGGTCATGAGCACGCTGACGAGCGACAACCCGGTGGCGCCGGCGAGATCGCCGGCAAGCGGCGACATGATCGCGACGATGCCGGGCATGGTCGCGAACAGCCCGATGCTCGCCGAGAGCAGGCTCAGGACCGCGAATGCTTGACCCGGTGACGCGGAGTCGAGTCCTGCATGGGCGAGCACGAACTCGGCGAACACGCCACCCAGGCCGGAGTGGGCAACGACGGCGCCAAGCCCGAGAATGCCCGCCACGTAGATCAACGTCGCCAGGCTCACGTCGCGCTGGAAGCTCTCCGGCGGCACCAGATTCACGCGCGGCAGCAGGCAGATCACCGCCGCGCCGGTGGAGATCCAACCGGGCGCAATGCCGTGCCAGCGATCCGTGATCCACAGCGCCAGGCAACCACACAGCAAAAAGAGCAGCAGACGCCCCTCTCCGGAGAGCTTCTCGCGCACGGCGGCCTTGCGGACATTCGGTCCGACCTGTGCGGGAAACAGCCGACAGACCAGTACCCACAGCAGAACGGCTTTGACCGCCCCGTTGATGGGGAAGTTGAACAGCAGGTACTGCCCATAGGTGATCTGCACGCCGTAAAGGGTGTCGGCGGCACCGAGCAGAACCGCGTTGGGAAGATTCGCCGGCAGAATCGTCGCCGGCACCACGTACCCGCAAACGGCGGTGGCCACCACCATGCCGGTGCGCCCGCGATCGCCACGCGCGAAGCCCAGCTGCTCGGACAGTGCGACGACGATCGGCACGAGAATGACGGCCCGCGCCATGCCCGAGGGCACCAGGAAACCCAGCACCACGTTACCGACGATCACCGCCGCGATGACGCTCGTGTAACGCGCGCCCATGCGATCGACCATGCGCGAAGCGATCCAGCTTCCGAGTCCCGTGCGCTGCACCGCCGCGCCGAGCACGAGGCCCCCGAACACCAGCCACAGGGCACTCGACAGGAAGCCGGACAGCACCACCTCCCCCGGCGCCACCGACAGAACGATGGCGAGCACGAAGAAGGCCACCGCAACGATGTGCTCGGGCAGCGAGTGGGTCGCCCACAGGCCGATGGTGAGAACGGTGAGCGCCGCCGCAACGGCCATCGAGGCATCGCCGCCGAGGGCGGCACCGATGCCGACGCAGGCCGCCGCGCCAGCCACGACCACGCCGCGGGTGCGTGCCGAAGGTAGCGTCACGGCGCCGCAGGGACGCTCTGGGGGCTGTTCATGGGCGCCATGGTGGCGCGGATTCTAGCAAACGCGGCGCCACCACCCGGGCGGGACCCGCGGCCGTCACCGCCCGTCACGCGGCCGTACTCCACGGGGTCGCCACGGAGTCCTCACCCGCGCCGCCGCCCCCCGGCCATGGCAAACGCCCCGGTCAGCGCCGCCAGGCCGTCCCGGGGACCGGCACGCCCACCGTAAGTGTCTGGATTTCGGCCAAAATGGAGAATTCGTCCACAGCACGAGAGGGGCGCCCGACTATAATCCGGTGTCATGGAGATCCCGGGTTTCGAGGTAAAGCGCACCATTGGCCGGGGCGGAATGGCGACCGTTTTTCTCGCCATTCAGAAGTCCCTGCATCGCGAGGTCGTGCTCAAGTGCCTCAACACCGATCAGGACGATTCGGGGGATTTCCTCGAGCGCTTCATGAAGGAAGGCCGCATCATCGCCTCCCTGCGCCATCCCCACATCGTCACCATCTACGATATCGGCAGCACCGGGGAGTACGTCTACATCTCCATGGAGTACGTGGACGGCGGCGACCTGCGCGCCAAGATCGAGAACCGTCTGGCGCCGGTGCGCGCATTGGACATCGTTTACAAAGTTGGCCAGGCGCTCGAATATGCGCACAAGAAGGGCATCATCCACCGCGACGTGAAGCCGGCGAACATCCTGTTTCGCAGTGACGGCACCCCGCTGCTCAGCGATTTCGGCATCGCCAAGGACTATACCGCCGACAGCGAGCTGACCAGCACGGGCACCATCCTCGGCAGCCCCTTTTACATGAGCCCCGAGCAGGCGGAGGGTCTGCGCACGGACGGGCGTACGGATATCTACAGCCTCGGCGTGATCTTCTACGAGATGCTGACGGGCCAGAAGCCCTACGAGGGCGACTCGGCCATCAAGGTCATCATGCAGCACATCCAGTCGCCGGTGCCGCAGCTGCCGCCCGAGCTGGAGCACTTCCAGCCGTTCCTCAACCGGCTCATGGCCAAGGATCGCGACCAGCGCATCGCGGATGCCACCCAGCTTCTCGAGGAAGTCCAGGCGCTGCGCGAGGAGGTCGAGGGCAAAAAGGGTCGCAGCATGATGACGCTGCACACGATGAAGCTGCCGCTCTCGGCAGGCGCGGTGCGCGCGCGACGCGACGCCGTCACCGGAGGAAGACAGAAGCTGCGCCGGCTGGCGACACTCGCCGGCGCGGCCCTGCTCGCCACCGTCGCGCTCGGAATTTATCTCATCAACCAGATAAACACGTCGCCGCCGGTGGTGCTGCTCAATCCCGCTCCAGCGAGGACGCCACCGATGGCCGCCGCGGGCGGCTCGGCGGGCGACAGCGCCGTCAACGGCGCCTCGGTCGACCGGCAGCAAGCCACCAGGGCGCTCGAATGGCTGGCGCGAAACAGCCTGCGCCAGGATCGGCTGATGTCACCGCCGGCCGATAACGCGCACTACTACTTCAGCCGGCTTCTCGAGCTCAATCCCGACAACGAAGCCGCCAGGCAGGGCTTCTCGGCCATCGCCGAGCGCTTCGTGGTGCTCGCTGAGGAGGAATTCTCGCGCAAGAACTATGTCAAGGCGCAGGCCTACATCACGCTCGGCCTGCAGGTGCAACCGGACAACAAGGGCCTTGCAACCCTGCGCTCCATGATCGAGACGCGCGAGAAAACCTTTCTGGAGACCGTCGCCGAGTACTTCAAGGCCGGCTAGGCGGTCGCGGCCGGGGCGCGCTTACTGGGTCGCTGCGTTTGCCGACGACGTCTCCGTGTTTGCCGACTGGCTGGCGGCCTCCCTGCGGGCGGCCTGACCCGCGCGCGGGCCGCTGCTGAGGCGATCGTACTCGGCGATGATGGCCTTCAGGCGGCTGACCTCGTCGGCGCTCAGGGAATCCGGCAGCACCTCCGGCGGCGCCTCGCTGGTATCCGACTGCTCGCGCTTGGCCTGCGCCTTCAAAGCCTCGCGCTCGGCCTGCTCTTGACGTTGCTGCTCGCGTCGGGCGGCCCGCTCGAGGCGCTTGATGGCGTCCAGCTGGCGCTCCTCCTGCAGCTCGCGAAAAGCCAGCTCGCGCATGCTCGCGCTGTCGGCCTCCGAGAGCGGAATGGAGGTGTCGTCGACCAGCTTGCCGCCATCGTAGACGCGCACCCGCGGACCGCCGCCGGGGCTGCGGTACCAGGCGGGCGGCACACCGGAGAACTGCACCGACCTGGTGTGAGGATCCTGCCACTGGTACATGCGCGCACCAGCGGTCGTGGAGACGAGCAGCAGCAGCAGGAAAAACAGTCGCGTCATCGGGGCGGGTCCGATTCCTGGCTTGGAGACAGGCCTGCAATTATAGCACCGGTGGCTCCACGGCCCTGTCGACGGGAGCACGCTTCGCGGCGCTCGCGGCGCCTGCGCCCGCCGCGCACGCGGGCTCGAACAGCAGCAGATACTCGTTCAGGAACCGCGTTCCCCGGGCCGTTGGACGGATCATGCCGTCGCGGCGTTCGACGAGCCCGCGCGCCACGGCGTGCTCCAGGGGCGCGTCGATGGCCGCCACCGGGACCCCTGTGCGCGCCTCGAAAAGCGCCTCGGAGAAGCC
>JABAHS010000474.1_pt2 | contig 27346 bp, 26 predicted proteins | sample 7062111 | NCBI WGS metagenome assembly JABAHS01 (sample SAMN14534600, study PRJNA622989) | marine sediment metagenome | biome: marine biome [ENVO:00000428]; feature: marine pelagic biome [ENVO:01000023]; material: deep marine sediment [ENVO:00002113]; isolation source: pool of 4 deep marine... | reverse complement strand
TCATCGTTTCGGCCGACTGCAGCACGAATGGGAGTTGCATCTCGCCACTGGCGAAGAGATCGCCGACCGCCTTCATGCCGGGGAGGAGGATCTCGTTGACGATCTCGAGCGCCGGACGGTCGCGCAGGGCTTCATCGAGATCGGCGGCGAGCCCGTCGCGGTCACCCTCAACGATCCGGTACTCGAGACGGCGTTCAACCGGCCAGCCACTCCGATCCTCGAGTTCGCTTGCGAGCGCGGTCGCATCGGCGAACAACTCCAGAACGCGCTGCAGTGGATCGTACGCTCCTGAGCGGCGGTCGTATACGAGGTCGAGCGCGGCCTGCCGCCGCTCATCGGGAATGCGATGCAAAGGGATCACCCGACCGGCGTGGATGATGGCGGCACCGAGCCCCGCTTCGAGTGCCTCGTGGAGGAACACCGAGTTGAGCACGTGGCGGGCCGCCATCTTCAACCCGAACGAGACATTGGAGATGCCGAGGCTGGTGAAGGTTCCCGGCAACTCCTCGTCGATTCGCTTCACCGCCTGCAACGTCGCCATTGCATCGCCCCGCAGCGACTCATCGCCGGTGGTGAGGGGAAAGGTGAGGGGGTCGAATATGAGGTCGCCGGGTTCGAGCCCGTAGCGGCCGGCGGCGAGGTCGTGGATTCGGTGGGCGACCCGCATCTTCCACTCGAGGTCGCGTGCCTGCCCGTCCTCATCGATGAGCAGGCAGATCACGGCGGCTCCGTACTCCTTCGCCAGGCGCATGACGCGGTCGAAGCGGGATCCGGGCCCGTCGCCGTCTTCGAGGTTCGCGGAGTTGAGAACGGCACGGCCGCCGATCCACTGCAGGCCGGCCTCCATGACGTCAGGTTCGGTTGAGTCCAGCACGAGCGGGACGCCGACCTGGGTGGCGAATCGAGATGCGAGCTCGTCCATGTCGGCGACGCCGTCCCTCCCGACGTAATCGACGCACAGGTCCACCAGATGGGCGCCCTCTTTCACCTGCTCCTTCCCCATCTGGACGCAGCCGTCCCAATCCTCGGCGAGGAGGGTCTCCCGGAACTTCTTCGAACCATTCGCGTTGGTCCGCTCCCCGATGATCAGGAAGGAGGTTTCCTGCCGGAACGGAGTGAAGGAGTAGGTCGAGGCGGCGCCCGACTCGTGGCGGACGGAACGCCGTCGTGGCTCCAGTCCGGCGACGGCTTCGACCACCGCCCGGAGGTGTGCAGGGGTGGTGCCGCAGCAACCGCCGACGACGGAAACGCCGAACTCGTTGATGAACCTGGAGTGATGGTCGGCGAGTTCGTCGGGGGTGAGGTTGTAGCACATCGCCCCATCCACCACTTCCGGCAGTCCGGCGTTCGGGATCACCGAGATGGGCATTCGCGCCCGTTCCGACAGGTAGCGAATGTGTTCGGTCATCTCGGCCGGTCCGGTTGCGCAATTCAACCCGAAGACCGCGACGCCGAGCGGATCGACGGCCGCCAGGGCGGCGCCGATCTCGGTCCCCGGCAGCATTCTCCCGGTTGCCTCGATGGTGACCTGTGCCTGTATCGGGACCTCGCGGCCCGCGTGCTGCATTGCCCGTCTGGCTCCGTTGACGGCCGCCTTCAAACCCAGGAGGTCGAACTGCGTCTCGATGATGAACAGATCGATCCCGCCCTCGAGCAGGGCCACCGCTTGGTCCACGTACGCATCTCTGAGGTCTGCGTACCTGATCTGGCCGAGTGTTGGGAACCGGGTCCCCGGACCGATCGATCCGGCAACCCACCTGGGCCGGTCACCCGCCGAGAACTCGTCGGCCACTTCTCTGGCGAGGCGGGCTGCAGCGAGATTCAGCTCGTGGACGCGGTCCGCGATGCCGTACTCGCCGAGCGGGATGGCAAAGCCTCCGAAGCTGTTGGTCTCGATGACGTCGACGCCTGCGTCGAGAAAGGAGGCGTGGATGTCACGGATGAGCCCGGGTCGGGTGATGTTGAGGATCTCATTGCACCCTTCGAGGTGCGGCCCGCCGAAGTCGTCCTCGGCGAGCCCCGCCTGCTGCAGAGACGTGCCCATGGCGCCGTCGTAGACGACGACCCGGGATCTGGCGGCTTCGACATATGCATGCACGGATTGCCTCACATGGCTCATCCCACGTCTCCTGCGCCCGACACTCGCCGGTCCGATGTGTGCCGCGCGCGTGGACTGCCGCTTGATCATATACGGGGCGCAACGCCAGAACGCGAAAGCGTTCGACACCCTCGGCCTTGCGGCGAGAAGTCACCACGCTATGGTGGCTTTACCTTCCTGAAAGACCGGGAGGGGGTCATGTGCGCCGGAATGCGCCGGTTGCCCCTGTGATAGGGGCATCCGTCGATGCGTTCCGCTGTGGGCCTGACCACGGCGAATGGTTTGGTTTCGCCGTCAATCGAGCCGATCTCACGGCCTGTGGCCGTTGGCGGGATCGGGAAATCCGAACGACAACTCAAGCTACGAGAGGGATCTCATGAAAACGCGTGCCTTTGGACGGCTGACCGCCGTAATGGTCGTGCTCGGACTCATTCTCTCCGCCTGTGGCGGAGGTGGAAGCTCCATCGCCGTCGGGTCGAAGGACTTCGACGAGCAACTCCTGTTGGGCGAAATCATGGTGGCCGCCTTCGAGACCGCCGGCGCCACCGTCGACAACAAGGTCGACCTGGGCGGTACGAACGTCGCCCGTTCGGCTCTGGAGTCGGGCGAGATCGACGTGTACATGGAGTACAACGGGACGGGATGGACCCAGCACCTTGGTTTGGCCGATCCGAGCTTCGATCCCGCGGAGCTGACCCAGGGAGTGCGTGAGCGCGACCTCGAGGAGAACGACATCTACTGGATCGGTCGCTCGCCCTTCAACAACACCTACGGTTTCGTGTCCAGCCCCGACATGACCGCCGCCAACGGAGGCGCGTTCGACATCCAGAGCATGGTCGACTACCTCGAAGCGAATCCCGACGCCACCCTGTGTCTCGAGTCGGAGTTCCCGAGCCGGTCCGACGGCCTGGTGCTGACCGAGACTTACGCCGGCTACGACATCCCGGACAGCCAGATCACCATCCTGGACACCGGTGTGATCTACACCGAGACGTCCAACAATGTGTGCGACTTCGGTGAGGTGTTCACCACCGACGGACGGATTCCTGCGCTCGGCCTGACGCTGGTCGAGGACCCGGGCGTCAACATCGTCTACAACGTGTCGCTGACCTTCCGTGCCGAGATGTATGAGAAGGCTCCGGACAAGTTCGACCAGATCGCCGAGCTCATCCTGGCGCCACTCGACAACGAGCGGATGGCCGAGCTGAACAAGCGTGTATCGGCCGACGGCGAGGATCCGGCGGCGGTTGCTCAGGACTTCCTCGAAGAAGAGGGTCTCATCGATCCTCTCTCGGAGATCGACCTGTCCGACATCTGAGCAGCGATGTGCCCCGGTGGGGCCCGGACTCCGGGCCCCATCCACACTTCTAGGGAGGTTCCGTGGATGGTTTGAGTAGCTGGTTCGACTACATGAGTACCCGGGTGGACGACATCGTCGAGTCGGCGTTGCAGCATGCGGTGTACGTGATCGCCGTCATCGTCGTGGCAACGATCGTGGCGGTGGGCATCGGGATCTGGGTGCGCCACCACGCAGTGGCAAGGGAAGTCGTCCTGGGTATCGCCAGCGTGTTCCTCACGCTTCCGTCCCTGGCCCTGTTCACCATCTTCATCCCGCTCGTCGGACTCGGGTTCGCCCCGTCGTTCATCGCGCTCTTCCTGTATGCGCTGCTGCCGATTCTTCGCAATACCGTCACGGGGTTCATGGGCGTCAGCCCGGCCGTGATCGAGTCGGCGCGGGGGATGGGTTTGAGTTCCCGGCAGCGGCTCTGGAAGGTGCAGCTTCCGCTTGCCTGGCCGGTCATCATCACCGGCATCAGGGTGTCGGCGCTGATGACCACCGGGATCGCCGCCATCGCCACGCTCGTGGCCGGCGGCGGCCTCGGCGACTTCATCAAGAGTGGCCTTGCACGCCTCCCCCTGCCCAACTCGCTCGAGGCGATCTGGACGGGCACGGTGTTCACCGTCGTGCTGGCGCTGCTCCTGGACGGCGCGTTCAGCCTCATTCGACGAGCCACGACCTCACCCGGACTTCGATAGGAGACCCACGTTGCCCGAAACACTCATACATCTCGACAAGGTCTCGAAGACCTATCCCGGCACATCCGAACCGGCCGTGGCGGCGCTCGATCTCGACGTGCACGAGGGTGAGATCCTGGTCCTGGTCGGACCGTCCGGATGCGGGAAGAGCACCACCCTCCGGCTCATCAACCGCATGATCGAGCCTTCGTCGGGTCGCATCATCTTCGAAGGTGAGGACGTCACCGACGTCGATGCGGACCTGCTACGCAGGCGCATCGGATACGTGATCCAGCAGATCGGCCTGTTCCCCCATCGGACGATCGCCGAGAACATCTCGACGGTGCCGGAACTGCTCGGATGGGACAAGGCCAGGATGAACGCCCGCGTAGACGAGTTGCTCGAGATGGTCGGCATGGAACCGCACATCTACCGCGACCGCTATCCCAAGGAACTCTCCGGCGGCCAGGCGCAGCGTGTCGGCGTGGCCCGGGCGCTCGGTGCCGATCCGGACGTGCTGCTCATGGACGAGCCGTTCGGGGCCATCGATCCGATCACCAGGGATCGTCTGCAGAACGAGTTCCTGCGGCTGCAGGCCGAACTGAAGAAGACGATCGTCTTCGTCACGCACGACATCGACGAAGCCATCAAGATGGGCGACCGTATCGCCATCCTCAAGGAGCAGTCGGTGGTGGCCCAGCACGACACGCCCGAGGCGATTCTCGCCAATCCGGCCGACGATTTCGTCGACGACTTCCTCGGTTCGGGTTCGACGTTGAAGAGCCTCAGCCTGATGCGAGTCAGAGACATCGAGCTGTACGACCTGATCACCGTCCAGGCCCCGGCGTCCCGCGACGCCGTGAGCGCGCAATTCGGCGCCAACGAAGACGACTGGTTGCTGTTGCTCGACGACGCAGGCAAACCGCAGCGGTGGATCGACCAGAAAGCGCTGGACCGGACCGATCGGTCCCTCGATCAGTCGGGGTTGCCGGTACGTGTCACGGTGGAGCCCGAGGACACGCTGCGAGACGCCCTCGAAGCCATGCTGCACTCGTCGGTGGGAAGCGCCTGCGTGGTGGATCCCGCGGGCCGGTATGAGGGAGTGATCCGGCTCGACGATCTCATCGACACCGTTCGATCCACCCAGGAATCCGAACGCGCTCGTGTGGGGACGGAGGGATGAGCACCGAAACGGTTGCTGCGCCGGTAGCAGACGAGAAGCCGGGGCTTTTTGCCCGGTTTCCCGTGGAACTCATCATCACGCCGGCCTTCTTCGTCGTGCTGGCGGCGACACTTGGAGCGGTGTGGTTCTACGCGGAAATGGACGCCACCACCGAGGACATTCTGCAGGCCGACAAGCTGCTGGGCCAGTTCCGTGAGCACATCACGATGACGTTCTGGTCCACGGTGCTCGTGGTCGCGATCGCCATTCCGGCCGGAATCCTCATCACGCGCCCCCGGTTCAAACGCCTCGCGCCGGGCATCCTCGGATTCGCCAACTCGGGCCAGGCGATTCCTGCATACGGCCTGATCGTGCTCTTCTTCGCCTGGCTGGGTCAGGGGACGACGACCGCCGTGATCGCCCTCGCCATGTTCTCCATACTGCCGGTACTTCGGAACACGATGGTCGGTCTAGAGCAGGTCGATTTCGCGGTGATCGAAGCCGGTCGTGGGATGGGGATGTCGAAGCTGCAGGCGCTTCTCAGAATCGAGCTGCCGCTCGCCGTCCCGGTGATCCTGGCAGGGGTCCGGACGGCGCTCGTCATCAACGTCGGCATGGCTGCGCTGGGGTTCCTGATCGGCGCCGGTGGTCTCGGCGAGACGATCAACTCGGGCCTGAAGCTGCAGCGGACGACGGCCATCTTCATCGGCGCTGCACTGGTTGCGCTCCTGGCGCTGCTGATCGACTGGATGGCGGCGCTCGCCGAGCGGTACCTCCGGCCGAAGGGCATCTAGGTACTCCACGTTTGCAGATGCCCGAAGGCGGGGCAGATGCCCGCGGGTCATCGCCCGGGCACTACGCTGGGAGCGCATGGAGATCTCAAATGGCCACTGAGGCGGACGGCCGGCAACCCCACGGTGAGCTCGACGAGGGCAAGTTCGGCAAGGCGATCGGAATGAGCATTCTCGTGGGAACGCCGATCGCCATCATCGTCGTCGTACTGGCCCTGTGGATCTTCACCGACTCCGACCTGGCCGAGGCGTTCTCGGTGGGAGTATGGCCGGGTCTCCTCACCGGGGTGTTCGGTGGGGGTTTCATCGGCGTGATCATCGGCTCTGACTAGGCGATGGACGAACACGAGGTCGGTGTCGGGCCCCACCCCGAACCCTGGCCCGACGATCCGCGTCTGGACCCGGATCTGCTCGAACACGGAGACCGGCGCAACGTCGTGGACCGGTTTCGGTACTGGCGGCGGGAGGCGATCGTCGAGGATCTCGATACGCGGCGCCACCAGTTCCATGTTGCGATCGAGAACTGGGAGCACGATTTCAACATCGGGTCGGTGGTGCGCAATGCGAACGCCTTTCTTGCGCAGGCAGTTCACATCATCGGCAAGCGGAAGTGGAACCGGCGGGGCGCGATGGTGACCGACCGGTATCAGCACATCGTGCACCATCCGACCATCGAGGAGTTCGTCGCCTGGGCGGCCGGGGAGAGCCTCCCGATCATCGGCATCGACAACCTCCCCGGTTCGATTCCCATCGAGACGACGTCCCTCCCCGATCGATGCGTGTTGCTGTTCGGCCAGGAGGGTCCCGGCCTGTCGGAGGCCGCCCGGGAGGCTTCGCTGATGGTGTGCTCGATCACGCAATTCGGATCTACCCGGTCGATCAATGCCGGTGTCGCCTCCGGCATCGCCATGCACCGCTGGATCGCGCAGCACATTCTCCCCCCGCCGACAGGCGGGGGGAGTACCCCGTAACAGAGCGAGGGGGGAGGGGGGCATCTCTGCCAGACGGTTGGTGCTCGGGGGGAGTGCCCCGTAGCGGAGCGGATACCGGATACCGGAAACCGGACACCAGCCGCCTCTCCGCCTCGAGCAACGAGGAACCTCGCGCCTCCCGGCTAGCGTTGGAACTGAGTGTTCGCGACAACCGGCCGCCTTCGGGCTATGGCTGCCCTGCTGGGGTGTGTGCTGGTCGCCGCCTGTGGTGGTTCGGGCGAGAGATCCACGAGCGAACAGACGCTCCGCCTGCTCTTCGCCGGCGACCTGATGGTCGGCCGTGGCGTCGCCGCGGTGGTCGAATCCGATCCTGAAGGCTTGTTCGAGGACGTCCGCTTCGTCGTTTCGGAGGCCGATCTCGCCTTCGTCAATCTGGAGTCGCCGTTGACGCGACGTCCGCACGTCGGTCCCGGTTTCGCCCTCGAGGCGGATCCGGCCGCAGCGCGGCTCATCGCCACGGCAGGGTTCGACCTGGTGTCGATCGCCAACAACCACGCCGGAGACGCCGGAGGTCCCTCGGTCGTCGATACCATCGAAGCCCTCGCCGCCGTCGACGTGGTGGCCGTCGGTGGTGGAGCCGATCTCGGTGTAGCGACGGCTCCGGTGATTCTCGAGTCGAGTGGGATGAAGGTGGCGGCTCTCGCATTCGACGTCTCCGGGATGGGGCTTCCGGCCGGCGCCGGTCCCGGGATTCTCCGATGGGACGAAGGGCGGGCCCGGGATCTCGTCGAGCGAGCGCGTCGGGCGGCAGATGTCGTGACCGTCTCGATCCACGGGGGGACGGAGTACGCACACGAACCGGATGGGGAGATGCGCGAGGTTGCGGAGCTGCTTGCCACATGGAACGCGGACGTCGTGTGGGGACACGGGCCGCATGTCCCGCAGCCGGTCGAAGTGATCGACCCCGACGGCGACGGTCGCCCGACGGTCGTGGCGACCAGTCTCGGCAACTTCATCTTCGACCAGGACCGGCCCGGAACCCAGAACGGGCTGGTGCTCGAAGTGCTGTCGGGAGGTCGGGGCCCGGTCGCCTTTCGGCTGGGCCGCACCGAGCACGCCGACCGTCGCGTGCACTTCGAGGAGTGGCATCTGCCGGCCGGTGATGCCGTGATGCTCGGCCTCGAATGGTGGCAACTCTCGGGTACCGGCCGCGGGATCCCTCCTGAGGACGGCACCGTCGTTTTCGCTCCCGGAGAGGTTCGCTCGTACGGATACGGGGACGTCACCGGCGACGGCGAGACGGACCTGATCGTGGCGTTCCGCCGACCGTTTCGCGAGACGGAGGTCACCAGGCTCTACCCGGAGCGGGATTGGGCCGATGCCGCAGGTCGTTCTGCACATCTGGGCGTGTACCGCCCGGAAGATCTCCGCGAGTGGTGGGTGGCGGGAAGCCTGTTCCGGCCCATCGAGACGCTCGCCGTGTGCGACGGAAGCATCGCGGTGGGCTACTCCGACCTGGACGCCCCTGCGATCGTCGCCACCGGCGCATGGCGATGGAGCGACTTCGGATTCGCCGGCGGGCCCGAGCTTCCGGGTGGGGGAACTCCCATGTGCAGCGATGTCGACGGAGACGGCCGAAGCGATCCGGTGATCGGCGAACGAATGAAACAGGAAACGGATCACTCCCCGCAGACGTTGAATTGAGTGGAGGTTCCACCATGCGCAGGGCCGTAGCATTTCTCGCCGCCGCCTCGCTCGTCCTCTCGGCCTGTACCTCTTCGGTCGACACAACAACGACTGCAAGCGTGGCGCCGACGTCGACGAGTTCATCCACATCTCCGCCTTCGACCACACCCTCGCCGTCGACCACAACGACATCGACGACCCTACCCGCGGTCGTGCTCGCCGCCGCTCCCCGTTCGCTGCCCGCGTTCGCGGCGTTCGAGGACGTTCCCTTGCTCGACGACACCACACCGTACGCCGGTCCCGCCGAGCCGTCGTCGCTCGACGGTGTGATCATGTCGCCCACGGTTGAGCGCCTGCTCGCCGACGTTCCCGGGATCGCCGAACGTCTGACCACCAACGGTTTCGTGGTTGTCCCGGGGTGGTCACATCTGTTCCAAAACTCCTACGGGCGGTTCGCGTACGACAACCATCCCGTGTTCGTGACCACCGACGCCGCCTACCACTTCCTCCATCTCGCCTTCAGCAAGGTGCTGCGGGACGGTGAGGAGTCCGTGCTGCTGCCCATCCTCGAGAGCCTCGTGGCCGGCCTGGTCGACGCCACCAGGGCGCAGGCGGCCGACCTCGCCGGCTCACCGATGGAGGACTACGCCTCCCGGGCTGCCCAACTCATGGAGGCGACCGCAAGCTTGCTCGGTCTCGATGTCGGACCAATCGGACCGCTGGCACAGCAGGAGGTCGATCTGGCCACCGAGGCCCTCCAGTTCGTCCCGTCACCGACGACCAGCTTCGTTGCCGGGAATCCGCTCGTCTCGGCCGCCAACCTCGTCGACTACAGCCTCTTCAAACCCCGCGGTCACTACACCCGCAGCGATGAGCTGGAGCGGTACTTCAGGGCTATGTCGATGCTCGGTCAGGGCTCATTCTTCCTCAACGACCGGGAATCCTTGCAGGTGGGACTGCTCGCCACGAGAGCGTTGGTTGCCGACCCCGCCCTGCTCGAGGCCTGGCAGTTGATCTATGAACCGACGGCGTTCATGGTCGGGATGGCCGACGACTACTCGCCGCTCGAACTGCAGGCGATCGTCGAGGATCTGGTGCCGGGTGGGTTCGACGATGCCCGGGCCTTCGCCGACTCCGACCTGGTGAAGGAGATTGCCGCAGGGCTGGCAGCCACACGTCCGGTGGGCATCAACCCGGAAGCCGCCGCGGTGCGCATCATGGGCGCCAGGTTCGTGATCGACTCCTACGTGCTCGATCAACTCGGCTGGCCGAGCGTCGGCGAGGAGCCGGTCGAGAGGCGGCGGGTCTTCGTCTCGCCGCTCGATGTGGCGGCCGCGATGGGGTCCGACTACGCGCTCGACATCCAGCGAGCCGCCGAGGAGCCGGCCTACCGGCACTACGAGGAGCAAATGTCGAAGATGCGCGGACTCTTCCAGGAACGCGAGCCCTCCGACTGGGCATCCACCGTCTACGACGCCTGGCTGTACGCGTTGGAGCCGAAGTGGACGGCGAACGGGATCGCCCATCCCGGGTTCATGCAAACCGAGGCGTGGACCGCCAAGGATCTCATGACGGGACTCGGGTCGTACACCGAGTTGAAGCACGACACGATCCTCTACGCCAAGCAGGCGGTGCTTGCCGAGGGCGGCGGGGACTGGGTCGAGGTCGAACCCCGTCACTGGGTTGAACCCGATCCGGTCGCCTTCTACCGCATCGCCCGGGTGGCGCTGCTGCTCCGGGACGGTCTCGACGACCGCGGGCTGTTGACCGGCGAACAGCGGGCGTTGCTGTCCGATGTCGTCGATTTCTCCGAGCGTCTCGGTGATCTCGCCACCGATGAGCTCGCCGGCCTGCCGATCTCCCAGACCGACAACGACTGGCTGGAGTCGATCGGCAGCACGATGGAGGCGCTGTGGCTGGCGTCTTCCGACATCGATCCGGCCACGGGGATGCCCTCGTCTCTAGACGAGATGGACGCCCTGATCGCAGACATCGCGCGCACGACGTATTTCTACCTGGAGATCGGCACTGGTTTCATCGACTACTTGCTGGTGCTCGTCCCCAATGATCAGGGAACCTTCCAGGTGGCGGAAGGGGGCGTGTACTCGTACTACGAGTTCTGGCGTCCCGACACGAGCGGCCGCCTCAGCGACGAGGAATGGCGCGAGTTGCTCACCGGTGGCAATGTGCCCGACCGTTGGGCTCCCGTCTCCTTCTCACACCCGGACGGAGGTGAGCGCCGGCGGCCCGCCTGGCAGGCAGAGTTCCTGGCCGAATCGGGATGACGCCGCAGCCGGTGCCGGGTAGGGTGCCGGCCATGGCCGGTGGAAGAGTGGCGCAGATCAATGCCGGCGGCGGCGGCGTACCAAAAACGCCGCTGGAGCAAGCCGTCATCGACATCAACGGCGTCGTGGGAGACGTCCAGGCCGACACGGAGCATCACGGCGGCATCGACCGGGCGCTGTGTCTCTACTCACTGGAGCTGATCGAGGCGTTGCAGGCCGAGGGTCACCCGATCAGCCCGGGATCCACCGGAGAGAACCTGACCCTCTCCGGGCTCGACTGGGGGCAAGTGGTCCCTGGTGCGCGGCTCCGGATCGGGCAGACCGTGGCGCAGGTCACGAGCTACACCACTCCCTGCTCGACGATCGCCGGTTCGTTCTCCGACGGCCGCTCGGCCCGCATCCATCAGGCAGGCCACCCCGGTTGGAGCAGGGTCTATGCAAGGGTGATCATCGGCGGGCCCCTCGCCACGGGTGACGAGGTGGAGATCCTCGCACCGGGTCGCTAGCCCGCCGCCTCCTGCACCCACTCGCCGATCCGCTTCGCTGCTTCGGCGATGTCGGCGGTCGATTCGGCGTAGGAGAACCGGATGAACTGGTGGCCGTTCGTCGGGTCGAAGTCGATGCCGGAGGTGGCGGCCACACCGATCTCGTCCAGCCAGGTCCTGCTCAGTTGCTGGGAGTCGTCTGTGAGGTGGGAGACGTCGGCGTAGACGTAGAACGCTCCGTCGGCAGGGGCGATCCGGTCGATGCCGGCGTCCGCCAGGCCCTCGATCAGGATCTTGCGGTTGGCGGCGTACCGCGCCACGTTGGCATCCAGTTCGTCGGTGCAGTCGAAGGCGGCGGTCCCGGCGATCTGGGAGAGCGTGGGGGGAGAGATGAACAGGTTCTGGGCCAGCCGTTCCACCGGTCGTATGAGCTCGTCGGGCAGGACCAGCCAGCCGAGTCGCCATCCGGTCATCGAGTAGTACTTCGAGAAGCTCTGGACGACCACGGCGTGGTCGGCATGGGCGGCCGCCGTTGGTGCGGGCTCGCTTCCGTAGGTGATGCCGTGGTAGATCTCGTCGGCGATCATCCGGATGTCGTGCTGTTCGCAGAAGCGGGCGAGCGATGACAGTTCGTCGGGGTTGAGGATCGTTCCCGTCGGGTTGGACGGGGAGGCGGTGACCAGGCCGTCGAGCGGCAGCAATTCCTCGAGCCGCCCGGGGGTGGGATTGAAGCGGGACTCCGGCCCGACGGGCACCAGGACGACCTCGGTGCCGAGGGCGCGCAGGATGTTGCGATAGGCGGAGTAGCCGGGCTCGGTCATCGCTACCCGATCGCCCTCGTTGAAGGTGGCCAGGATGGCGAGGACGAAGCCCCCCGAAGCGCCGACGGTGACGGCGATGCGCCCGGCGTCGACGTCGAGGCCGTGCCGTTCGAGGTAGTAGGCGGCGATTCGTTCCCGCAGTTCGGGGACCCCGTGGGCGTCGGTGTAGGCGAGGCGGTTCGAGTGGAGCGCTGCCTCGGCGGCGGCGATCACGCCGGCGGGCGCGGGGGTCGACGGCTGCCCGACTTCCAGGTGCAGGACGTCTCCACCCTTCTTCTCCCTGGCCGCAGCCGCCTTCATGACCTCCATCACGTAGAACGGGGCGATGTCGGAGCGGCGAGCGACCTTCATACCGTCGAGCGTACTGATGTCCTGCGTCCCCGGTCGAGCCAGCGGCGGCGGGTGCCGTAGTAACGGCTCAACATGAGCAGCGAGGTGAGACAGGAGAGCACTCCGTAGATGACGATCGGTCGGTCGCGGTAGGCGGCGCCGTACACCAGCCAGAGTGAACCCTCGGCGAGGGCCAGTTGCCAGGTGCCGGGGCTGATGCCCTGCGGTGCCCAGGTACGGAACGCCGTCCACACGGAGGGGATCGCCTGAACGCCGAACGAGACGCCCAGCAGCAGGCCGAGTCCCGACCAGCCGCCGGCGAGGCCGACGATCACGAGCAGCGTCGCCCAGGCCGAGCCCAGCAGGGTGGGAACGCCGAGCGCTCTCCCGGTCCTGGCGATCAGCCATCCGACCAGGAGGTAGAACAGCACCGAGACCGCCGTCGAGGGCACGGCCAGCCACAAACGTTGTGAGAGGAGGTAGGCAGTCCAGGCGGCATTCGAGACGGCACCGGCCATCGCCCAGGTGGCGGAGACACCGTCGGCGTTACGCGTTCGCCACAGTTTGGTGATCTGCGGCACGAGGGTGGTCCACGCCAGGAGGGTGGCGACCACGGCGGCGGCGTCGGCAACGAACATCCGCGCAGTGTAGGACCGCCCCCAAACCCCGTTCTCGCGCGCGAATCCCACCCCATATGTCCGTTTTCGCGCGTGAGTCCCGCCCTATAGGGGCAAGTTCACGCGCGAAAACGGGATTGGGGAGGGAGTTGGGTATCGTCGCGTGGTGTTCGAGACTGCCGACCTCGGTCTGTTCATCGTCGCCTCGCTGGCGTTGCTGCTGGCTCCCGGCCCGGCCGTGTTGTACATCCTGGCTCGCAGCCTTGATCAGGGACGCTCCGCCGGGCTCATCTCGGTGCTGGGCGTGGCGTTGGGATCGATGGTCCATGTGACGGCCGCCGCGCTGGGGCTCTCGGCGATTCTGGTCTCGTCCGTCACCGCCTTTCGGATCGTCAAGTACGCAGGAGCGGCCTACCTGATCTACCTCGGTGTGCGACGACTGCTCGGCGGCGATTCCTCCGGAACCGCACAGCCGCCGGCCGCCTCGCGCAAGCGGGTGTTCGTACAGGGAGTGGTCGTCAATGTTCTCAACCCCAAGACGGCCCTGTTCTTCTTCGCGTTCCTCCCGCAGTTCGTGTCGCCGGGATCCGGTTCCCCGGCGCTGCAGATCTTCCTGCTGGGACTGCTGTTCGTGACTCTGGGGCTGGTCAGCGACGGCGCCTACGCAATGCTGGCGGGCTCGTTCAGCACTGTGATGCGGCGCCGTGCCTGGGTCGGCCGGCTGCAGCGCTACGTCGGTGGCAGCACCCTGGTCGGACTCGGTGTACTCGCTGCGCTCGGCCGAGAGAACTCCGGATAAGAGCGCTCCGGGGTCGGGGGAGGGTGCCCCGCTTTTCCCGGATGGGCCCGACTAGGCGGTCCCGTCGCCTGCCGGTTGCCCGGACACCCGCTGGACGAACTCCGCCGCCCTGGCGAGCGTGCGCGCCGTCGCCGGGTGGCGCGGCGCCAGCGCCGGCCAGACGTGGAACATATCGGGTTCGATCACGAACTCGACGGCCACCTCATCCCGCCGGGCCGCCTCGGCCAGCCGTACCGAGTCGTCGAGGATCATCTCCCGGCCCCCGGCGAAGATCAGCATCGGCGGGATACCCTCGAAGTCTCCGTACATTGGTGAGAGGTAGGGGTGTCTCGGGTCGGCGTCCCCGATGTAGTAGAAGTTCGGCGAGGAGTCGAGCAAGGGGAGGTAGTCGGTGTCACGATTGCTCACCAGGCTCCCTCCTGTGTGTTCGAGGTCCGTGTAGGGCGAGAAGAGAATCGAACCCGCCGGCAGTGGTCTCCCCTCGTCGCGCAAGCGGAGCAACAGCGCCGCGGCCAGTCCGCCGCCGGCCGAGTCGCCGGCTACGAGGATGCGGTCCGGTGCGACGCCCTCCTCGAGCAGGCCCTCGTAGGATGCGAGCGCGTCGTCCAGAGCCGCCGGATAGGGATCCGCCGGCGCCAGGCGGTAGTCGGCGGCGAACGCTCTCGAGTGCGTCGCCCAGGTGAGCGCCGCCACGAACCGGCGGTGGGTTGCAGGGTTGCCGGTGACGTATGCGCCACCGTGCAGGTAGAGGATGGTGGCGCGGTCTTCGAGGTCGCCTTTCCGCTCGTGCCACTCTCCCTCGACCTCGCCGGTAGATCCCGGTTGGACCTGCACCAGGGCCCGGAGTTCCTTGGGCAATGGGGGATTGAACTCGGCCTCGAGCCGTCGCCGGTCGGCTCGATCGCCCTCGCCGGCCGCGGCCATCACGAACGCTCGCATGGCGACGACGGTGAGTTCGGTCGACCAGGACCAGGTCGGGACGATGGGGCCGCGAGACAGCCGACGAATCACCCGGCCGATGACGGCGGCCAGCACGGCCACGAGGAGGCGCAGGATGAGTGCAATGCGTTCCATACTCAGACGATAGGCCGCGTCCGGTGCGCCTGTACCCGCCGGATGACCTTGGTGCAGCGAGCCCAGATCGGGGTACTACCCTCCCCCCTCTATGGGACGTTTCCTGGTCCGCAGGGTCATCTCGTCGCTGATCACGCTGCTGCTCTTCGCCACGGTGGTCTTCTTCGTCGCCAAGGTGATGATGCCGGGAGACTTCACCAACAACTTCATGCCCGGGCTGGGCGAACGCAGAGCAGCGCTCCAGGAGGAACTCGGGCTCAACCGGTCCGTGTTCGAGCAGTGGTGGCGGTTCATGGGCAGCTTCGTACAGGGGAAGTTCGGTGAGACGACGGATGGCCGGCCGATCCTCGACCTCATGGGAACGCTGCTGCCGTGGAGCCTGCTGATCTTCACCCTGTCGGTGACGCTGGCGTTTCTCGCCGGACACTGGCTGGGCAAGATCGTCGGTTGGTCGCGCAAGCGCCGACTCAAAGGGCTCATCAGGCTCGGCGCCGTCACCACCCACACGCTCTTCCCTCCCTTTCTGACCTTCGTCCTCGCCGTCGCCTGGATCAACCTGGCCGGCCTCGACGGGCGGAGCGCCATGTCCACGCTCGAGAACGTCGACCAGGGTGGATTCGCCGTGGGCAGGACGTTCATGATTCTGCCCACGACCGGCGAACCGTTGCTGTGGGAGATGTCGATTGGGTTCATCGTCATCGGTGCGCTGGTCCTGGCGCTCCAGCGACCTTTCCGGCGGGTGTTCCGTCGGAGGATCCCGGGCCCCGTGTTGTTCCTGTTGTGGGCGGGATTGAACCTGGGATTGTGGCAATACCTCGGTGAACGCGCCAAGGCGCTGGACATCCTGTTCCTGCTCTCACTGCCTCTGCTGGCCGTCGCCATCCTCACCATCGGCGAGGTGATCCTGGTGGTCGAAGCGGCGATGGACGGGGTCTCGCAGGAGGGTTTCATCGAGACCGCCCGTGCCATCGGCATGTCCGAACGGCAGGTACGCGACCGTCACGCAGCGCGTGTGGCGCTGCTCCCGGCACTGAGCAGGTTCGTCGTCTCGCTTCCCTTCGTGCTCTCGGGGCTCGTCATCGTTGAGTACGCATTCACCGTGCCCTCGCACTACGGCGCCTCCGTCCACTTCCCCGGGCTCAGTTCGGTGCTGTTCGCGTCCCTGCAGGCCCGCGACTACCCGCTCGTGGTCGGCGGACTGCTGTTCATCGGAGTGATCGCCGTCGGTGCCCGGATCGTGCTCGACGTCCTCCACGCCATGCTCGACCCGCGGACCCGCTACGGGCAGTCGGAGCGCTCCTCGGAGATGGCCATATGAAGCGGCGTTCGTGGTGGCGGATCGCCTGGCAACGGTTCCGGTCGAACAAGCTGGCCATGTTCGGGGTCTTCCTCATCGGCCTCTACGCCGTCGCCGCCGTCTCACACCCGATCCTGATGGCCACCGTCTGGGACAGCGAGACCTACCACCCCATCTACGGCCACGACGACGTCATCGTCGAGAAGGTGGTGGTTCTGAACAAGGACGCCGTCACCGATGAGGCAACCCAGATCGAGTTGCCGAGAGCGATGATGATCAACCCGTTCGTGTCCGTCGGCGACACCGTCTCGGAGGTCACGCTCCCGGAGCCGTTCACCGCCGAACATCTCCTCGGCGTGGACAATCTGGGTCGCGATGTGCTGTCGATGGTGCTTGCCGCCAGCACACCGAGTTTCGTCGTGGGGCTCTCGGCGGCCGTCACCACGGCGGTGGTGGGTCTGATCTTTGCCACGATCTCGGCATACCGGCGAGGTGCCACCGACATGCTGATGACGGAGGTCTCGGACACCCTTCAGTTGCTCCCGGCACCGTTGCTGATGGTGATTCTGGGCGCCGGACCGTTTCGGGATTCGCTCAGTCCGCTGGCATTCGGTCTGATCTATGGCGTCGTGTCCGGGGCGTCGGGAGCCGCCATCGTGCTCCGGAGCCAGGCCTTGACGGTGCTGAGCCGTCCGTTCATCGACGCCACCCGGGTCGCCGGTGCGGGAGCGCGCCAGATCATCACCAAACACCTGCTTCCCCATCTCGTGCCGGTTGCCGCCCTGTACATGCTGCTGGGCGCCAGCGGGGCGATCGTTGCCGACGGCTTCGTGTCGTTCCTGGGGTTCAGCGATACCCGGCTGAACTGGGGCACGATCATCTTCTTTGCGCTGTCGTTGCCGCCCGCCAACCGGGCCGGGATTCCGTGGGAGGCGATCGTCGCCGCCGCGGGCGCCATCAGTCTGTTCGCGGCGGCTTTCTACATGATCGGACTCGGGTTCCGGGATATTGCCAGAGCAACCGATTGAGAAAGGGCCGGCGCATGTGCACCGGCCCTTTCGTGACGCTGAGGTCTACTGGTCTAGTAGCGTCCGCCGCCTCCGCGACGCTCCTGCCGCGGCCGGGCCTCGTTGACGGTGAGCCGCCGACCGTCGATATCGGTGCCGTCGAGACCTTCGATGGCCTCCCGGCCGGCAGCGTCGTCCGCCATCTCCACGAACCCGAATCCGCGCGAACGGCCGGTGGATCGATCCATGATGACCTGCGCCGAGGACACCTCGCCGTAGGGGGCGAACAGAGTCTCGAGGCTCGATGACGTGTAGGAGTAGGGCAGATTGCCTACATAGATGTTCATTGGCTGTTTCCTTCTGATGCAACCGACACGAGCTCGACCTCGAAGGTGAGCGCCTGGCCGGCGAGTGGATGATTGGCGTCGATCTTCACCGTTTCGTCCGTGACCTCCAATACGGTCGCGGGCTGTCCGGTGGAGAGCTGCACCATGTCCCCGGCGGACAAACCGTCGGGTGCGTTGGCCTGGGGAACGTCGAACACGAGGTCGTCGCGGACCTCGCCGTACGCGTTTCCGGGTTCGAGACGGAATGTGGATGTTTCGCCTATGGAGAGCCCACCGACTGCTTCCTCGAATCCGGGAATCACTTGCTCGGCCCCCATCTCGAACTCGAGGGGGTCTCCTCCACGGGAGGAATCGAACTCGGTGCCGTCATCGAGCGTGCCCGTGTAGTGGATCGCTACACGGTCGCCGGGGTTCGGCATATTGTCTCCTTTCTCAGTTTCTCGTTTCGCGCTCGTGCCAGACGGCTTGCGCCGTTCGGCACGGCACGGTGCTGCTACAGGCCCCAGACCCGATCAGCGAGATACGGAAAAGAGACACTGCAGTCGCAGTTTCGTGCAACTGCCGGGACAGACTTTAGCGCGGCCGCGCCGGGGAGCCATTGGGGAGTAATGCCGGTGGTTGTGGCCCGCATGCGCGATTCTGGTCGAATGCACAGACTCATCGCAGCCGGCGCCGTCGTTGTCCTCGTCGCCGGGGGCTGCACCTCGTCGAACGAGATACCCGCAGGAATCGCCGTTTCGACGACGGTGCCGGTCGAAACGACGACGACGCTCGTTACGCCGACGACCGTCGCTACGCCGACGACCCGGATCAGCCCCGGCACCACAACGACGACGAGCACGACCACCACGACGACGCTCCCCGAGCTCCAGGGGGTTTCGATCGAGGTGGTGGGTGACGGCTTCGACCAGCCGGTGTTCGTCGCTCCCGGCCTCTCCTCGGGTGAACTCCTCGTCGTCGAGCGAGAGGGAGTGGTCGTGTCGATCGACCGATCGGGCGAGCGGACGGTGTTTCTGGACCTCTCCGGAGTGGTCGGCTCCTCGGGCATCGAGCAGGGTTTGCTCGGATTTGCCCTACACCCGATCGACGGCGATCGATTGTTCGTCTACTACACGCTGCCGTCCGACGACTCGACGCTGATCGAGATACCCCTCGCGGGCGGGGTTCCGGATCCAGATCGATCGACCACCATCCTCACCTTCGAGCAGCCGACGAACCGTCACAACGCAGGAATGCTGCAGTTCGGGCCGGACGGCTACCTCTACCTCTCGCTCGGTGAGGGCGGTGCCGCGACGACCCACGCTCAGGATCCGGCCACGCTGCTCTCGTCGATCCTGCGCATCGACGTCGACGGTGGTATGCCGTACGCGGTGCCGGCCGACAACCCGTTCGTGGATGGAGGAGGGGCCGCCGAGGTCTGGGCGTACGGGTTGCGGAATCCCTGGAGATTTGCCATCGATGACGTCGCCGGGATGATGTACATCGCCGACGTCGGACACTCGGATTGGGAGGAGATCAACGTCGTGCCGCTGGAGCAGGCGGGCTACAACTTCGGGTGGTCGGTCATGGAGGGGACGCATTGCTTCTCGTCCTCGGACTGCTCGTCCGACGGTCTCGTGCTGCCGGTGATCGAGTACTCGCACGCCGACGGTTGCTCGATCACGGGAGGTTTCGTCTATCGGGGATCGGCCATCCCGGAGATCGATGGCCACTTCTTCTACTCCGACTGGTGCACCGGGTTCATCCGCAGCTTCCGCTACGAGGACGGGCGGGTGGTCGATGAGCGGGACTGGACGGCGGAACTGGGCTTCTCGGGGCAGGTGAACAGCTTCGGTCTGGACGGTGACGGAGAGTTGCTGATCGCCACCTGGGGTGGAACGGTGTATCGCTTGGTCCCCGTGCGGTAGCGACCGGTCCTCAGGATCGACCGTTGTCGGCCTCGGCCCAGAGTTCGCGCATGATCTCCGACCGCTCGAGCAGTTCATCGAGCGTCCCCCGGTCGACGATCCGCCCCCCATCCATCAACAGGATCTGATCGGCGCGTCGCAGCGCCACCCGGCGGTGCGAGACCACCAGGCAGGTGGCCTCGCGTCGTTCGAACAGGCGCGTCCACAGCTCGGCTTCGGTGTGCAGATCCAGCGCCGACGAGAGATCGTCGAACACCAGCAACTCGGCCTCGGTGGCGAACATCCTGGCGGCAGCCGACCGCTGCAACTGGCCACCCGAGAGCTTCACCCCCCGGGCGCCGACCAGGGTGGAGAGCCCGTCTTCGAGCCGTTCGAGATCGGGATCCAGCACGGCGAGCGCGACCGCCTCCCGCAGCCGCTCACGAGTCACCCGCTGACCGAGGGCGATGTTGTCGGCCAGGCTGTCCGAGAACAGGCGCGGCACCTGCGGCGTGTAGGCGGACCGCGGTGGAATCAGGAAGGAAGCCGGGTCCTCGACGGCGACGCCGTTCCACCGGATGGTCCCCTCGAACGGCACCAGTCCGAGCAAAGCCCTCAGCAGGCTCGTCTTGCCGGACCCGATCTTGCCGGTGACCACGGTGAAGCTGTTCCGTTCTACGACGAACGAGACGCCGGCGATCCCATCGTCGGAGTCCGGATAGGTGAAACTCAACTCTTCCACTTCGAGCCGGCGGAGCCGGTCTCCTGGAGCCAGTTGCACCGGTGGCAGGTCGGGTACGTCGCCCGACAGAGGCACACGGGTCCGGTCCATCAGCGCTTCGTCCGGCGCGTCGACCGCCAGGCGGCGGATGCGCTCGAAGGCTACGCCGGTCCTTCGATACTGAGCGATGATGTCACCTGCGAACGCCGTGTACCCGGTCAGCCGCGGCAGGTAGGTGAGGAACACGGCCAGGTCACCGACACTGAAGTCCCCGTCGCGAATGGCGCCGGCGGCGACAATCAAAACGATCGCCGTTCCAACCGTCGCCATGTTGACGTTGATCGACCGGAGCAGTTCGGTCAGGAACGTGTCGCGCAGCGCCGCCGTCCTCCGGACCTGATTCAGCTCGCGGAACTCGTCGAGCACCGGCTCCTCGGAACGCGACAGCTTCACGGCTTGCACCGCGCCGAAGGTCTCACCCACGAAGCCGGTGACGTTCTCGGTTGCGGTGCGCATCGCTCGGCGGCGGTCGCGGATCTGCGGGCTCAACGACTGGGTCAGGATCCCGGTCAGCAGCAGGGGGATCAGGATGAGCCCGGTGAGGCCGGCGTCGATCCCGGTCATCACCCAGATGGAGCCGCCGGCGAAGAGCAGCAGTCCACCGAGGTCGACCCAGTTCTCGACGTACTCGAGCAGGTCGTCGACATCATCCCGGAAGGTCGAAACCGCCTGCGACGGATCGACTTCCAGCGTCCGTGACCCCGGAGCTTCGAGCAGCCATCTGAGCAGGTTGCGGCGCAGTTGCAGTGCCTGGTCGTTCCAGTAGGTGATCCAGGCGATGTCCCCGAACCAGAGGACCCCGTTCCGGCCGATCGCCAATGCTGCGAACACGATGACCGGGGTCCAGGCACTCGCACGGGCAGCTTCCGCTCCCGACAGGTGATCGAATACGGCACCGATCAGGATGCCGAAGACGACCGGCATCGAGTGAACCAGCGCCCAGAGGACGGCGCTCAGCGCGAACAGCCCCGGGCGGTAGCGGATCATTTCCCAGCCGAGTCGGAGCGTGCTCATGTTCTGCTCTCGATCTTTGTAGGTTCACGCCAACCGACACTCCGTCCCAGCATGTCGCTCTGCTCACCTGCCGTGAGCAGGCGCGCGTAGTGGCTGCCCGGATCGGCGGCGAGGTCTCGACGTGCGCCGTGTTCCGCGATCCGACCGTCGGCCACCACCATGATCTCGTCGGCACGCTGCACCGTGTCGAGACGGTGAGCGACGATCACCACCGTCCTCCCACTGAAGAGCCGCTCGGTCGCCAGCGCCAGCATGGCCTCGGTGGCGGGGTCGAGACGGGACGATGGTTCGTCGAGAATGACGAGGCCCGGATCCTGCAGGAACACCCGCGCAAACGCCAGGAGCTGCGATTCACCTGCGGACAGCCCGGCGCCGCCCGCTCCCAGCACGGTATCGAGCCCGAGGCTGCCGATCCACTCGCCGAGTCCGGCCGCATCGAGCACCTCGAGGATTTCTCCGTCTGCTCTGGCCTGGTCGAAGAAGGTGAGGTTGTCGCGGACCGTCGCCCGGAACAATTGCACATCCTGGGTGACCACGCCGACCCGGCTTCGCAGCGAGGCGGGGTCTACCGACCGCAGGTCGACACCAGACAGCCGGACCGCCCCTTCGGTGGGATCGTAGAGCCGGGAGATGAGACGGGTGATCGTGGTTTTCCCGCCGCCGGTGCGGCCCAGCAGGCCCAGCACCCTCCCCCCGTCGAGGTCGAAGGTGACGCTCTGCAACACAGGGCGCCGGTCGTAGGCGAACGAGACGTCCTCGAATGAGATCGACAGCGGACCGGGTGGTAGCGGTTCGGAGCCCGACTCGTCGAGCCGGCTCGTCAAGGCCCGAAGCTCATCGATGCGGATGATGCCGCCGGCCGCCTTCTGCAGTTCCTGGAACTCCTGGGCGACCTGTTCGATGGGCGTCCGGACGAGCTGTGTGTATTGCACGATGAGGTAGGCGGTGCCGACCGTGATGTCGCCACGCAGCACCAGCCACACGCCGACGGCGAGCGCGATGGCATCGCCGGACCAGAACGCCACATTCGAAGCCACCCAGAACACGGTCCGTTTCCTCCAGGCGGCGGTCGTCTTTGAGAAGAAGTCGCGCATCACGCCGACGAAGCGGAGCATCATGAAGCGGCCGGCGCCGTTGGCGCGGATGTCGTCGATGCCGGCGAGGCGTTCCTCGATGAACCCGTAGAGGCGCGCCGAGGTCTCCCGTTCGACTTCCGATGCCTGCACCGCCAGGCGTCGCATCCGGAGGATCAACGTGAGGACGCCGGCCACGTACACGGTGATGGCCAGCCCGATCCGGGCGTCGGTCACCCACGACACCACCAGCACGCCCAGCAGGAGGAGGCCGCTGCCGAGCAGGCGGACGAGGAAGCGGGAGAGGAAGTTGGAGACGGCGGTGACGTCACCGTCGATGCGCTCGATCATCTCGCCGGGGGTGGTGTCGTTGTGGTATCCCATGTCGAGCCCCAGGAGGTGCCTGGTGAGGTCCTCCCGGAGGGCGTTGGTGGCGGTCCACCCGACGTCGGCGCCGAGGTAGGTGGCGCCGGCCGACAGGAACTGGTTGGCGACGCCGGCCAGGAGATAGGCGATGCCCGCTCCGACGAGCGCACCCACCGCGGCGCCGGCAAGCGCCGAGTCGATGAACGTGCGCAGGATCAGCGGGACGGCGATCTGCAGCCCGATCGACGCCAGCAGGGCAGCACTGAGCATCGCCACCCGTCCTGCCTGGGGACGGAGGTAGCGAGCGAGGGTCTGCCGGTAGCTCGGTGCCGTCACGTACTCATTCCTCAACCGTTCTCGCGCGTGGATGTGCCTCCATAGGGTCATGGTCACGCGCGGAAACGGGATCTTGTGGTGGTTGTCGGTTGGGTCCGGTTGGAAAGCTACCGGAGTCGCCGCCGTCCGGTCGGCGAATTACGCGGTCGGCAACCGTCCGGCGAGCCACTCCTCGGTCCGGTCCCAGAGGTCCTGCGCCAGGGAGTCGTTCGCAGCCAGTTCGCTGATCCGCCTCTCCTTGCGCTGCCCGTAGTAGCGGCCCGTCACCCCTTGCAGGTCGGGTTCGGTCGCCGCCCAGATGGAGGTGTCGGCGCCTTCCTCGATCGACATTCCCTTGCGTGCAAACATCCTCTGCAGAGGGCCCGGCAGGTCGCGCCAGATCTCACTGGCGACCAGACCCGGATGCACGATGTGCACGTCGACCCCTGTCCCGTCGAGGCGTCGCGCCCACTGCCGGGCGTCCAGGATGTTCGCCAGTTTGGACAGCCGGTACTCGGGGTTGCCCAGCAATGACGACGTACGCCGCCGGGCGCGGTCCCAGTCGACCTTCTTCACGTTGTGGTGCACCGACGAGGCGACCACGATCAGCCGTGCCGGCGCCGATGCGATCAGCAGGGGCTCGAGCCAGCGGGTGAGCAGGTGGTGCCCCAGGTGGTTGGTGGCGAAGGCGATCTCGAAACCTTCCGGGGTGACACCCCTGGTCCCGCCGACACCGGCGTTGTTGATCAGGACATGTAGCGGCCGGCCCGAATCGATGANNGGTGAGGCGAGGTCCATCTCGACGAAGGTCGCCGATCCGCCGTCGGCGTTGATCTCGTCCACCACGGCCTCGGTCCGCTCTCGAGACCGGCCCGCGAGGGTGAGGACTGCTCCGCGCCGGGCGAGTTCTCGTGCCGTTGCCTTGCCGATTCCCGCACTGGCGCCGGTGATGGCCACGTGCTTGCCGGAGATGTCCCAGATCATCTCAGTCCTTGAATTCGGCAGGATCGAGCCGGCGCCGATCGACCGCCACATCGAAGACGTCCCCCCGGAAGTAGTGGCCCGCCGCATCGAAGTTCTGCCGTTCACGTTGCACCGCGCGCACGTCGATGTCCGCGACGACCAGGCGCTCTTCGTCGGGCACGGGCGCCACCACCCAACATCCGTCGGGTCCGGCGATGGCCGAACCGCCGTTGTAGAAGCTGACCTCACCATGAGCGAGGGCCTCCCGGTAGAGGGGGAAGCTCTCCGGGATGTCCTCCGGTCGTAGCAGCGCGCTCGCCGACAGGACGAAGCAGCGGCCCTCCCTGGCGATGAACCGGGTGATGTCCTCGGTGAGGCGCACTGCGCCCGGCCAGGCAGCGACGTGCAGGTCCATGCCCTGGGCGTAGAGCGCGTGGCGGGCGAGCGGTACCCAGTTTTCCCAGCAGTTGAGGCCGCCCACGCGAGCGCGCCCCAGGTCGTGCACCTGCAAACCGTGCCCATCTCCGGTGCCCCACACCAGCCGTTCCTCGTACGTGGGCATGAGCTTGCGATGTGCCGAGACGATGCCGGCGGCCGGATCGATGGCAACCAGAGTTGCGTACACCGTGCCGCGGCTCCGGGAACGTTCGGTGATGCCCAGATAGGTGAACACGCCGGTCGCCGCCACGGTGTCGGTGATCGTCCGGAGTTCGGGTCCGTCGAGGTCGACGGCTGCGTCGAGGTAGTAGGCGTACGCCGCCTTCTGGTCCTCCGCCTCCCAACGGGCGCCGTCCGTGCGCGGCACCCAGAAGGGATAGCCACTGAGGAACACCTCCCCGAAGGCAACCAGATCGACGCCGTCGTTCGCCGCCTTCCCGATCCACTCGATCACTCGCTCGGTGGTGGCGGCCGGGTCGCCCCACACGGAAGCCGTTTGTGCCGCTGCTATTCGCATGGATGGGACGCTAGCCACTCGCTCGCTGCAGCAGTGACAGCAACATCACGGTCGGTTCCAGGGCCCGCACGGAGTGGGGAAGCCCGGCCGGCATGTGGACCCAGCCTCCGGGCTCGAGCACCGTCTCCCGATCGCCGAGGACGAGGTGGGCCCGTCCTTTGATGATCTGCACGATCGCCGGCTTCGATGCGGTGTGTTCGGTCAGTTCCTGGTCCGTATCGAATCCGAATAGCACGAGCCGGATGTCGCCGTCCTTGAAGAGAACTCTGCTGAGCGTCCCATCGCGCGGGATCTCGAGTTCCGCAGTGACTTGTTCGATGATCGTGGCTGCCTCATCCATCTACACAGGATACGGCTGTGGCCGCACCGCCGGTGACTCAGAGGGGTGCCCGCACCGCTACCATCTCCGCCTCATGTCCGCCGCCCCCTTTCGCAATGTCGCCCTGATCGCGCACGTCGACCACGGCAAGACCACCCTCGTGGATGCAATGCTGCAGGCCGCCGGGGTGTTCGCCGCCCACGAGGCCCCGGTCGAGCGCGTCATGGACTCCGACGACCAGGAGCGCGAGCGCGGGATCACGATCCTCGCCAAGGCGGCGTCGATCGAGTGGAAGGGCGTGCGGATCAACCTGGTCGATACACCCGGCCATGCCGACTTCGGCGGCGAGGTGGAGCGGGCGCTGGCGCTCGTGGACGGCGTGCTGCTCCTCGTCGACGCCGCCGAGGGCCCGATGCCCCAGACCAGGTATGTCCTCTCCAAGGCACTCGCCGCCCATCTCCCCGCCGTGGTGGTGGTGAACAAGGTCGACCGCGCCGATGCNNCTACCAGTTGTTCTTCGATCTCGACGCCGACGATCACCACATCGAATTCCCGATCATCTCGTCGATTGCCCGGTTCGGAAGGGCCGTTCATGGTGCCGGAATGCCGGGGGAGAACGACGATCTCTCGCCGCTGCTGGACGCCATCGTCGAGACGGTGCCGGCGCCCGGCGGCGACCCGGCCGCTCCTCTGCAGGCGCTCGTCACCAACCTCGATGCATCCGACTACCTGGGCCGCCTGGCGATCGGGCGGGTCGTGCAGGGCACGCTGCGATCGGGTGACCAGGTCGTCCTGTGCCACTCCAACGAGGAAGAGCCGCCGCTGCGGCGCAAGCTCACGCAGCTGATGGGGTTCTCCGGTCTCGGCCGTGTGTCCGTCGAAGAGCGAACGGCCGGCGACCTCTTCGTGGTGGCCGGCTTTCCCGAGGTGGAGATCGGGGACACCCTCGCCGCCGTCGACAATCCGGTTCCACTCCCGCGCCTGCAGGTCGATGAGCCGGTCCTGAGAATGACCTTCGGCGTCAACACGTCGCCGCTGGCCGGCAAGGAAGGGACCCACCTCACCTCCCGGCAGATTCGCGAGCGGCTCGAGCGGGAAGTGCTCGGCAACGTGTCGATCCGCATCGGGCCCACCTCGTCGCCCGAGGTGATCGAAGTCGCCGGACGCGGCGAGCTGCAGCTGGCCGTGCTCATCGAGGCGATGCGGCGCGAGGGCTTCGAGCTGCAGGTGAGCCGGCCCGAGGTGATCCTCCGGGAGATCGACGGGAAGCCGCACGAACCGCTCGAGCGAGCCGTCGTCGACGTGCCGGACGAGCACGTGGGGACCGTGACCCAGGCGGTCGCACCCCGGAAGGGCACGGTCACCGATATGAGGCCCGGGGACCGAGGGCGTACCATCATCAGTCTCGTGGCCCCGTCGCGAGGGCTGCTCGGGTTTCGCTCGCTGCTGATGACGGCAACCAGGGGAACCGGGCTCGTGCATCAGCACCACGACGGGTGGATGCCGTGGGCCGGGGACCTCCCGCACCGGCAGGGCGGAGCCATCATCTCCGACCGCCGCGGCGTGTCGACGGGATTCGCCCTCGACAACCTGCAGAAGCGCGGCGAGCTGTTCATCGGTCCCGGCGAGGAGGTCTACGAGGGCATGATCATCGGTGAGAACTCCCGTCCCGATGAGATGCCTGCGAACCCGGCCAAGACGAAGCAGCTCACCAACATCAGGGCAGCCGGATCCGACGACGCCATCAAGCTGAAGCCGCCGCGCCGGCTCACGCTCGAAACGGCCATCGAGTGGATCGCCGACGACGAACTGGTCGAGGTGACTCCGAAGTCCATTCGCGTGCGGAAGCGGCACCTGACGGAGAGCGACCGGAAGCTGGCCGCCAAGCGCCGGTGACCGCACCGAAGGAACACACACCGAAGAACCC
>JABAHS010062370.1_pt1 | contig 27419 bp, 19 predicted proteins | sample 7062111 | NCBI WGS metagenome assembly JABAHS01 (sample SAMN14534600, study PRJNA622989) | marine sediment metagenome | biome: marine biome [ENVO:00000428]; feature: marine pelagic biome [ENVO:01000023]; material: deep marine sediment [ENVO:00002113]; isolation source: pool of 4 deep marine... | reverse complement strand
GCACCCGTATACATTCTTCAGGGAATTGGACCGGGCCGGGCTCCTCAGGGAGAACATAGTTTTAGGCGCAATCCTTTGTAAGGGTTTCGGGGGCGATACGGGAGACAACTACCTCGAGTCCTACGCCCTGAACCGAACGGGGGGAGCCAACCCAATAAAGAGGATCGAGTTCCAAGAGTGGGTCACTCAGGTGTTCGTAGATCCCTTCACAAGCGGCCCTGAGGTAGAAAGCGTGTACTGGCTTTGGTACGATGTGCAACGTGCCACATCAGTCACGTATAAAACGTGACGCCAATTCGTTACTCCTTTTTTATTTTTTCCCATACGCTCTTCGATAATTGGCCTCTTATTCGAAGGAAATAGCCCATCTTAAGCATAGTCTATAGTCTATACTGTTTTAATAGTTCCTCCCTTACTTAAGGCCCCTTCCTTCTTTACTCTACGGTACGAGAGGTTAACCTCCCTTTTTCCCCTTTAGGTTAGTGCTCAGACTAGTCTTAAAAGACAGTATCTCCGAAAAAGGTAATGAAAGGTGAAGAATGAGATCTATTTTAGAGGGTGGAAGAAAAAGAAGTCGAGAACAGAGTTTATTTGTGCTTCTTGTGGGAAGTTATTTACTCCATCTCGATACAACCTTGAGTATTGGGGAGTAGGATACTATTTAGGATCTACAAACTTGGATTATAAAGTGTTTAAGTGTAAATGTGGTAATGTAGTGGTAATTGATGTACCTACTAAATATGGACAAGTAAATCCCCAAAGTTTATTCAGTCCTGAGAGACAGTTTAATCAGTTAGAGAGATGTGAAAGTATTGATGATGAACTTGAATTTCTATATTGTAAAACTGATATTGATTGGTTAACAGCTGATTTGTTAAGAGAAAAAGCGAGGAGAGAACTTGGCGGCGTATTTAGTCCTTTTCGTCGAAAGAGAGATAATGCAGGACTACTGGTTGATGATGATGGAATTGTAGGTTATCAACTTTGGAATGTTGTAGACTTTTCAGAAAGAAAAGAAGTGAAGCTTGAAGAAACATATGCTGTTGGAAGACAACTTTATATCCTTCCAAGTAAAAGGAGGCAAGGTTATGCCAGACGTCTCTTTAATTATTGGGTTTCAACCTATGCGGATCCTATTAACGATAGATTTTGTGTAGAAACGCCAAATCGAGAAATGGTTAATTTACTCGATAAACTTGGCTTTATAGAATACGATGATGATACTATAAAACTAAAAAGGCAGAAAAAATGCATTATCCTAGGAGGTATTAATTTCAATATCTTTAGTAGCAACTTATGATATGTACCTATAGGAAGCTATGAATCTCTTGTGGTAGCCCCTCCTTGTGACCCTTTATCTGTTCCTATAATTTCTTTTCTGGGAGTATGATCTTCCTTGCCCGTTTTACCATAAAGTTATAGGAAAAGCCAATTGACAGTTATTACCCTCATACTTTACTGTCCACAGTAAATGTGTGAATCCTGTTCAAACGTGCTCCAGCTTGTTTAACTTTTCCCGTTCTCTCCCCTTGGGGGTTCTACCCACGTGTTCAACGGTGCCTTAGTAGAGGTCATGGACTTCCAAAGCTTCATCCGCTCTTACTTCTAACATCTTTTTTACGCCTTGAGAGAGCAACGATCCGCAGTCCTTCACGTGGAACTTTCTACAACGTTTCTGCTATATATAAAAGATGATGGATTGGTGGGAATGCTTTCTCTGCTGTTATTCCTAGAAGAGTACAGCTGTTTATTGACTTCTGCTTTCTTCCTAGAAGAGTCACCTACACCACCTCCGTTTTGCTGAAGAGGTGCACGGCGTGAGGTGGGCTCCCTATTTTTTATCAACCTTGAATATATAAAGGTAGTAACCGTAGTATTGGGTGGATTTTAAGGATTTGGTAAGCTGTGTTAAGATGAGAAAGATCCAGGGGGCGTTGACCGCTCTCCTTTTAATCACATCGATCTTGACGTCTATGCCTCTCGCCCATACACAGGAAACGAATGAGAAGACTAGACAAGAGCAGACATTTATCACAGAATTTAACGGTAGCAAGCTGAAGAATCCCGTTCCTATCGCCGAATTTTTTAGCGATTTCGCGGGAAAAAGAGCAAAGCAACAAGGAAAGCAAGAAAGAGAAGAGAAAAAAAGCCTAACTATCGAAGCAAGCCAAGCAAGTAAAAAGAAAGAAATCGCGGAAAGAGGCGTACGCTCGCTATTCACACAAAGCCAAGACCCCTACATAAACATTACTTTTCCCCCTAATGGAACCAATTTTGCGTGGGACAACCAGACTCAGACCTGCAACGTATCGATCCGATGGATCACCAACAGCACCCAACAGATCGAACGGTTTACGATCGATTGGGCACTGGGAGAAGGGCGAAACGAAACGCAGGTCATCGAAAACGGGAGCGTGAGGATGGCAACGCACACGTACACGTATTATCGAGCGAACCACACAATACGGTTGACGGTGGTCGATGGACGAAGGAAACNNCCCTTCCCCTCCGTCTCTACAAGCTTTTGTTGACCTGCTAAAGCCGACCTGGTCGACAAACGACGTGACCCAAACGACGATCGAGTGAGAGGCTTGGGCTGAGGGTGATTATGTGGGCTTTTCCACGCGTCTCTTCATCGACGGCAATGAGAAGGCAATGCACACGCAGGAGGGCACGTATGCCTACAACTGGGTGAACATCGCGAAGGGGGAACACACGATCAGGGTTCATGCGACGGCGATGGATGAAGGCGGTAACCTAGCAGGGGATGATGAAGAAAAGGATGTGAACATTGGGAGCGATACCCCCTCGGTCTCCATCACGTACCCCAAGGAGAGGGAGGCAACAAATGCTCATGACGTAACCGCCGAGTGGACTGGACACAGTGACTTTAGCACGATAGCCTACTATGACCAACTCTCCCTCGCCCTCACACAGCTCGCCTACGCCCAAGACGCGTACAACACAGACTCAAAAGCGGCATTCCTCCTGATAAAAGCCGTCCGCCAACTCCGATACCACAGTGAACACACACTACCACCGAAATATGGTAAACTGAAGGAATGGCTAGATGACTCTTTAAAAGACAAACCGAAAGCCCGTGACATCTATTATACCCTTCAAGAAATAGAGGCGTACGAGAAAAGACTTGGAGAAGAAGGGATGGAAAACATCTATGAGGACAGGGTCAAGCCCTCCATAGAAGATATGAGGGAAACGGTAATCCCAGAGTTAGAAAAGAAAGATAGGAAGGAGATACTTGAAAAACTGGAGCATGGAGAACTGGGGTTGAAGGAGAAGAACGACAGACTGCACGACAGACTCAAATTTCTGCTCAGAGAGGGGACGTTTCTCGTTAAAAATGGAAGGATAACCGTCATGAGCCCGATGACCATCGCGAAGCTGGTGGCAACGGAGAGGAGGCTTAAGAATATTCACCTGGTCAAGGACGCACCTGATGTGGACGTGGGAGAGAGTGAAACGTGGTTCTTGTCAAGCGGGATCAGCCTGTGGTGGGTAAAGGGGCGGATGAAAGGCGAGGATGTTGATGTGAGCGTGGAGGGAGTGGAAGAAAAACTGGGAGAAATAAAAGGAGAACTACAGAAGCAGGGACTCAAGCGTACAATAAAAGACCCCTTTGAAGGTGAGGTGGACGCAACGGGAGAAGGGGAGATGAGGAGCACGGAACTAATGCTCGGTTATCTAAAGGGAATGAGGGATGCGATAAGTAAATCCCGAAGCATAGGCAAAGAACAGAGGAGGGAGCTGTGGAAAAAACTGAGAGAGACAAGGACGGACTTGGTGAAAAAATACTCCGAGAAGGTAATGAAAAACATCGAGGAAAAGAGCTTCACCCTTGACGGAACGGTAGGGAGAGAAGAAGGAGAGCTCGTCCTCAACAAGAAGGCGAAGGATAAAATCGAAGACATACTTAAGGGCATGGGCTACACGGTAGAAGAGGCAAAAGAAATAGCGGGGGACATCGAGGCGAAGGTAACGGATCGGGTCTCAAACATGCTCGACTCAAAGAAATTCCAGCAGAGGCAGACGAAAGTCGCAGAATTCGCCATAGCACTCACACCACTTGGAGGCATGGCATTCCTCCTCAAAAACATCATACGCTACATTACGTCGAACACGAGGCTCCAAGCACTCCTCCAGCACTCATTTCTGGGCAAGGTGGTGAACAAGCTGAAGAGCGGCAAAATAACAGAGTATATCCAGAACCTCGTCCAGAACTTCTTCACCGGTATAATTGTCGGGTTAATGAGCTTTGTAGGTGTGGTGATCGGAACGCTTGTCGTCAGGTTCACGACCGATAAAAAGGGATTAAAGAACGCCCTTGACGGGGACAAGGACTTGGGGGACACATTAAAAGAGAACTCACCCTTGCTCGGCTTCCTCTGGTTTAAGCTCCCAACGGTCGCATGGCTAGTCATCTCTGCTGTCCTCTTCCCGTTCATGCTCGTCGTCATCTCCCACAAGTACCTCAAGGAGATAAGCCTCGGAAAGGGCGGGGCCGCCATCTTCACGGGGTTGACTGGGATCTCAGCATACGCTTACATGAACGGGAAGGACATGTTCGGTGGCGTCCCCTTCTTCGTCTCTTTAAGCGGGATGCTCTGGATTTGGGACGAGTTCGACGACTTCCAGGACGCGTGGGATCAGATAACCCATGATAGTAATGACGGAACTGGGCTGGTGGACTACGCGGAGATGTTCCTCTTACCGTTCATACTCGGGTTCTTCGGGGCGATGTTTGGCATGACTGACCCGATGGCGCTCGTGATACCCGGGAGGCTCGGCTTCGTAAAGTACACGACGACCCCATTTCCCAAGCCCTGGAATTGGATCGCACCCGCCCTGTACGGGATGGTAGCTACCTTGATAGGCGGGATCGTGGCTAGCGGGGGCGTCGGTGGGTTCGCCATCTACATGATCGGCTCTATCCTCGCCAACTTCGCCATGCGGGGGTCTTAAGTGTCATCTCCTGATGTTTAATTGTTTATGTACTTAAATGTGTGTTGTAATGAGTGTAAGGGGATAAAATGGAATATGCGACTTACGGCGAGAAGGAACTTTTGAAGGGAGAAGTTGCAGCCCTGAAAGAACTCGAGAAACAGTTGGGTAGGCCGCTGTATCGGAGGAAGGAAGGATTCGGGGGGATCCCAATGGACTCGCTTAAGTATTACTTCTCTAAAGAGGACGGGAAGGTGGTCAGGCTGAATATTGGTGGGTGGGATGTATGCGACGTCACCCTGGTGGGGCACCTTAAGCACCTTAGGAACCTTGGTCTTGCTGAGACTGACGTCTCCGACCTTTCTCCTCTGAAAAACTTGAAAGAACTGCGGGTACTAAAACTCATGAAAACGAAAGTCTCTGACCTCACCCCCCTCAGGGGCTTAAAGAAGCTGAGGGTACTCTGGCTCAATGACACGAATGTTTCCGATGTCTCCCCCCTTAAGGGGCTGAAAGAGCTAAGGAAGCTTTACCTCATGGATACGAATGTTTCCGATGTCTCCCCCCTTAGGAGTTCAAAGAAGTTAATGAGGCTCGATCTTGACGATACGGATGTCTCCGATGTCTCCCCCCTTAAAGGGTTGAAGAACCTGCGGGCTCTTTTTCTTAACAGGACGAACGTATCAGATGTCTCCCCCCTACGGGATCTCAAGAAGATGGAGAGGCTTCAATTCGCGGTGACGGATGTCTCCGACATTTCCCCCCTTAATGGTCTTAAGAGCTTGAAGTGGCTGGATATAGCGGAAACTGACGTCTCGGATATTTCCCCGCTTGAGGGTTTAAAGAACTTGAAGGAGCTGGTTGTTGACTATCCTATAATTGCCAAGAACAAGGATTTATTGGAGGAGTTACGGGAGCGGGGGGTTGATGTGCGGCGGGTATAGATTATCGGTAGTCTGATTGGGAGCCCCAAAAGGAGGAACACGTTCAGAAAGGGAAGGTCAGGAATGAATTCGATACTCATCTAAAGGAAGCACGTTTATTTGCATACTTCCTAAATAGTAATGATATCTTTTCTTCTAGCGCATAGCTTTCTTTTTTCTCCGTGAGATACCCAATAATAGGGAGATTCGCCTCTTTCGCCTGATTTCCTAAGGGAAATACCATCCAGTTCTTGTTGGATGAAGAGACGTCGCTCCTAGGGGTTTTTTAATAGATTCTATTTCTAATAATAAAGCGATAACCTAAAGAATGAGGATAGTGTGTTTCTCCTGAAGTTGTATGAATTACGGTAACGGTGGTTTGATGGCTGGCATGAAAAGAGCATCTCTCATTGCGGAAAAGCTCAAAGAAAAAGTGAATTCAGGAGAGCAATACGAGCTTGTTGACAGTGAAGAGAATTTCGTCCTTAAAAGAGCACGGCTTCTTATTTCTGACTATCAAAAGGCTCGCACGTTAAAAAAAATGGTGCTAGAAGAATATGCGGGAAGTTGTATAGAAGAAATCATCGGTTCTTCTCCTGTATCAAATGAATATGGCGAAGTGATTCATAGGGAAGAATCAATCGAGATGACATTTCCTCATAAGACGTGTAAAGAGAACATCCTTTCAGATTTGAAATTAATCCATGGAATAGGTCCTGTACGGGAGAGACGGCTAAAATCTAAGGGTTATAATACGATTATGGATTTAAACAAGCATAAGACGTGGGGGGCACAAGCTAGCTCACTAATGGATGCTTATGAGTCAAATCCTCAAAGGATCATGCAAAAAATCTCTCAGATGAAATCTGCCTCAGATCCTCTCGCATTAGATCTCTCAGACTTTTTCAACGAGGAAGATTTCGCTGTTTTAGATATTGAAACTATGGGGATGTCCAATCAACCTATTATCCTTTTAGGAATCGCGTTACCGCTTCAAAATCAAGCGAGAATCACGATACACCAATTCATCCTTAAGGATATCGGTCAAGAATTAGCAGCGTTACAGGCGTTCTTCGAGAAACTTAGTGAACGAAAGATTCTTTTGACGTTTAATGGAAAATCGTTTGATGTACCATATATAGAACGGAGATTTAATTTTTATGGCCTCCAGAGAAGAATTAACCAAATTCACTTTGATCTCCTCCATTTCTCGAAACGTGCTTGGGGAAGGCACCTCTTGAACTGTAGACTCACTAACATCGAGCGGGAAGTTCTTGGAGTGAACCGAGTGATAGATATTCCCAGTGCTATGGTGCCCGAATTTTATCAAACATACAGAGAAAAGAACAACCCTGGACCATTAGTCCCCATTTTGGAACATAATAAACAAGATCTCTTGTCTCTTTTGGAACTTTTCGGAAAAGTTAGTGAAGAGCTCCCAAGAGAGTAGAATATCTTAAGAGAATAAGGAAATGGACAAACAATTGGTACACAACTTAATACCAGAAAAAAGGAAAGAGAGCTCTGGGTGGTACCTTCGGGATCTCGTCTAAAGAAGTCACTAGCCTCAGGTGTTCTTCTTTACGAACTCATACGTGTGTTCAAGCATCGATTGGTGACGATCAGTATCTACTTCATACGGAAAGTCTGGCCAGTTATCGTAGGCTTCTAGTTCCGCTTTTCTCCTACCAAGTTTAACGAATCTTTTCATTTCTTCAACTAGATCGTTTAAGTAATTTCTGTGGAGTTTTAGTTCTTCAGTTTTTGTTATTGGCCCATGACCAGGCACAACTTTCTTTGGATGGCTTTTGATCATCTCATCAAGGGCTTGTATCCAAAGATAAGGATCAGCAGTAGGATCGCCTCCGTAAGGATAGGTTTTAGCAAAGAGTAAATCTCCTACGATTAAGATGTCTTCATCAGGCAAATAGACGTAAACGTCTCCCTCAGTGTGACCGTTTGCTTCCACAATCCTAACTTTTTTACCCGCTTCTTCAATAGTGTATCTCTCTTCAAATGTTTTGGTAGGAAGCACTATTCGTAGGTCTTTCCACTTCTTTTTAAGCTCTGGAGTCTCTTTCATTCGTTCCTTGAGGTTTTCCTCTGTCCATTGTACTTCTTTATTCTTCTTCATTATATTATATGTGGCTTTAGTGGAGAGTATTTCGCAATCTTCAAAGACTTGGTTACCAAAGACGTGGTCTGTATGGTAATGGGTAAGGATCACGTACTTGAATGGTAGACCAGTTTCTTTTTCTGCTTGTTCCCTCAGGTTTTTAGTGGTTACTGGGTCCATACCAGTATCCACCATTACCAAATTATCTTTTAATTTTATGAATGCGCCATTTCCTCTCGTTTTTCCTTTCGTATGAGCCCATACAGAATCTGAAACTCGTTCTAATTCGATCATTTTTACCACCTTTAGAGTAGTAAATAAGCTCTAAGATATTTTTTTAAAATCTTTCGCCCTAAGTTCCTCGTTAAAACGACATAAGCTGTCTCTCACTGTACAAATGCAACGAAATGAGATGGACCTGCGTATTAGAGACTAATCATCCTTAGAAGCAATTTAGGAGAAGCACTTGATGTGCTATACCATTTTTAAGAAACAATCCACCCGCTGATTAAGGTTTCTTCTTAGTAAGCGAGGGTAGCGATCTGTCATGGGGAGAGTAAAACAAACTATAGAAGCACTTTCTAATCAAGAATGGTATCGGGGGCAAATAGAACATATTGAAAAATTACCTAAGAAAGATCCAGAGTATCAAGAGATAGCGGTTTCTCCAGAAACAAAGGACTTTTTAGAAGAGCGCTCGTTGAAGCTTTATACACATCAGGCAAAAGCAATTGAACTTATTCGGGACGGTAGCGATGTTATCATTACTACTCCAACTGCATCAGGTAAGACCTTAGCCTTTAACATTCCCATTTTAGAACGGTTAAGGGAAAAGAAAGCTGCCAAAGCACTTTACATATACCCTACTAAGGCATTATCAAACGATCAACTGAAAACTCTGGAAGCCATGGAAAAGACCTACAGAGTTGATGTGCATCCAGCAGTGTATGATGGCGATACCCCAAAATCTATTCGTCCTCACATCCGTAGGGCCTCTCGAATAGTTTTAACTAACCCCTATGGCCTTCATCATTACCTTCCTTGGCATGGTAAATGGCGCACGTTTTATGAGAATCTTGATTACGTGGTGATGGATGAAGTGCACCGCTATCGGGGCGTGTTTGGATCCAACATTGCAATGCTGGTACGGAGAATGTTACGGGTATGTAAACGTTACGGCTCTGACCCGCAATTCATCCTTTCTTCTGCTACGATTGCGAATCCTAGAGAATTTTCAGAGAAATTAACAGGACGGAAGTTTAAAGTAGTTTCAGATGATGGGTCTGCTTCGGGGAAAAAGTACTTTGTCTTTTGGAATCCTATGACAAACCCAGAGAGTTCCATGCATGTTCAAACAAGTGAGTTACTTGTATACATGGTAGACAACGGTTTCCAAACCCTTTGTTTTACTATATCACGAAAGATGGCAGAACTTATAGCAAGATGGTCTCGTGAAAAGACTTCACGCACTATTACTGCCTACAGAGCTGGGTATATGCCTGAAGAACGAAGAAAAATAGAGAAGGGATTGAAAACGGGTGTGATACGGGGTGTTGCCTCGACCAATGCATTGGAGCTTGGAATGGACATTGGCGGGTTAGATGTAGTCTTGACATCTGGGTACCCAGGCATGGTCATATCAACTTGGCAACAAGCTGGAAGGGCAGGTAGAGGAAGAGAAGAAGCGGCTGCGTTCTTCATTGCATTTGAAAATCCTTTAGATCAGTACTTTATGAAGCATCCTGATCGATTTTTCGAGAAATCCCATGAGCATGCGGTGATCGATTTAGGCAATCCATACATTTCCATGGGGCACCTCATGTGTGCGGCTTCCGAACTCCCCCTTACGGAAAAAGAGAACTTATACTCAGATTATGAGGAAGAGTTGAGAGTCCTTGCGAGGAAGGACCTCATCCATAAAACACAGCTGGGTTATGTGTACAGCGGTACTAGGAGACCCGCTGAATTCGTCAAACTCAACAACATTAGCGAGGAATCCATTATGGTAGTGAACGAGAGGGGTGAGCTTCTTGAAACGATGGAGAGAAATCAAGCGTATAGAGAAGCTCATGATGGTGCTGTTCTCCTCCATCAAGGAGAGAGCTATATTGTTAAAAATCTTGATTTAGAGGACAAAATAGCCTCCGTGTTACAGAGAGACGTTGATTACTACACTGAACCACGTTCTCTAACCGATTTACATATCGTCAAAAAACAGCGGGAGATTGAAAGAAAAGGAGTACGGATCTGTTATGGAGAGGTAAACGTTTCTGAATCCTATACAAGCTATCGAGTGAAAAAGTTTGATAGATTGCTGGCAGTTAAACCCTTAGATTTGCCGCCTATTAACTTCGAATCTGAAAGTACTTGGCTGGAGGTCCCCCAGCAGATCGTCAAAAAAATTGAAAAAACTAGTTTGAATCTGGAAGGAGGCCTCCATGCTATTGAACATGCGATTATAGCAATGACTCCTTTTCATGCTATATGTGACAGATGGGACATTGGGGGAGTTTCCTCTCCTCTCCATCCAGATACCGGATTACCTAGTATCTTCATTTATGACTCGTACCAAGGAGGAATTGGCATTTCAGAAAAGTGTTTCCAGCTCATTGAGAAGTTACTTGAAACAACTTACGAACTTATCAGGGATTGTGATTGTGAACATGGCTGCCCTTCCTGTATTTATTCTCCAAAATGTGGGAATAATAATGAACCTTTGGATAAGCAAGCTGCGATTAAAATACTTGAGATTCTGCTACAACGAGTAGCTACCACTGCTTGATGGAGTTCTAAAAAGGCCACCGCCTTGGAATTTTCCTCTAACTTATATTATCTTCCCCGTTGGAAGTCATCTGTGATTGACCGAAATAGCTCGTAGTCCCTAGATATTACCTCATGTACTATATCCTGTTAAATATCCCTCTCCTTCTTCACTGAGTGAAAACCAATGAATGATCAAGTAATTCCCAATCAACTTAACGATCTGATAGAGAGCACGAGAAACTTGTTGGATCAGCAAAGAACCCTCAAAAAATCAATGGAAAAGGATAGTACGAATTCAAAGGCGCTTCTCCATAGTATTATACACAAAGCTCGTGATCTAAGTTTTCAAACGTCTCAATTTGAACGAACACTTCAAAATACGCTCAGAAAAAGTCCAGACTATCAACCATTCACTTCGACAGTACAGAGTCAACTTAAAAAAGCACTTAAAAAGCGGAACCAGACAAAAGGAAAAAGAGTGACGAAATGTAGAGAGCCACCCTCCACCTCATCCTTTAAGGACGTTCCTATACCCTTTGGAAGCAAGAATATTACAGGAATTAGAAGACAGCTTAATAGTGCCTTAAAAAAACGTAGAAAACGGCTACAAGAAAGAGTCTAATAACGTACTCCTTCAGATGACTGGGCCCATTAGAAGTACCTTCTAGATCCGAGAAGGGGGAATTGTACAGAAGGCAGGACTTTATGTTTGAACTTAGTTTTCCTTCTTCGCTGTTTTTGGTTTGTAGAGGTGTACCAATTTAGAAGCATAAGCCGTGTAATTTTCCCTCTGACGTAGAGATAGTGCTATCGTGTACGCTATAACTGTTTTTGGTACTCTACTGCTTCTAGTCTTCTCCGTTTCTCCCAGAAGTACTGTGTATTATTTTTATCGTCGTAAGGGGAGGTGAAAATTAGGAAAAGGGCTATCACGCTTTTTTTGCCTCTTTTGCGAGCTCTACTCCCTTTTCAAAGGCTTTCACATTGAGTTCTACGTATTTTTGGGGAACGGTATCCTTTACTGACTTTCTCATGGCTTCTACACTTACACCTTTCCATATTTCAGAAAGAAACCCAAGCATTATAACATTTGCTATGATCCGCACACCCATATCTTCCGCGATTTGGGTAGCAGGTACTTTGTACACTTTGTATTTTTCTGCCCTTTCATCTAGTGAAACGAGGCTAGAGTCGACGATGAGCGTCCCTCCCTCATTTAAGCGGGATAAATACTTTTCGTACGCGTCCTTAGACATAATTATCATTATTTCGGGCTCTTGGACGTAGGGGTAGCTAACTTTTTCTTCTTCAATCACTACAGACGATCGACAGGCAGAACCCCGAGCCTCTGGTCCGTATACTCGCGTGAGTGTACTGTCTTTACCGTCATACACTGCACTTGCCTTTCCAGTGATGTATCCCGCGGTAATTATTCCTTGTCCTCCAAAGCCACCGAAGATGATCTCATTTCTCGTTCTGGTAGTTGTTTGCTTCATCCTGATTCACCTCGCACTCTTTTGTAAAGCTTTTCTAACCCCTCTAAATACGTCGGCTTTTCCCTTCTCACGAAATTCCCCACGATTATCTCTTTGCCTAATTCTATATCTACTTGGCTCGTGTCGGCTCCATTCACTATCTTTGCGTTATCCTTAAAGTATTTCAACATGTCAAGACCTTCACGATACTCGTTACGGCGTCCAAACGTCGTTGGACAGGGTGTCAAAACTTCTATGTATCTAAAACCTTTCATCTGCAAAGCTTCAGTTATCGACTCTTCTAGTCTCCTTGCGTGAAGTGCCGTCCATCGAGCGACATAGGTGGCACCCGCTGCATCGGCTAGATGAGGGGTATTGAAGGGGTGCTCTATATTTCCATAGGGCGAGGTTGTGCTTTCAGCTTCGTGTGGGGTAGTAGGAGCTAACTGTCCTCCTGTCATTCCATAAATGAAGTTGTTACTACATATCACGAGTAGGTTGATATTACGACGGGCAGCGTGAATGAAATGGTTTCCCCCGATCGAAAAGAGATCTCCGTCACCACTGAGCACATGAACGTGTAATTCTGGTCTAGCAAGCTTTAAGCCGACTGCAAAGGGAATACCCCGCCCGTGGGTAGTGTGGAATGCATCAACCGTGATATAGCCAGGTGCTCGACCTACACATCCAATCCCACTTACGAAAGCAACCTTCTTTGGGTCTGCTCCCACGTTATTCAGGCTTCTTAGATACGCGGATAGCATGGTGCCTATGCCACATCCCGAACACCAAATATGGGGTAAACGATCTTCTCTTACCCATTTTTCCATAGGATGTTGTTCTTCCTGTTTTTGTTTCACTTAAGGTTCACCTTTTCAATTTTTCTGAGGATGTCTCGAGGGGTAAAGATGTCCCCGCCCATATGGGAAATTAATGTACACTTTGCCTCTCCCCCCGCTTCTCTTTTTACTTCTAAATAGACCTGTCCGTAGTTAATTTCGGGTACGATGAACTCTTCAACTTGACCAGCCCATTTGTGAATGTAGCTCTCTGGAAACGGCCAAACTACTTTTAAACGAATTAAACCTGCTTTTATTCCGTTTTTTCGGGCTAACTGGACTGCTCTTAACGCTGGTCCAGAAACGCAGCCGTACGCCACAACAGCAATTTCAGCATCCTTCATGAAACGTTCCTCGATCATCCCCTCTGTTATTTCTTTACGGTGCTTTCTGATTTTATCATTTAGTCGTCCAACCAATTTCTGTTGGGCTTCAGGACTGACATCTGGAAAGCCTTTTTCGTTGTGGGTAAGACCAGTAGTGTGGATCTCGTACCCATCGCCAGCGGCGGCCATCGGGGGAATGAGATCTTCATCTGGCTTATAAGGAATGTATTCTTCCGGTAAGCCCGTTGGTTTCTTTCTTTCAACGAGTCGTTTGTCAATTTCTTCTTTTTCTGGAACAACCACCTTTCCTGCACTATGACCAATCGCTTCCTCCGTGAGAAGAACTGTTGGCACTCGATATTTTTCTGCAAAATTAAAGGCTTCAATCGTAAGGTCAAACGCCTCTTGAGGAGAGTCAGGAGATAGTGCGATAATCTCATAGGGTCCATGGCTTCCCCACTTTACCTGCATTACATCACCTTGACCGGTTAAGGTAGGAAGCCCCGTACTTGGAGCACCACGTTGGACGTCAACTTGAACTACTGGCACCTCCATCATAACTCCAAGGCCAAAGTTCTCTTGCATTAAAGAGATCCCTGGTCCAGAAGTTGCAGTCATCGCCTTCTTCCCGGCCCAAGAAGCACCGAGAATAGCTGACATAGAAGCTATTTCATCCTCAAATTGTATGAATACCCCGCCAACTTCAGGAAAGCGTTCGCTTATCCTTTCAGCGATCTCTGATGCGGGGGTAATAGGATACCCTGCAAAAAAACGGCAGCCTGCTGCAATAGCACCCTCAGCGATAGCTGTGTTGCCATACCAGAAATGACGGCCACTCAAGACTTCACTCATTTTGCATCCTTTCTTTTGGATCCTCTTACTGAAAAAGCGTTGTAGATTTACTTTTTCATTATTGTATATATCCTTTAACGCACAATGAGTTCTTCTAAGTCCTCGAAATTCTTTAGCTGGATACAATTTTTCCCGTAATGTCCCGCTCAGCATGGCTAAAGTCCCCTAGATGTTTCATTTCTCTCAAAGAAGTGATTTCGACGGTACTAGTGCCATAGAGATCAAGGTCTCTCCAATTATCAACTTCCTCTACGGATTAATATCGCGGCTTCCTCATGGGATTATAATCCCTTCAAGATTTACCAAGTGTCCTACGGGTATAACTTAGGCATGTCCCTTAAACACCTTTTTAGTTTCCTCGAATTCCTCAAGAATCCACGGACATAAATCTGAAAGGGGGATTTTTGGAGAGTTTAACTTATAGAGGGGGAATCACGTGCATCTGTGCAAACGATAGAAGATCGTAGATGAACTGTGCTGACGGTTTTTGGGTGACAAGGAGGGATCAGTTCAGGTATGTTTCTTCAATTCTCGTTAGTATAGTCATACCACGTGTGATACTCTCGGTAGAGTTATAAGCGTTCAGAAATAAGCGTACGGGACATTTCTAGGAGATTTTATCTCCACTACCTTAGAAAAGTGAGTACCTTTAAACTTAAAAAATTCAAGAGATACACAATTCCTTAAGAGTTGAAGGGGTAAAATTGAGCAGAGAGATGGGAGAAGAAGCAATTTTACAGGTTGCCCTTGATTTTTTAGAGCTTGATAGAGCCATAGAAGTCGCAAAAGAAAGCGTTTCTGGAGGTGTGGATTGGTTAGAAGTAGGTACCCCGCTTATCAAAAGTGAAGGAATGTACGCTGTGCGAACGATGAAGAAGAAGTTTCCAGAGAAAACAATAATTGCAGATTTAAAGACGATGGATACGGGACGATTAGAAACAGAGATGGCTTTTAAATCTGGAGCAGATTTTGCCTGTTTACTTGGTGTTGCTGATGATACGACCATCAGAGAAGGAATAGCGGCAGCGGAGAACTATGGTGGGGGCATCATGGTGGACTTAATTAACGTACCAGAACCCGTAGAACGAGCAAAGAAACTTGAAGAACTTGGTGTTGATGTTATTTGTATCCATGTAGGCATTGATCAACAGATGGAGGGCATGGATCCCCTTTCTATTCTTGAAGAAGTGCGTGCAGTCATTTCAAGTCTGTTGGCTATTGCGGGAGGCATAACTAGCGAAACGGCTGGAATTGCCGTGAAAAAGGGTGCTAATGTGGTAATCGTAGGAGGTGCAATAACCAAGTCAGAAGATGCCGAGAAAGCTACAGCAACGATCAAAGAAGCAATGGAGAAGGAAAAAGTGATCGAAGCGAAAAGGGGGATAAAAGCACATTCACGCAAGGACATTTTAAAAGTGCTCGAAGAAGTTTCGGTTCCTAATATTAGTGATGCCATGCATCGTGGACGAGTGCTTACGTTCTTCAATCCGATAATCCCCGAGAAAATTACTGGAAGAGTAGTCACAGTGAGAACATATGCAGGAGATTGGGCCAAACCTGTAGAAGCGATAGATACAGCTGAACCAGGAGATGTGATAGTGGTTGATGCAGGGGGTGAAAAAACAGCAGTTTGGGGTGAACTGGCCAGTAGAAGTTGTAAACTAAAAAAACTTAGTGGAGCAATTGTTTATGGGGGTGTAAGAGATACCGAAGGCATTAAGGAGGTTGACTTTCCCGTGTATGCCAAGCACTTTTCTGGTCAGGCAGGAGAACCGAAAGGCTTCGGTGAAATCAATATTCCTATTGAAATTGAAGGAATGCACTTCCACCCTGGCGATTATGTGGTGGCGTCTTCCGATGGGGTGATTCGGATCCCCCAAAAGAGGGCTTTGGAAATCACGAATCGCGCACTAGATGTGAAAGAGAAAGAAGATCGTATCATGGAAGAGATCGAACGAGGAAAAACGCTGAGTGAACTTTCAGATTTGTATAAATGGGAAAAAACTACCTAGTTAAAATGCGAATCTTAGTAGCAGGCTCAGGAGCAATTGGATCATTAGTCGCCGCTTACCTTGCAGATAACTCAGAACTTTGGCTTCTATTCCGTCCTCATCCCCTACGGATTGAACTCTTCTAGCTCCTTAAGAAGAGAAGAAAAAAGAAGGTACATCTACTGCTTCAATGTAGATTTCTTTTCCAAGGCCTTAATGAGAAGGTACAGGGTGTTATTAACGGGAGTAGAGATGGCATGGCATTTAGCTTTCTCAATTACAGCCCCATTAAGAAAATCAATTTCAGTGCGTTTCCCCTGTTTGATATCTTGAGCCATTGATGACCAATTCTCTGCAGTCTTTTCTGCAATATTAAATACGGTAGACGCGATTTCCTTCAAGGGAGCTCCCTCTGCCTTTGCTACTTTTTTTATTTCCTTCAAGATCAGCACGCCAAGTCGTCTTAACCTTGAAAAGTCATTAATAGCTTTGTTCTTCACATTAAGTAAGGCAGTAAGAGGATTAATGACCGCATTAATTGCAAGTTTCTCCCAAAGAAGGTGTTGCATGTCCTTCTCATAGGTTGCTTCCAATCGGCTGTCCCTAAATAAGTTCACAAGTTTTTTACTCCATCGTCGGGAATGTTGCCCCATACTGCCGAACTTTGTGATCCCCCTTCCAGCGTGGAGAACCTTCCCCGGAGAGGGAATGAACGCTCCGTTATTAGTAATCCCACGAAGTAAAGGAACCTGCGTTGTCAAGATTTCTCTGGCTATTTCTTCGTTTCCCAAGCCATTTTGGAAGAGAACATAGCAGTCAGCCCGAATCTCAGCGTCTTCTAATTCTTTTAAAATAGGCTTAGTATCGTATGCTTTGACCGTGACAAGTATCACATCGAAGGTTTTTCTGTCCAGCTCTTTGGGATCTGTAGCCAAAACAGAGTGATCAAACTCTTTTCTTCTCTTTTTTCCATTGGGAAGCTCTACTTCAAGATACCCTCTCCTCGCAATAGGGGTCAACTGCCACGGTCGTCCAAGAAGATAAACCTTTGATGTTTCAACCAAGTAGGCAGCAAGTAGCGAACCAATCGCTCCAGTACCTGCAATCAGTACCTGCATCTTACTTCACTTTCTCCCATTTGTAGAGATCTTCCAGTTCGCTTAGTGTTTTTCCACGCTTTATTCTATCTTCAAGGATAGAAAGTGGTTTCATCCCTTCCATTTGTTGATCTATGCCCACATGAATGCAAAGTATATCCCCTCCAATTTCTTCAAGTGTTTTTGCCCTTTCCACGGGTTCTGCAACATTAGTACCTCTCTGTTGATAAGGAGGTACTAAAAACGCTATTTTCATTTCTAACTCCCCAAATTCTTTGATTAACCTAAATTTGACTTTTCCTAATCAGAAATTTCGGTTTAAAAAGATGGATAGGTTAAAAATTTGGGGGTGTACGTATTCCAATTCGTATACCCGAGGTATTAAAAAATATTGCTCCAAATGTAGTGAATACCTTTGAGTCGTGGTCGGTTCTAAAACTGATGCTCCTTAGCACCCTTTCCTATCTAACACCTTTACATTACCGTTTCTCGTTAGGACTACGTCGACTTCTAGGTCGTAGTATCCAACCCCGTTTTTGTATAATTCAATTGGCGAATTGATGTTCACATAGATCCCCTTTAAATCCTCTCTCAAGCTATTTCTGGCAAATTGATTTTTCTGAGAAAGAAATAGAGGTACCGATAACAACTAAGGATCTTCGAACCATCAAGAGCTTGGCCGAATATTATTCCTACCATTTCGAAAATATGAGAGGTTTGTGAAACTGGTAAGAATTAAAAAAGCCCCCAAACGAAAATTGGAAACATGCGGAAGAACACAAAAGAGGCCATCTTGGAGCGATCCGATGGTAGCTTTTCAAGCATTTGAGCTCGGCAGGACAAAGGCTAGGGGATCGAGGGTATCGTTCCAGAAATCTGAGATTCACTTTCTTTCAAATGCTATACCCACTACACGTCAACTCCCCGCCCCCGTAACTTCTCTACCACCTCCTCGTTCTTACCAATCATAGGATAGTCAACAGCCACGCCCTTCAAGTTCTCCAAGCTTTCAAGCGGGGAAAGATCAGAGACGTCAGTTTCCCTTATGTCCAGCCACTTCAGATTTTTAAGGCCCCGTAGGGGGGAGAGGTCCGAGACTTCCGTCATCGCGAGTTTAAGGCTCTCCAGCTTCTTGAGATCCCGCAGGGGGGATATGTCTGATACGTTCGTCCTATCAAGCGTAAGAGTTCGCAGGTTCTTCAGCCCCTTAAGGGGGGAGACATCGGAGACATCCGTATCGTCAAGATAAAGCCGCTCTAACTTCCTCAAGTCCCCAAGGGGTGTAATATCGGAGACATCCGTATCCATGAGGAAAAGTTTCCTCAGGTTCTTCAGCCCCTTAAGGGGGGAGACATCGGAGACATCCGTGTCATCGAGCCAGAGTACCTTCAACTCCTTCAAGCCCTTAAGGGGGCTGAGGTCGGAGACGTTCGTTTCCATGAGTTTTAGTACCCGCAGTTCTTTCAACTTCTTTAAAGGTGTAAGGTCGGAGACATCAGTTTCCCAGAGGTCAAGGAGCCGAAGGTGCTTAAGGTGCCCCACTGGAGAGATATCATGGACATGAGCCCCATAAAGATCTAGCTTAACTACCCTCTTATGTTCTACAGTAAACCCATGCCACGTCTTGTGCACTGGCTTGTCCAGTTGTTTATCAAGCTCTCTTAAGGCATCAACTTCCCCTCTCAACAGTTCCCTCTCGCCGTACGTCGCATATTCCATTTTACCCCCCTTATACTCATAACAACACAAATTTAAGTAAATAAAAGATAAAAATCAGGAAATGGCGCTCAAAACACCCCGTATGGCGAAGTTCGCAAGAACCGAGCCGATCATGTATATGGCGAACCCGCCGACGCCCCCGCTCGCCACGATCCCGCCTATAAAGGTGGTGATCACCTGATAGAGCGCGTGGAGGATCCAATTCCAGGGTTTAGGCAAAGCGCCCGTCGTGTACTTCATGAAGCCGAGCCTCCCGGGTATTACGAGCGCCATCGGATCCGTTACCCCGAATATCGCCCCGAAGAACCCGAGTATGAACGGTAAGAGGAACATCTCCGCGTAGTCCACCAGCCCAGTTCCGTCATTACTATCACGGAACCGATCCAACGCGTCCTGGAAGTCGTCGAACTCGTCCCAGATCCAGAGCATGCCGCTTAAAGAGACGAAGAAGGGGATGCCACCGAACATGTCCTCCCCGTTCATGTAAGCGTACGCCCAGATCCCGGTCAACCCCGTGAAGATGGCGGCGGCGCCCTTCCCCTTGCTTATCTTCGATAGGTACTTGTGGGAGATGAGGACGAGTATGAACGGGAAGACGACTGCCGAGATGATGATCCATGCGACCGTTGGGAGCTTGAACCAGAGGAAGCCGAGCAGAGGTGAGTTCTCCCGTAATGCATCCCCCAGATCCTTGTCCCCGTCCCCTTTGAGTGCCTCCTTTAATCCTTTTGCGTCGGTCGTGAGCCTGACGACCAGCGTCCCGATCACCATGCCAATGAAGCTCATCAGCCCGACGATGAAGCCCGTGTAAAAGTTCTGGATGATGTTGCTGACGTACCCCCCGACCTTCCCGTTCTTGAGCCTGTTCACCGCCTTGCCCATGAATGAGTTCTGGAGGAGTGCTTGGAGCCTCGTGTTTGACATGATGAAGGCGATGACCCGGTGTACGAGGAGCCCTATAAACCCGAGCGGGGTAACTGCCATAAAGAATTTTGCGGTCCCTCTCTTCCGCTTTTGGAGCTTTTCTGCCTCGAGCCTTTTCGCCATTTCCTCTTGTACTGCCTCCTCGAGGTTTTTGCTCATCTCCTTTGCGTCTTCTTCTGAGAACCCTTTGGCCATGAGCCCCTTATTTAACTGCTCTTTTGCCTCCCCGCTAAGCTCTGGTTTTCCGTCTTCCTTAACTGTTTCTCCGTCCCCGTCCCGTTTCATTGCCGACTCGAGGGTCAGTGCCGTCTCTTCCATCCCCGCTATCATCTTCTTGCAGTACTCCTCGTTTAAATTCTCATATAGCTCTAGGAACTCTCCAGCCTTTTTTGGTTTCCCTTCCCAGATTCGTCTACTATTTTAAACGCAATGAGCCACCTAACCTCGTTAATCTGTCCTTCCGCTCCCGAGGATTTTTTACCGCTGAAGAGGAGGGAGAGGGACTTTTCCTCCACACTCCTGAACACCTGGTTTTTCGCCTCCTCCAGGGAGAACTCCCTCGCTATCTCTTTCTTCCTCTCCCTGCTTGCGTGCTGCATGAGGTTCTGCATTTTGGAGAGGGACCACGTGATACTCTCCCCCTTGAAGTCTTCGTCGAACTTCTCCTCTATCATCCCTAACGCCCGCATCCGCAAGAACATCCCCAAGAGCTGTGCTTCCCTGCTTACCCCCATCACCTTGAATTCCCCGTGCTTCACGAGGAGGAAACCGTTTTCGATGAGTGCCCCGAGCCTATGTTTAATTCTCTCCCTTTTTTCGCCTTCCACGTCCAAGTCCTCAAAGACCTCCCCGCTTTTTATGTCCTTTAAGATCGTTATTGCGTTCTTCTTCCTTAAGTGGGGGAGGAGTCCCTTCTTGTTGATGATCCCCTCATCCACGATGCTGTAAAGATCCTGGAACTCGATGAAGAATTTTTTCCTATTCTTTGGGTCTATGCCCGTGTCCCCTATCTGTTTCAGGATGTGACCGCACTCGTACTGTTCGTTTCCAGGTTTTGCGAGATTTCTAAGCTCTCTTATTAGCTCATTGTATGTATAGTCCATTGGGTCTTTGTCATCGAAAATCCGCATCTTCTTGTCCGTGTTTCTTATTTCTCTTACCGCGTCTGAGAAGAGTATTCCGAGCCTTGACTCTGGCTTGTAAGCGTCCTGGGAGTATGCGAGCCTCGTTATTGCCAGGGACAGTTCTTCCATGCTATCTGCTTTGCCTACCCTTACCGCCGATATTTGAACCTGCGAGGTGACCTTCGAGTAGCACTTCGACAGTAGTTTTTGGAATGTATGCCTCATTACTGCGCCAATGAGCGCTTTTGGTCCCTTCTCCATCCGCATCCTATCTCTGAAGTTGGAAACCGCGTCGCCCAGTGTATCTCTGTCAATTTCTTTGTTTTCACTTAAACCTGCAAGTAGATCTTCCCCTTCTTCCTCATATTTTTCATCTTTTTCTCCCACGAACCAGTACCCGGTGAAGTATTCAAGCCTTCTCTTAATGGGCCACTTTTCATGATTTTTATACCAACGGTAGTCTACACCGCCTATGGGATAGTTGTCGTTCGAGAGGATGCCGTATAGTACCCTTTCCGTATCCGACATTTCCCCTAGATTTTCTTCCTTCCAGACCTCCCTCTTCCACAGCCCTTGTAAGCCAATGAGTACATTCCTCGCGAGGACATCCGTCAAAAAAGAATTTGAGTTGAAGAAGACCCTCACCACCCCGCCCAATTGCCTGTTCAGGTTACCACGGTCGTTCATGCCTGACGCCGCTTTTTCCATCGTGTTGAGTACTTGACTCAATGCCGTGACCATTTCTCCGAGGTAGGGGGCGCTCGGGATGGAAGTGTAGTGCTTTCCCTTCACAGCGACCGACGTCCTAAAGAGCATGGAGAGTGTTTCCAGAGTGCTCGGGAAGTGGGTGAAGACCTCCGAGAAGAGGAGGCTCCTCCGTACCCCGAAGTCCTTCTTCGCCTTTTCAATGTAGTTGTAGAGTTCTCCACGAGCTACCTTTTCCGTTAGCTCTTCTACCTCTTCTAGCCGTTCGTTTAGCTCTTCCTTTTTTTGCTTGTCGTCTGCTTCATCTATTTCCTTACGTAGGTCTTCTTCTATGTCTCTTAGCTTTCCGTAAAGTCTGTTTTTAACACCGTTGATGAGTGAGCCTATTTTCGCCCTTAGGTGGAAGGCTTTCCTCAGGCTTCTTTCCCTGCTTTCTTTTCCTATTTCCTCTGCGAGTTTATTCACATCGTCCTTTACCTCCCTCCAGAGATCTTCGACCTCATCGACCTTTTCTTCTTCTAGACCTATGTCTTTCAGTTGTTTCACGACCCCTCTTGCCATGTTCCTACCTTTTCCACTATGGTAAAAGAGCCTGTAGAGGTGGGATTTCTCTTCCTCCACTAGCCCCCTCAACCAGTCTTCCATGCTCTTCTCCTTGATTTCTTTATTTGCGTCCTTATCCCCGTTATAGAACTTGTCGAGGGCGTCATTAATAGTTTCCAGCGCACGTGGTGTTAAAAGCGAGCTCAGCGTTTGAGGTATTGAGCAGCAGGCTACTGTCTATGAAGGTATCCTCGTACGAGATATCAACAACTCTTTTTTTCGTATCAATGGTGAATACGGTTTCGTCCTTTCCAATGTTGCCAGCCTTATCCGTCGCCAATAGTAAGAGGCTGTGTCCTCCCTCTCCGAGGGTAAATGTTACCTTCCCGCTCGTCTTATTGAGGCTATATTCTCTTCCATCTAGGTAAAGGCTCGCTTCATGTAGGTTCTCTTCATCAATTGTGTACTTCACGAACACGCTTGAATTGTTAAGTCTCGCCCCGTTAAGTGGCTGTAAAATACTCGGTTTAGGGTTTATCGTGTCTACGACGAAATTCACGGAATCAGAGGAGGATCTGTCTACCCTGTCAAGCACAACGACGACAAGGGTATGCTCCCCATTTGAAAGTCCCGTGAGGTTCACGCTCACGGTTTTATGTGGTTCACTTTCGAATTCCTTTCTTTCCACTAGGTTAGCATCAAGAAAGAAGAAGACGTTTTGCAACCCGGTATCGTCGCTCATCGTGACATAGACCGTCATGTTCTCCATACCGTAGACGGTCTCATTGTGTATCGATATCTCTTCGATTTTCGGGGGATCTACATCTACATAGAGGGTTAGCTGTCCCGTGGTCGTGTTTTGTCCTACGAGATCGACCACCTGCAGGGGCAAGAAGTACGTACCGTTTGAAGAAATATTATAAGTGAGGGTGAACGTACCAGAGCTCCTATTTTTCGGGCTGAACCCCGTTGGGAAGATGGCGTTACCGTAGAGGGAGTAAAGGGTGTACTGCGTTAAGGTGAAGTGGCTGATGTCCTCAACCTTGACTGCTATAGATACATTCGTTGAATTATAAGCGGTTTCGTTAGCCGTGATAAACGAAATGGTCGGTTTCTCCGTGTCTACGATCACCTTCTCCTCAAACGTCTTTTCTTGGATATTCCCTGCAGCGTCGTGTATCCTCATCGTAAGGTCGTAAACGCCCTGCGGGATATTCGTCACGTTCAAGCGTATTGTATTCTCGCTCCCATTCAGGAGGGGTGTAAGGGACTCGTACACTATCGCTCCTACCTTGTTTGAAGCGATCGCCACCGTCATGTAGTAGTCCACCGAGTAGTTGTAGTCATCAAGAAGCGTGAAAGTGAGCGGAACAATCCCAGCTGGAACGCTCCAGTACGTGTCGTTATCCTTATTACTCTCCGCATAGAGAGAGGCGAAATAACATTCTGGCGGGGTCGTGTCGACCACGAGATCTATGGATGCTTCATTGATATTCCCTGCTAAATCGTAAGCGAGTACATTAATCGTGTGTTCCGCATTTGCAATTCTTAGAACCTTGGATGTAACGCTCTCGTTATATATCTTGGTGTTCTTGTCCCAGGTTGCGATCTCCCAGTGGGAAAAGTACTTGTCTCCCCCTTCCCAGGGTAACATAACGTAAGAAGTGTTTATGTACCATATACCATTTTTCTCCGTTCCGTTACAGGTTAAACCATAGAGGCTGGGCGGTTCAGTGTCAATATAGGCGGTAACCCAGCTTGTGTTACGGTTCCCAGCCTCATCCCACGCTGTAATGGTCATGTTTATCTCGTACTCTCCTTTTCCAACAGTTGCCGTCCACTGACCATCTTGGTAGCCGTATTCGAATGAAGCACTATTGAGGAGGTCGTTGTTGCTTGCATTAAGGATTGTTATGGAGACTTCCTTGTAGTAGTTTTCAATAACCATCCAGTCCACGAGGATATGTTCACTTGCGTTATAGCTTCCGCTCTCAGGGGTATTAATGGTAACCGTCGGTTTGACAGTGTCCACAGTGATTTCCCTATGTCTCGTGCTTTCTCTGTTCCCTGCTGTATCATACGCCTCCAGCCAGAACTCGACCGTGAAGACGTTTCCAGAGTAGTACTTCGCGAGATCTATAGGCTTGCCGTCCGCCTCGTTGTAGAAGGCCTCCTTCCCTTTGTTATAGAAGTATATCTCCCCCCTTTCGAAGGAGCCGTCTGATACTTTCCACGAGAACTTCACGGTAGTGGTGTTGCAGTAGTCCTCGTCATGTGGATAAAGGGAGTGTATCACGGGGTCCGTCCTATCAAGAATTAGCACGTCTCCGTTTACGTAGTCTTCTTTTAGGTTCAACTCGTACCTGTTCCCCGACTTATCCCAAGCTGTAATAATGATGTTGTACGTTCCCTCTGCAAGGGATGGACTCTTTGAGTCAGGGTTACAGATGTCAGCGTACGTAATGTCGTTACTCCCAGTCAGATGCACGATCTCGATAGTATACTCGTTGAAATAGGGATTTGAGAACATCCAATCAACGGAAACGGTCGGTCCCTGCTTGTAGATGGGGTAGGAGTAATCACTTATGTTCTTCCCGTCTATCTTGAAGGAGGAGAGCGTTGGGGGTGTGGTGTCAACTACAAGACTCATGGTGGTAGAATTGGGGTTCCCAGCCGTGTCTTGGAAGGAGAGGGTGAGGGTGTATTTACCTTCTTCCAAGCTCGTGGGACCAAAGGTGTGATCGTAGGAACTCGCGGAGGGGGTTACGGTGGTTTCGTTCACGGTGTTACTGTCCGTGTCCTGTATCATTACATTTACGCGTTCGATCAGCGAGAGGTCGTCGAGTAGGGCTACCTTCACGTTAACGTTCTCTTGGACGTACGCCGTCCATTCGTTGTTCACTTCTTCGGCTGTTTCGTTGTTTACGATTTAGAATTGCCTAACCTCTGGAGGACTCACATCAACGACAAGGTCTGTATATTCGGTATCGGAGTTGCCCAATCCGTCCTCAACATACAGTGCTAACGTCCATATTCCCTCCCCCAGCTTGGAGTCAAGGTTATCAAGGGAGAGCGTACCCTCATAACCCTTCGAATTTGGGCTAGTCCCGTTTTTAAGACTCTTATCTTCCGCAATGTACACCGTCACGTTTTCTACGTAACTCCCCCCATCGTACGCGTCGACCGCAACGTCAACGTGGGTCTGCACAAACTTTTGGTAATCGAACTGGCTAACCTGGGGGGCGGTGTTATCAACGGTAACCGTAATACTGTCCGTGTCGGTTCCGCCCGTACTACTTTCTGCCTTAGCTGCTATCGTGTGTTCGCCGTCGCTATACGTAGTAGTGTCCCAATCGTAACTGCGCTCGCCATTGACGTTCGTCCAGTGCTTCACCTGCCCTCCGTCCACGTAAAGGTATAGGTCGTCAACTGCGTGATAGCCGATAATTTCATTGAATCCATCGACTTCCTCGTACTCACACACGCTTGCATAGACTTTGATGGTGTTGCTGCCAGAGAGGGTTGCTCCATCGCTTGGGCTTCTGATGACAACGATGGTGGTGAAACTGCTGTCCCTGATGAACACGGTGTCACTATCCGTTTCCCCGTGTCCATCGACCACCGTCAACCGTATCGTGTGATTCGCTCGATGGTACGTGTACGTGTGCGTTGCCATCCTCACGCTCCCGTTTTCGATTACTTGTATTTCGTTTCGCTCCTCCCCTACCGTCCAATCGATCGTGAACCGTTCGATCCCCGCACTCGCCGATGTATTCCACTCGATAGTGACCGTACAGCCCGTTTGGTTGTTGTAGGGGAAGTCCGTCCCATTCTGCGGCTTCGTAATGTTCACCCATGGATCGCGGTCGGGCGAGGAAACGATGCTGAGGGTGCTGGCTTCTTGGTTGGCTTCACGCTCGTTCGGTGAGGCAACTATTAGTCTTTTGTCGTTCTCCCTTGTCGGTTTCTTGTTGGCTTTGCTCAGTTGCTTAACGAAGGCTTCAACCGTGATGGGTTGTTCTAGGAGCTTGCCATCGATCGCTTTAATATATTTTTGGTCTTGGGATTGTATCCCACGTGCAGGAGCGAGAGGCATGGAAGTCAAGATTGCTATGGTTAACAGGCACGCTATCAACGTCCCTTGGATCTTTTTCATCTTAACACAGCTTACCGAATCCTTAAAGCTCACCAAAGTATAGGTTACTCTCTTTATATATTCAAGGTTGATAAAAATAGGGAGCCCACCTGACGCCTTACACCTCTTCAGCAAAAACGGAGAGCGTTTATGAGAGATTTTCCATGAAGGACCGTCTCACTACTTACTCAACTTTGAACTTCCTTACACGCCTTACAACGGATGAGAGTGAATTCACCGTCGGAAACGGGAGGTTGAGGTTCATTCCCTTTCGTCCATCATAACGGCCGTCCTCTTTCCCCCCGAAAAGCCGTATGGAACTCCAGTATTTTCCTCTCACCTGTGTTGAAATCTTCTGTCATTTTCGTCAATATGCAAGTAGAGACGGGTTTGGATTACTGATGCGACTAGAGTATGCGGAGTTAAAAGGGTATTGACAGGTATGGTAGGTGAACAACCGTGAGTTCGATACGGACTACAAGGTTTGAAGACACAAAACGCGTAGAACGAATCAAAACATTCACAACGAGTGCTATAATCATCAGCCTTCTCTTGCTTGGAATCGTGGGGTTCAACTCACTAGCACCAGTACACGCACGAAAACAACCCATCATGACGAATAACGTGAGGGTCTCCCTTCACGAACACACCCTTGGAGGTTCACTCTCTTCTACAAGTGGATATAGTCACGATGTGACTGCAAGTAGTACTGGAGGCGGTCAAACTACACCGTGGGGAGTTAACCAGATTAACGCTCTCCAAGCGCAAGCTGAAGTTGACGACGAAAGTGAAGCACAAATAGATGTTGCCGTACTTGATTCGGGAGTAGCTTATGATCACCCAGATCTTGAGGATAATTCTCATTATAGTAATGGTGATCCCTGGGGATACAGTGTTCTTGATGATTCTATTCTTCCTTGGTATTGGG
>JABAHS010014778.1_pt1 | contig 27557 bp, 26 predicted proteins | sample 7062111 | NCBI WGS metagenome assembly JABAHS01 (sample SAMN14534600, study PRJNA622989) | marine sediment metagenome | biome: marine biome [ENVO:00000428]; feature: marine pelagic biome [ENVO:01000023]; material: deep marine sediment [ENVO:00002113]; isolation source: pool of 4 deep marine... | reverse complement strand
CGCCGAGGCCATCAAGATCGCCGGTCTCAAGGGCGCCGCCATCCTCTCGCGCCTGCTCCCGGGCCGCAAGCTTCAGCTCGGCATTCAAAGCGACGGCGGCCTCGGGGGGCTGCGCTACGAGCTCGGCCCCGTGGATTATCTGCTGATCGAGCGTGACGGCAGCAGCTACCGTGTCTCGCGGGGCCAACGCGAAGTCGACGTGCGCCAGGTGCAGGCATCCGGTCTCATCGAGTCATCCCTGTTCAAGGCCGGGGCCGACAGCGGCCTGTCCGAGGCGCTCATGATGCAGCTCGCTGAGATCTTCGCCTGGGACATCGATTTCTCCCGCGATCTGCGCCGCGGGGATCGTTTCAGCCTCATCTATGAGGAGCAGTTCTCCGGCGACGAGAAGCTGGCCGACGGGTCGATTCTGGCCGCGGAGTTCGTCCACACCGACGCCACCTACCGCGCCATCCTGTTCGAGGACGCACAAGGCGGGCCCACGTACTACACGCCCGACGGCCAGAGCCTGCGCCGGACCTTCCTGCGCTCGCCGGTGAAGTACTCGCGCATCACCTCCCGTTTTTCCAAGCGCCGCCTGCATCCCGTGCTGAAGAAGTGGCGCGCCCACAAGGGCGTCGACTACGCGGGTCCGACGGGCACGCCGGTGCTGGCCACCGCCCACGGTCGCGTCGCCCAGATCGGCAATCAGGGGGGTTACGGCAAGACGGTGGTGCTGCAGCACGGCGGTGCCTACAGCACCCTCTACGCGCACCTGTCGCGCTACCCGAAAAACCTTCGCCGAGGCTCCAGCGTGCGTCAGGGGCAAGTCATCGGCTACATCGGCAGCACAGGCCTCGCCACCGGTCCGCACCTGCATTACGAATTTCGCCTGAACGGCGTGCACCGGGATCCGCTGCGATTCAAGCAACCGCCTGCCGCACCGATCCATCCCGAGCAACGCGAAGCCTTCCTGGCTCATGCGGCCTCGCTCGTGGCTCAGCTCGATGCGGTCAGCCCGCAGGCGGTGGCCCTCGCCGACTGAGCCCGCCGTGGGCGCTCTCAGCCCGGGGAACACGCACGGCGGCACAGACTCCCCAGAAGGCGGACGGCACTTGCCGCGCGCAACCCGGTGAGAGCGGCCGCCCTCACCAACCCGCTATGCGCACCGGTGCGGGTCAGATGGAGAAGGAGGATCCGCAGCCGCAGGTCGTCGCGGCATTGGGGTTATTGATGACGAAACGAGCCCCCTGCAGATCGTCCTTGAAGTCTATCTCGGCACCCATGAGGTATTGGAAGCTCAGAGCGTCCACGAGCAGGGTGACACCTTCGTTTTTCAGGGCCATGTCGTCGTCGTTCTGGCTCGCGTCGAACTGGAAGCCGTACTGAAAACCCGAGCAGCCGCCGCCCTGCACATAAACCCGCAATTTCAGGTCGCCGTTCTGCTCCTGCGCCAGGAGCTCGCGCACGCGCCGTGCGGCATTGGCCGTCAGCACCACCGGGGAACTCTCGCTCATGGCACCTCTCTCGACTGGCTGAAACCTGCGCGACGACCGGTGGGCCGCCTCGCGCAAAACGTACCACGTGCGGCGTGCCGCCGTCTCTTCCCGGAAGCAACGACCGCGCCCGTTTGCACCGTGTCTGACGCCGCCGCCGTCGCGCAGCCTGCGCAGGGGCTCGCCTGCGTCCTTGCTGCAGACTTGGGGCGGCGGGCGCCGTTTTTCAAGGCCCCCCGGCGCTCAATCGTCGGGGCCGAGCTGCGCACGCAAGGCCGCCGACTTGAGCATCGGTGACGACTTGCCCTCGGACTCGGCGACGAGATTGCCGTTGACCACACAGCCCCGGGCCATCTCGATCTCCCGGTAGTGTACATCGCCTTCGACCTTCGCACCCTCGTCCAGTTCCACGCGGGCCTTCGCCGAGATATTGCCCCGCACAACGCCCCTGACGACGACATGGGGAACGAGCACGTTTCCCTCGACCTCGCCCGAGATCACCAGCCGGCTTTCGCCCTGATCGGGCGCGGAGATGTTGCCCGCCACCTTGCCGTCGACGCGCAGCTCACCGCTGAACACGAGGTCACCGTAGACCTCCGCTCTGCGACCGATGATCGTATCCGGCTTGGGTCCCGCCGCCAGCGGCGTCGCGGGCGTGCCCCGCCTCTTTCGTAGCATTGACCGGTTCTCCGCCGCGACGCACACCCCTCACGCCAGCGGCCCCGCCGGGCCGAGACGCCCGCCCTTCAAGGCAACAGCGCCGCACCCTCGAGGCCCGCGACCTCTTCGAAGCCGCAGGCAATGTTCATGTTCTGCACCGCCTGCCCTGCCGCGCCCTTGACGAGATTATCCTCCACCACCAACACGACGACGGTGTTCCCGTGCGGCGGGCGGTGACAAGCGATGCGGCACACGTTGGCGCCGCGCACGCTGCGCGTGTCGGGATGACTGCCGGGCGGCAGAACGTCCACGAACGGCTCGTCGCGGTAACGCTCCTCGAAAACCGCTTGCAGATCGACCTGCCTCTTCAGCTGCGCGTAGAGCGTGGCATGGATGCCGCGAACCATGGGCGTCAGATGCGGCACGAACGTGAGGCCCACGGGCCCGCCGCAGGCGGCTTCCAGCCCCTGCTGAATTTCCGGAAGATGCCGGTGCCCACCCACCGCGTAGGCCTTGAGCGAATCGCTCACTTCGCTGAACTGGGTGCCCAGCGACTCCTTGCGCCCCGCGCCGCTCACCCCCGACTTGGCGTCGGCGATGAGCGATGTCCGCTCCACCAAGTCGTTCTCGATCAGCGGCAGGAACCCGAGCTGCACCGCCGTTGGATAGCAGCCCGGATTGGCGATGAGGACGGCATCGCGAATCTGCGCCCGATGGACCTCCGGCAGGCCGTAGACCGCCTGCTCCAGGAGTTCGGGGCACGCGTGCTCCTGCCCGTACCACTGCTCCCACACGCGCACGTCCCGCAGGCGGAAATCGGCGGCGAGGTCGATAAGCTTGACGCCCGCCGCCAGCAGGGCGCGGGCATGCTGCATCGCTACGCCGTTCGGCGTTGCGGAGAAAACGACATCACACTGCGTCAGGGATGCCTCGCTCGGGTCCTCGAAGCGCAGGGGCACATGCCCGCGCAGGCTGGGAAAAAGATCCGCCACCGCCGTTCCCGCCTCCCCACGCGAGGTGACGCAGGCGATCTCCACCTGCGGGTGTGCGGCCAGCAGACGCAGCAACTCAACGCCCGTGTACCCGGTACCACCAATGACCCCGACTCGAATCATCCCAGCGCGCTCGGTGCGTGTTGCAAGGCCCTGCAATTATAGCAACGCAGTTTGGAGGCGGGCGGTGACGGGCCGCGGCAGCCTAGCGCCGCCACTACCCGGGATCGGTGTCAGGGACTGAAGCGTTTGGCTGGGGGACCAGGATTCGAACCTGGGCTGGCGGAGTCAGAGTCCGCAGTCCTACCGCTAGACGATCCCCCAGTGACTGAGAGTGTCGGCCGCTCGTGACGTCGGCCGACAGTGCGCGCCGGCGTCAGCGCTTCGAGTACTGCGGTCGCTTGCGTGCCTTGTGCAGCCCCACCTTCTTGCGCTCCACCTCGCGGGCATCACGGGTGACGAATCCGGCGCGGCGCAACAGGCTGCGCAGAGAGTCGTCGTACTGAAGAAGGGCCCGGGTGATACCATGGCGGATGGCGCCGGCCTGACCGCTGCCGCCTCCGCCGACGACGTTGACGCGCAAGTCAACCTTGTCGGCCAGCTCGGTGGTGGTGAGCGGCTGCCGCACTATCATGCGGGCGGTTTCGCGACCGAAGTAATCGTCCAGATTGCGACGGTTGACGGTGATATTGCCGCTGCCCCGCGTCAAGTAGACGCGTGCCGTCGACGACTTGCGGCGACCGGTTCCGTAATACGTTTCCTGAGCTGGCATTCGGCGTTCCTTCAGATGTCGAGTGGCTGCGGCTGTTGTGCCTCGTGCTTGTGGTCGGGCCCCGCGTAGACACGCAGCTTCGCAAACATCGTTCTTCCCAGCGGATTCTTCGGCAACATACCCTTGACGGCGCTTTCGATGATGCGGGCGGGGTGCGTTGCGCGCACCTGCCGCAGTCCGACGGTGTGCAGATTGCCGGGTCGCCCGGAGTGTCGATGGTACTGCTTGGCGTCCTCTTTCGCTCCGGTGACGCGGACCTTCTCGGCATTGATCACCACGATGTAGTCGCCGGTATCGACGTGCGGGGTGTACTCCGCCTTGTGTTTGCCGCGAAGCCGCCGGGCGAGTTCGCAGGCGAGCCTGCCCAGCACCTTGTCCGTGGCGTCGACCACGTACCACTGGCGCCGCACGGTCTCTGGCTTGGCCGAGTAGGTCTTCATCGTTGGATAAGCTGGCGGGTCAAAAGAGCGCGGATGGTACAGGAGCGATTCACCGGTTACAAGGCCCGCGCGGCGCGGGCGGGTGTCCTCGAGGTGGCCCGGAGCGGGCAAAAAAAGAGGCGTGGCAGAGGATGCCACGCCCAAACCACCAAAGGAGGATGGAGGAGTCTTGTGTCCGGTCCATCCGCACCGCGAATCCTTTCCGGTGCGCGAATCCACAATAAGAACTTTCGTTTATTCGCGTATTATTATTATCTTACATTTTGAGCGAATGTCAAGTTTTTTTTCGCTTGGTTTCTAGAATCATAATGCAACTTGCCGCGATTGCAAGGATTTCCACGGGATGTTTTTGACAGGAGCGGCCCTGGTGCTCTGTTCCGCAGGCGCCCCGAGGACCGCCCCGCGCCCCGCAGCGCGCCCAGAGCCCCGGTTTTCGGGCCTTTTCCTCCTCCTGGCCGGCCGTTACGCCCGTCAAGGCGCCTGCGACAGCAGCTCGTACGCCGGCAGGGTCAGAAACTCGACGAAATCGTCCGTCAGCACCAGGGAATCCAGTATCTCCCGGGCCTCACGCCGCCGTCCTTCGTGGAGCCCCCCGAGCTTCTTCACCTCGCTGTCCCGCAGCGTCTCGTAGAGCTCNNTTCTTCACCTCGCTGTCCCGCAGCGTCTCGTAGAGCTCGCGCGTCACCGTGCGGCCGTCGTCGGTCTCGGCCGCGGTGCGGATCCATTGCCACAGCTGCGAGCGCGAGATCTCGGCCGTGGCAGCGTCCTCCATGAGATTGAAGATGGCAACCGCGCCTGTACCGCGCAACCAGTTGTCGAGGTACTGCAACGCAACGCTGATGTTGTTGCGGATCCCCGCCTCGGTGATGGTGCCACCCGGTACGCGCGGGTCCACCAGCTCTTGCGCGGTCACGGTCACCTCATCACGCTTGCGCGCTATCTGGTGCGGCCGAGCGCCGAGCACCGCGTCGAAGACCTCCTTCGCCACGGGTACCAGGTCCGGATGCGCCACCCAGGTGCCGTCGAAACCGTCGCCGGACTCGCGTTCCTTGTCGTGGCGCACGTTGGGGATAGCGACCTCGTTGACCGACGGGTCACGTCGGCTCGGAATGAACGCCGCCATGCCGCCGATCGCGTGAGCCTCGCGGCGGTGACAGGTCTTGACCAGCAGCTCGGTGTAGGCACGCATGAACGGTACCTCCATGGTCACCTGCACCCGGTCCGGCAGCACGAAATCCGGGCGGTGCCGGAATTTCTTGATCATGCTGAAAATGTAGTCCCAGCGCCCGGCGTTGAGCCCGCTCGAGTGCTCGCGCAGCTCGTAGAGGATCTCATCCATGCAGAAGGCGGCGAGGATGGTCTCCACCAACACCGTCGCGCGCACGCTGCCCCTCGGCACACCGAGGCGGTCCTGCGCGAAATTGAACACATCGTTCCAGAGCCGTGCCTCGAGATAATGCTCGATCTTGGGCAGGTAGAAGTACGGTCCGCTGCCCCGCGCCAGTGCCTCGGCAGCGTTGTGAAAGAAGAACAGGCCGAAGTCGAACAAGCCGCCGGCGACGGGCTTGCCGTCGACGCGTACGTGAGCTTCGCTCAGGTGCCAGCCGCGCGGGCGCACCAGCAGCGTCGCGATCTTCTCCTTGAGGCGGTACTCCCGGCCCTCGGACGTGGTGAGGGCGAGCTCGCGGCGCACGGCGTCCTTGAGGTTGATCTGGCCCTCGATCATGTTCTCCCAGGTCGGCGACAGAGCGTCCTCGAAGTCGGCCATGAAGACGCTGGCCCTCGAGTTGAAGGCGTTGATCATCATGCGCCGTTCCACCGGCCCGGTAATCTCGACGTGGCGATCGGCGAGGTCCGGCGGTATCGAGGCCACCGTCCACTCGGCGTCGCGCACGGCGGCGGTTTCCGCGGGGAAGTCCGGCATCGCGCCGGCCAGGAGACTGGCCTGGAACGCCTCACGCCGCTCCAGCAGCTGATGTCGCGTGGCGTCGAACTCGCGGTGCAGGGCGGCGACGAAGTCCAGCGCCTCGGGCGTCAGTATGGACGCGAATTCGGGTGACATCGCGCCCACGATCTCCACGCCCGTTGGATTCTTGGCTGTCATAGTTGCGCCCTCCCTGAACGCGCACACTGGCTGGCAATGAGTGAACCCGCCCGCACGACGGCGTTATTCTACGGACATTTTGCTGCAATGCAACACGACGCCGGGACGCGGTCCCGACAAGGCGGTTTGCCGGGCTCAGTGCGCGGCCGGCGCCAGCAGCTCGATCCAGTGGCGCACCGGCACCCGGGCACCGCTGTCGAGGTGCACCAGGCAACCGATGTTGGCGGTGACGATGACGTCGGGATCACCGGCCTGCAGGGCCTTCAGCTTGAGCTCGCGCAGTCGTCTCGCCAGCGTCGGCTGGAGCAGCGAGTAAGTGCCGGCCGAGCCGCAGCACATGTGCGCGTCCGCCACCGGCGTCAGCGCGTAGCCGGCGCGCTGCAGCAGGCCTTCGACGACACCGCGAATCCGCTGCGCGTGTTGCAGCGTACACGGCGCGTGGAAGCTCACGCGCAGCCCGGGTTGCGTCGGTGCGCCGCCCACCGGCACCGGCTCGGCCGCCACGATCTCGGCCAGATCCCGGGTGAGCGCGGCGACGCGCGCCGCGCGCTCGGCGTAGTCCGGGTCGGCGGCGAGCAGGTGAGCATAGTCGCGCACCATCGCGCCGCAACCGCTTGCCGTCATGACGACCGCCTCCACGCCGGCTTCGAGGTGCGGCCACCATGCATCGATGTTGCGACGCGCGAACGCCAGCGCCTCCGCGCCGGCCGTGAGGTGGTGGCTGACCGCCCCGCAGCAGCCGGCCGCGGGCGCCTCGAGTAGACTGATGCCGAGGCGATCGAGATAGCGCGCCGCCGCGGCATTGATACCGGGTGCCATGGCGGGCTGCGCACATCCGGCCAGCACCAGCATGCGGCGCGCGTGGCGCGCCGGCGGCCACGGACCGGCGGCGCGCCGCGGCGGCACCTTCTCGCGCAAGGCCGTGGGAAACAGCGGACGCAGCCATTGCCCCAGGCGCAGCAGCGGACCGAAACGGCGCCGATACGGGATTACGGCGCGCAGGGCACGCCTGACGAGACGCTCGGCGGGCCCGCGGGGCACGCGGTCCTCGACGACGCCGCGGCCGACATCCAGCAGGCGTGCGTACTCCACCCCGGAGGGACAGGTCGTCTCACAGGAGCGACAGGTCAGGCAGCGGTCGAGGTGCAGGCGCACGCGTGCGCTCGGTTTCTCGCCCTCCAGCACCTGCTTGATCAGGTAGATACGTCCGCGCGGCCCGTCGAGCTCGTCGCCGAGCAGCTGATAGGTGGGACAGGTCGCCGTACAGAAACCGCAGTGCACGCACTTGCGCAGTATGCCGTCGGCCGTGCGTCCCTGGGGCGTGTCCCTGATGAAATCTGCAAGCGCCGTCTGCATGATGTCTCCGTCGCTGTGCCGAACGCGGGGTGCAACATCACGCCGCGCGCACCGCGCTCAGATTCCCGCGTAAAGTCTTCCTGGATTGAGTACGCCTTGTGGATCGAAAGCCCGCTTCAAGTTGCGGTGCAAGACCATCAACGGGTGCGACAACGGATGAAAGACCTCGCCGTCGCGATCACCGCCGCGAAATTGCGTGGCGTGCCCTCCGCAAGCCGTCGCACACCGACGCACCGTGTCCGCGTCAGCCGTGGTTCTGAGCCAGCGCTGGGCGCCACCCCAGTCGATGAGCCACTCGCCCGGCAGCTCGAGCGACGGGGTGGCGGCGGGCACCGAGATGCGCCACAGCAACCCGGCATCGCTCAGCAGCGGGTGCGTGTGCTCACGCAGCGCGTGCCAGAAACGGTCGCCTTCGGCATCCTCCTCACCGCCGATGCGCGCTCGGGCGGCGGCGACGCCGCTGGGGGCGCCGGCGAGGCGCAGTCGCAGCACGCCATCTGCGTGGGCGGCAGCCGATACCGGCAGCGGCCGCCCCGCCCAGCGGTTCACGCTCTCGATAGCCGCCGCGGCATCCAGCTCCAGCGCCAGGGTGAGCACGCTCCTTGGCCTCGGCGCGACCTTGATCGACACCTCGGTCAGTATCCCCAGCGTGCCCAGGGCGCCGGTCATCAGCCTCGAGATGTCGTAGCCGGCGACGTTCTTCATGACCTGGCCGCCGAACGTGAGCCGCTCACCGGCGCCGTTGATGACGCACACCCCGAGGACGAAATCCCGGGCCGCCCCGGCGTAGGGACGTCGCGGCCCGGAGAAGCCGCAGGCCACGGTGCCGCCCAGCGTCGCCGCCCCATCGAAGTGCGGCGGCTCGAAGGGCAACTCTTGCGAGTGTGCAGCGAGGGCTGCGTCGATAGCGGTGATGGTCGTGCCCGCGCGTGCCGTGATCACCAGCTCGGTGGGCTCGTAAGCGATGATTCCCGAGTGCGCCGCGGTCGCCAGCGGCACCCCCTCGGGATGCCGGCCGTAGAACGACTTGCTGCCGCCGCCGACGATCTGCAGGGCACGCCGCTGCGCGGCGGCCTCGACCACGGCCTGCCGAAGTTCCTGCGCGATGTCGTTGTCGTCGCTCACAGCCCAGGGCAGAGACTAGCCGATTGCCGCAGCAGCGCGGCGTTATGGGGCCCGCTAGGCCGGGACCGCCCGCATGCGCTCAGAAGCGCTCGAGCTCAGGGAACGCAAGCCGTCCTCCCCTGACGTGCATGGCGCCGAACTCGGCGCAGCGCGTCAGCGTCGGTATGGCTTTGCCGGGATTGAGCAGCCCCTGCGGATCGAAGGCGCCCTTGAGCGCATGAAATTGCGCAAGCTCCTCTTTGCCGAACTGCACGCACATCTGGTCGAGCTTCTCGACGCCGACACCGTGCTCGCCGGTGATGGTGCCTCCCACCTCGACGCACGCCTCCAGAATCCTGCCGCCGCACTCCTCGACCCGCTCCAGCTCGCCGGACACATTGGCGTCGTAAAGTATCAGCGGGTGCAGATTGCCGTCGCCCGCATGAAAGACATTGGCGATGCGCAGCCCGTAAGCCTGCGAGAGCTCGCCGATGCGGCGCAGCACCGCCCCGAGGTGCCGGCGCGGAATGGTGCCGTCCATGCAGTAGTAGTCCGGCGATATGCGGCCGACGGCCGGAAACGCTGACTTGCGACCCGACCAGAACCGCAGCCGCTCGGCGTCGTCGCGAGCCGCGCGAATATCGCTCGCGCCCTGCGCCCGCAGCACCCCCTCGACCACCTCGATCTGCTCGTCGACCTCCGCCGGTGTGCCGTCGAGTTCACACAGCAGAATCGCCTCGGCCTCGACGGGGTAGCCCGCGTGCACGAAGTCCTCCGTGGCGCGGATGGCGGGATTGTCCATCATCTCGAGACCGGCCGGGATGATGCCGCCGGCAATGATGGCCGCGACGGCCTCGCCGGCGGCGGTCACGTCGTCGAACGAGGCCATCAGCACCTTCGCCGCCTCGGGCTGGGGCAACAGCCTGACGGTGATCTCGACGATGACGCCGAGCAGCCCCTCGGAGCCGTGCATCAGCGCCAACAGGTCGTAGCCCGGTGCGTCGAGCGCGTGCGAGCCGATGCGGACTAGTTCGCCGTCTGCCGTCACCATCTCGAGCGCGAGGACGTTGTGGACCGTGAGACCGTACTTGAGACAATGCAGGCCGCCGGAGTTCTCGGCAACGTTGCCGCCGATGGAGCAGGCGATCTGCGAGGACGGATCCGGCGCGTAGTACAGACCCAGATGCGACACGGCCTCGGAGATGGCGAGGTTGCGCACGCCCGGCTGCACCCGTGCGGTGCAGCTCACGGGGTCGATGTCCAGGATCCGATTGAACTTCGCGAGGCTGAGGAGCACGCCGTCGGCGAGCGGCAGCGCGCCGCCGGACAGACCGGTGCCGGCACCGCGTGCAACCATCGCCACCCCGTAACGGGCACAGGTGCGCACCACGTGCTGCACCTGCTCGACGGTTTCGGGCAGCGCCACCAGCAGCGGCAACTCCCGAAACGCGGTCAGGCCGTCGCACTCGTACGGGCGCAGCTCGTCGGGCTCCACCAGAACGCTGCCGTGTCCCAGCGACGTGGCAAGCTCCGCCGCGAGCGCGCGCGCGTCCACACCCATCTTCGCAGCCGTCTGTTGCTGTTCGGCGTTCATCCTCGCCTCGTTGGGCACGCACGGGTCCGCCCGGCATCGTCGCCCGCTTCGCGCCACTGAGCGAACGCGGTCACGATATGCTCACGGCATCCGTCAGCCAGCTCGCGGCGCGCAGCAACCGGGCATCGTCGCCGTAGGGCCCGACCAACTGTACGCCGATGGGCATGCCGTCGCCAGCGCGAAGCAGCGGCAGGGTCACCGCGGGCAGGCCCAGCAGCGTCCAGATGGTGCAAAACGCCGGATTCCCGGTGGACTCGAGCCCGACCGGCGCCGCCCCCGGCGCCGCCGGCGTCAGGATCGCGTCGTACTCGGCGAACAGTGGCTCGAGGCTCTTGTTGAGCGGCCCCACGGCCTCAGTCGCCACCAGGTAGTCGTGCGACGTGTACGCGCTGCGGCCGCGCTCGATCTGACTCCTGAGGGCGGCGCTGACCGCGTCCGGCGCGCGCTCGGCGATCGCCCCCAGATTGTAGGCGATGTCGGTCTCCATCATGACCCGGTGATGGTCAATCGCCGTGTCGAATGCCGCGGGCAGCGCCTGCTCCGACACGGCCCCGCCCAGCGATCGGCACAGCGCCGCAAAGCCCTCGTGCACCTCCGCGTCGGCCTGCGTCCATACCGGGGTCCTGACGAACGCGAGTCGTGGCGTCAGGCGCGTATCCGCCGCCGGCTGGGCGAGCCAGGGCCGCGCCACCGGCCGCGTCGAGGTGTCCGCAGGGTCCTGGCCCACGATCGCTTCGACGAGCATGATTGCGTCGGCCACGGAACGGGCGAACACACCGACCTGGTCAAGGCGCCGGCTGGTCAGCAGCACACCGGCGCGCGACAGGTAGCCGAAGCTGGGCTTGTAGCCGACGACGCCGCAGAAGGCCGCCGGCCGCATCACCGAGCCGTTGGTCTGGCTGCCGAGGGCAAGTGCCACCATGTCGGCGGCGACGGCGGCCGCCGAACCGCTCGACGATCCGCCGGGCGTGCGCGCCGGGTCGTGGGGATTGCACGTCTTGCCCGGATGGTAGGTGGCAAACTCCGTCGTCACGGTCTTGCCGAGAATGACCGCCCCCTGCTCGCGCAGACGGCTCACCACGATGGCGTCGTGCGTGGGCCGGCGCCCGGCGAGAGCGGGCGAGCCGCACTCGGTGGGCATATCGCAGGTGTCGATGATGTCCTTGACGCCGACGGGCAGGCCGTGAAGGCGACCCAGCGCACGCCCACTGCGCTGCCGCGCGTCCACAGCACGTGCCTGCTCGAGCGCCAGCTCCGGATCGAGGAAGGTCCACGCCCGCACACTCGGCTCGCACTGCTCGATGCGCTCGAGGCAGGCCGTGACCAGCTCTTCGGCCGTGATGTCGCCGGCACGGATGCGGCGGGCCGCCTCCGCGGCGTTGAGCGCGGCGAGCGTCATCGGGGCCGCCCCATGCCCATCATGTCGCCGCCCGGCGCGAGACTCACGGCGTGTCGTGGTTGCGCTCCATGAACAGCGCTGTCCGGCGACCGTCCGCCCGCCCTCGGGATCACCACGGCGCCTACGATAACCCCGTCGGGCTCGCGCATCGAGAAAGCGCCCACCGAGAACAGCGCGGCGCCAATCGGCGGGGCAGTGCCATCCGTCACCGTGTCCATCGTCAACACCTTACAGCACACCTTGCGGTCAGCGCACGCCGGCGAGCGTCCGCGTCAGCCAGCGGGCCGTACGCAGCAGGCGGCCGTCGTCGCCCCGGGGTCCCACCATCTGCACCCCCAGCGGCATGCCCTCGGCGCCTTCGAGCAGCGGCAGCGTCACGGCGGGCACGCCCGTCAGCGTCCACAGCACGCAGAACGCCTGGCTGCCGGTGTGGTCGAGACCCGTCGGCGCCTGCCCGGGCGCCGCCGGCGTGATCAGCGCATCGTAGCGAGCGAAAATGTTCTCGAGTTCCGCGTGCAGGGCGTCGCGCATGTCGAGCGCCGCGAGATAGTCCACCGCCCCGACCGCACGCCCTTCCTCGATTGCCTCCCGGGTCGGCTCGCCGAGACGCTCGCGGGCGCGGTCGTAATAGCGGCACAGATGACGCGCCATGCCGACCACCGCCAGGCGGCGCTGCGCCGTCACGCCCGCGCCGAAGATCGGCGGCAACTCGACCTCCTCGCACTGAGCGCCGAGCGCCGCGGCCAGCTCGACGAAAGCCTCGCCGCAGTCCGGTTCCACCTCGTTCCACGAGGGCGTCTTGACGAAACCCAGCATCGGCGTGACCGGAGGCTGCGTGCCGGCGATGCGGAGAATTTCGGGCGCCGCGGCACAACGGGTATCCGGGTCCGCGGGGTCATGCCCGGCCATGGCATCAGCCAGCAGCGCGGCGTCCTCGATCGTGCGGCCAAAAGTGCCCACCGTGTCGAGCCAGCGTGAGTGGCGCAGCACGCCGCTGCGCGGCAGCAGACCGAAGGTGGGCTTGAAGCCGACAACGCCGCAGAAGGCCGCCGGCCGGATCACGGAGCCGCCAGTCTGGGTGCCGACGGCGAAGGGCAGCATGGCGCTCGCCACCGCCGCCGCCGAGCCGGAGGAGGACCCGCCGGGGGTGCGGCCCGGATCGTGGGGATTGCGCGTCGCACCGGGGCGGCGGTAGGCGAGCTCGGTGGTGACCGTCTTGCCGAGAATGACTGCGCCGGCGGCCCGCAGCCGCGCCACGACGGTGGCGTCGCACCGCGGCCGGCGACCGGCGTCGAGCGCCACACCGTTCTCCGTGGGCATGTCGGCGGTGTCGATGATGTCCTTGATGCCGACCGGCAGGCCGTGCAGCGGCCCTAGGGTTCGACCCGACTCGCGCTGCGCATCCGCCTGCCTGGCCTGCGCCAGCGCGAGCTCCTCGTCGACGAAGGAGAAGGCGCCGATCTGCGGCTCGCGCTCGCCGACGCGGTGCAGGCAGGCCTCGGTGAGCTCTACCGCACGCAGCTCTCCGCGTGCCAGGCGCGCGCTGGCCTCCATGGCCGTCAGATCGGCGGGGCTCGGCGCCGGCGCCGCCACGATACTCAGCGCTCGTCCGCGCGGCGGGTCAGCCGCCGTGCGCTGTCCCTGCGGCGGCGCTGGACGATTCCGCCGATGAGCACGGTGATCACGAGACGGGGGCACCCGCGAGGCAGGGTATCGGCCGAAGGGCGGGCGGCGCGATACGCTTGCAGCGATAAGCGGGGATGACCGCGAGCGGCCTCGGGAAGCAAGTCTGCACGTTGCGCGCCACCGGAACGTTCAAGCCCAGAAGGTCGATTGCGAATCGGGGCGGCAGCAGGCTTACAATGACCTGCAACCACTGCGACGACGGGTCGATCCACCGCACGCCCGCTCTGCACAAGCCCCCGCAGCGTGCATCCCCGACGGCGCACGCACTGCGCGCTGAGCTTACCACGTTTACAGGAAGCAGCAGCCCCGAACCGGAGCAAGCGCCCGCGGCTTCGACCGCGCCGCCACCTGCGTCGGCACTTGTCCGGTCCGGTGACGGGCGATGCCGCGCCGAGAATGCGCCCGTGCGCCCCGTCGGCACGCAGCCCACCACGCAGTCCGCGCCGCAAGCGCTATCCGCCCCCGTGCCGACTCTGCTAAGGTTCCTGCGTGGCCGCGCGCACGTACACCGTTGTCGACAAGCTGATTCTCGGCGCCGACCGCGCATTGCGAACCGTCATCGGGCGAGCGCCCGCCACGGCCCGCGCCGACCCCGCGGCCGGCGTGCCGCTGCCGCGCCTCTCCCGCGTCGAACGTGACCTGTCGAGCCGCCTGATGCGCGTCAATCACGCCGGCGAGGTGAGCGCTCAGGCGCTCTATCAGGGCCAGGCCTGCACGGCGCGCAACGCCTCCGTGCGACGCACGCTCGAGACCGCTGCGGCCGAGGAGAACGATCATCTGCTGTGGTGCGCGCGGCGCCTGCGCTCGCTCGATGCGCGGCCCAGTCGACTCAATCCGCTGTGGTACGCCGGATCCTTTGTCATCGGCGCCCTGGCGGGTGCCGCCGGCGATCGCTGGAACCTCGGCTTCCTGGCCGAGACGGAGCGACGGGTCGTGCACCACCTCGATGGGCACCTGGCGCGACTGCCGCAAGCCGATGCCCCCAGCCGTGCCGTGCTCGAGCAAATGCGTTCGGACGAGGCGCGCCATGCGACAACGGCTACGCATGCCGGTGCGGCGCGGCTGCCCGCCCCTGTGCGCGCGCTCATGACAGCCGCCTCCCGGGTCATGACCGGGGTGGCCTACTGGGTCTAGTACCTGTAGCGCGGCCTGCGAACCTCGACCGTCTTCTTCGATTCGGCGACGAACCAGGTGAACACGAAGCCCGCGGTGATGTTGCTCTGACTCCGCACGAGGGGACTGTCCTCGAACACCGCGCCGCCGACGTGGTCGTAACGGCCGAAGAAACTGACCCACGTCTTGCGGGTTCGGCCCTGCAAGGTGAAGATGAAACGCGTCCCGGCGAACCCGTTCTCGGCCTCGTAGGCGGGGCGCAGGGGCGTTGCGAACTGCGGGTCGACGCCGTAGTAATAGCCGTGAAACTCGTCTGAGCCGAATTCCAGGCCCGCCGAAAGCCCCAGCCTCCAGGTGCGATCGTACAGCCGTATGTCCTGGTGATAGGTGAGGTGGGGCGACGAGGCATAGCCGATGTGCTGGGGCGAGGAGCTCAGGGCGAAAGCACCGCGCAGGTTGAGGTTGAGCTCCAGGTCACGGCCGAGGTCGGGCCGGTCCCAAAGCCTGAGCTTCAAGGAAGGCCCAATCTGAAAACTCGGATCGAGGTCCGGCATGCCGACGCGTGCCTCGATGTCGTCGCTGCTGCGCGAGAGCGTGCCGTCCACGCTGAAATCGAACTCGACGCGGTCGGTCTCGTAGAAAAGCCCGCGCACCCCTTCGTCGTCGACCCGCAGGAAGGAGCCGCGGTAGACGGGGTACACGAGCGGAAAAGGAAATGTCTGGTTGTCCTCGGCGCCGCGGTAGTCGGGCACGGTCAGCGCCCCGCCGCCGAGGGCGAGCTCCCACAACGGCCTTTCCACGGCCTGCGCCGGCGCGGCGCACCATAACCAGCATCCGGCCCCCAGGGCGATGGCGCGACGAGACGGCTTCTTCGATACGTTCACGGTGCTTGCGCGTGTCGCGACGGATTCGACGTCGCGGGCCGAGGCGAAGCAGTGTAAGCAACGCCTCCGTGAAAATGTAGCCGCACCCGCGCGGCGCCGTGCGTCGGCCCGCTCCCCCTAAGCGCGCCTCGGTCAGCAAGGTTTAGACAAACAAAGACCGCGGCGGATCGTCGCCGCCGACGCCGTTCGCCGGCTCGAGGGGACAGTGCTCAATGGGCGCGGCGCCGGGCCGCGCGGCACTCATTGGCCCGCAGCCAGCCCGACCTCGATATCGGCCACGGACGTTATGACGCGATCGTGCTCGAAATAGACGGTATGGTCGGCGTAGCGCCAGCGCGTGATGGGCGGCTCACCCACCGCCGGTTGCTCGGCGATCGGTTCGCCGAAGCGATCCCGCACCTCTGTCATTTGCATGCCGTTGGTCGGCATGGATGGCAGGCCGGCGGCAGTGCTTGCCAGCGGCGCCTGCTGCGACCAGGCCGATGCGGCGCACCACATCGATGCAATCGTCAACACCGTTACGATGGTCTTCGACATCTGTCTCCCTCCGCGGCTCATGCGACGCAGCGGACTTGGCCTGTCTTTGATAATAGACGCACAGCAGGGCGTCGAGCCGCCGCACATCGCCCCAGGGGCTCCGGATAACGGCCCGGGACCGCCGGGCGGCGCGGCCCGCAGCCGTCACGCGCGCGCGCGCAGCCGGTGCGCGGTGAACAGCACCGCCGTGAGCAGCACCAGGGCGCCGGCCTGATGGGTGGCACCCAGAGCGACGGGCACCGCGTGTAGCAGCGTCGCGATACCGAGCACGACCTGGCCCACCGCCGCCGCCAGCACCAGGTGGACCGCGACCCGCTCACCCCGGCGCGACGACTTTCGCGTCACCGTCAGCCACAAGAGGATCACGCTGATGGCCGTCACCAGGGCTCCTGCACGGTGCCAGAACTGGATGCTGACGGCATTTTCGAAGAGGTTGCGCCACACGGGTTCGAGCGCGAACAGTCCGGGCGGCAGGAGGTACCCCTCCATGAGCGGGAACGTGTTGAAGATGTGACCGGCCCTCGTGCCGGCGACGAAACCGCCGCTCATCACCATGATCAACACCAGCACGAACACCACCACGGAAAGAGCGTGCCCCGGAGCACGGCTCGCGGCAGGGCCTGCGCCGCGGCGCGGCTCGGCCAGCCCCAGAGCCATCCANNGCGACGGCCAGCACCAGGTGCGCGGTCAAACGGTACTGGCTGACGTGCGGATCGTCCACCAGCCCGCTCTTGACCATGTACCAGCCGAGAAGACCCTGCAGCGCGCCGAGGACGAAAATCAGGATGAGCTTCGCGTACAGATCGCTCGCCAGCCGGCGGCGCACGAAGAAATAGACAAACGGAACGAAAAACGCGATCCCGATGGCGCGCCCGAGAATGCGATGCCAGTACTCGAACCAGAAAATGGTCTTGAACTGCGCGAGGCTCATGCCCTCGTTGACGAAGCGATATTCGGGGAACTCGCGGTAGCGGGCGAAAGTCCTCTCCCAGGCCTCGTCACCGAGGGGCGGAATGATGCCCATGATGGGGTTCCAGTCCACCATGGACAGGCCCGAGCCGGTGAGCCGCGTGACGCCGCCGAGCACCACCATGGCGAAAACAAGCCCGCAGCAGACGAACAACCACAAGGCGAGGGAACGCCGTGCCCCGACGGCCGCTCCGGAGGGATGATCCGCGGCGGCGACGCTCACCGTGCCGAGCCTGCCGTGGCGCCCCGCCCGCGGTTCGTGGCGCTCTGCGCCCTCATTGACGGTATCGCTGAAACACCAGCGTCGAGTTGGTTCCCCCGAAACCGAAGCTGTTCGACATGGCGGTCTCGAGCTCCACCGCCTCGCGCAGCCCTCGCAGTATGGGGAAATCCGCCGCGCCCGGGTCTATGTTGTCGATGTTGGCCGACGCCGCCAGGAAACCGCCCTGCATCATCAAAAGCGTGTACACCGCCTCGTTGACGCCCGCGGCACCGAGGGCGTGGCCGGTCAACGACTTGGTGGCGCTGATGGGGGGGATGTCGCCGGCGAACACCTCGCGAATGGCCTCGAGCTCGCGCAGGTCACCCACCGGCGTGGCGGTGCCGTGAGCGTTGATGTACTGCACCGGCCCCCGGACGTGCTCGAGGGCCTGGCGCATGCAGCGCACCGCGCCCTCGCCGGAGGGCTGCACCATGTCGTAGCCGTCCGAGGTGGCGCCGTAGCCGACGAGCTCGGCGTGTATCGCCGCGCCGCGGCGAAGCGCATGCTCGAGCTCCTCGAGCACCAAGACGCCGCCGCCGCCGGAGATGACGAAACCATCACGATCCGCGTCGTAGGGCCGCGAGGCGATTTCGGGGGTTTCGTTGTACTTCGACGACAACGCCCCCATGGCGTCGAACAGGCACGTCAGTGTCCAGTGGACCTCCTCGCCGCCGCCGGCAAAGACGACGTCCTGCTTGCCCATCTGTATGAGCTCCGCGCCGTTGCCGATGCAGTGGGCGCTGGTGGCGCAGGCAGAGCTGATGGAGTACGAGACCCCCTTGATGCGGAAGGCCGTGCCGACGCAGGCGGCCGTGGTGCTGGACATCGTGCGCGGCACCATGTACGGACCTACTTTGCGGATGCCTTTCTCGCGCAGCAAATCCGCCGCGAGCACCACATTCTCCGTCGAAGCCCCACCGGACCCAACAACGAGTCCGACGCGCGGGTCCGAGATCTGCTGCGGCTCGAAGCCCGCGTCGTCGATTGCCTCGCGCATGGCGAGGTAAGTGAAAGCGGCGGCGTCGCCCATGAAGCGCCGCATGCGCCGATCGATTTGGGTCGCGAGGTCCACGCGCACGGGTCCGTGAATGCGGCTGCGCAGGCCCAGATCGGCGTACTGCTCACAGAACTCGACACCGGAGCGCCCAGCGCGCAGGGCCTCCGCCACTTCGCTCTTGTTGCGGCCGATGCTGCTGACGATGCCCATACCGGTAACGACTACCCGCCTCATGACCCCCTCCGTCACAACGCGTGCGTTGACGTAAACAGGCCGACCCGCAGATCGCTCGCGATGTAGATTTCACGTCCGTCGACCTCCACGGTCCCGTCCGCGATACCCATCGTCATCTGGCGCATGATGACGCGCTTGAGGTCGACCCGGTAGGAGACCAGCCGATTGCGGGGCGTCACCTGGCCGCTGAAGCGAACGTCGCCCGCCCCCAGGGCGCGACCGTGACCGGGCCTGCCCCGCCAGCCGAGGTAGAAGCCCAGCAGCTGCCACAGCGCATCTATCCCCAGGCAGCCCGGCATGACGGGATCGCCCTCGAAGTGACACTCGAAGAACCACAGGCCGGGGTGAATGTCGAGCTCGGCGATGACCTCGCCCTTGCCGTGGGTGCCGCCGTCCTCTGTGATGCGGGTGATGCGATCGAACATCAGCAGGGGCGGCAGCGGCAGCTGCGCATTGCCGGCACCGAACAGACGACCGTGGGCGCATTCCAGCAGCTCGTCGTGGGCATAGGTCGTTTGCTTGTCCATTGCTTCCGGCCGGCGATGATCAGAGACTTTTTGCGGCGTGCGCCGACGCCGGTGCACGGTCGATCGACCCGTGGCCCGACGCTGCGGGCCACAGTGTACCGTCAGCGCACGCCGCGAGGGAATCGGGCGGGCCTGGCTTGCGTCCCGCTCCTCAGCGCTCCTCGACCAGGATGACGTGCAACCGCCGCGGGCCGTGCGCCCCATACTGCATGGTCTGCTCGACGTCGGCGGTCTTGCTCGGCCCCGTGATGAGGCTCACGGCGCGCGGCATCCCATCGAGCCGCGCGCGCAGCTGCGCCCACAGATCTTCGAGGTGGCGCACGATCTGACCGCGGCCCACGACGGCGATGTGGTCGTCGGGAAGAAAATTCAGGCTCATCGGGGTCTGTGCAGACGACACCACCGCAAGCGTGCCGGTCTCGGCGACGGCGGCGAAGACGCCGGTGACCGCGACGCGGTCCTCGCGCCGGGCGCAGCGCCGCTCCACCTCCCAGTCACCTGGCCATTCGATCTCGCTCAGCGCGGCATCGTCGGCAACGACCAACTGCGTCGGCAAGTCGTGTGCGGCCAGATGCGCGGCGATCGTTCTCGAGACGTCTGCGGCGTTGTCGACGCGGCTCACCGTCACGTTGACCGCCTCGAGCCGCTGCACGAAGCGCTCGATCGGATCCTCCGTGAATGCCGGTTTGACGTCGCTGCGGTGCGCGTCGAGGCGCGCGTCCAGGGCCGCGGCCAGGGTGGGATCGAGCGGCCCGTCCCGCTTCAGCGAGCGTCGGATGCCGTCGAGTATCGATGCGCGTGCGTTCATCGTGTCCCCGCCTCGACGCTCTCTCACCGCGTCCCCCGGCGACGCCACTGCCCCATGAAGCTGCGTCCCGCGGGCGCCGGCATGTCCCTCCCGGCGGTCCAGCCACCGGCGAACGGCAGCCGCCGCAGACGGCCGCGGCGGCCGGCCAGCGTGGCCAGCACCCGCGCCGCAGTGCCGGTGACGTGCCGGTACAACGCCGGGCGCGCGGCAAGGAACGCCCACACGGCGAGGGCCCAGCGGGCCCGGGCGCCGGTGAGCTTCTGCTCGAACTCCCGCATGCGCAGCCGCCGCAGCATCGTGGGCAAGGGAATGCTCATGGGACAAACCTCCCGGCAGCGCCCATTCATCGTGCAGGCGTTGGGCAGATCCGAGGCCTCGCGCAAACCGACCATCAGGGGCGTCAACACCGAGCCCATGGGTCCCTGATACACCCAGCCGTAAGCGTGGCCGCCGACTGCACCGTAAACCGGGCAGTGATTGAGGCACGCACCGCAGCGTATGCAGCGCAGCATCTCGTGGAACTCGTTGCCGAGCAGCGCGGAGCGACCGTTATCGAGCAGCACCACATGGTACTGAGTGGGACCCTCGGACTCGCTGCCGCGGCGCGGCCCGCTGAACACCGTCGTGTAGGCGGACATCTCCTGGCCGGTGGCGCTGCGACCGAGCAGACGCAGGAATACCGTCACGTCCTCGAGGGTGGGAACGACCTTCTCTATCCCCGCCGTGACGATGTGCACGCGGGGCAGCGAGCTGGTGAGGTCCCCGTTGCCCTCGTTGGTCACGAGCACGTTGGACCCGGTTTGCGCGAGGAGAAAGTTGGCGCCGGTAATGCCGACATCGGCGCTCACGAAAGCCTCGCGCAGGACGTCGCGCGCCTCATTGACGATGGCCGCTACGTCGCTCGCGCGTTCCTGCCGCCCGTAGTTTCTGTGGTGGGCGTGAAAAAGCTCGCTGATCTGTCTGCGGGTCTTGTGCACCGCGGGCGCAATGATGTGGCTCGGCGGTTCCTGGGCCAGCTGGATGATGTACTCGCCGAGATCCGTCTCCACGACATCCATGCCCGCGCTCTCCAGCGCCTCGTTGAGCGACATCTCCTCGCCCACCATGGATTTGCCCTTGGCGACCCGCTTCGCCGCCGCGCGCTGACAGATCTCTACGACGATGCGGCTTGCCTCCTGCGGCGTGCGGGCCCAGTGGACATGGCCACCGCCGGCGATGACCTGCCGCTCGTAGCGCTCGAGATAGAAATCGAGATGAGCGAGCGTGTGTTCCTTGATCTCCCGCGCCCGTGCGCGCAACGCGTCGAACTCGGGCAGCGCCGCAACGGCCTCGCGGCGCTTGTCCGCGAATCCGCCGCTGACCCGACCGAGCGCGGCCTGCAGCGACTGATCCTGCAGCGCGGCGCGCGCGTGGGCAGGGAAAGCATTAGCGGTGGACTTCACTGCGACTCGTCTTCAGTGGCGCCGACTCCGCCGATGGGCTCGGCATCGGTGCGCCCGGCCAGCACCTCGGCGACGTGGTAGACCTTCACCGGGCTGCCGAGACGGTGCAGCCGACCGGCAATGTTGAGCAGGCAACCGAGATCCCCGCCGAGCAGGGTGTCGGCGCCGCTGGCGGTGACGTGATCTACCTTGTCCGTGACCAGGCGCGTGGAGATCTCGGGATACTTGACGCAGAAAGTGCCGCCGAAACCGCAACACACCCCGGTATCCGCCATCTCGCTTATCTCGAGACCCGCGATGCCTTCCAGCAGCCGGCGCGGCTGCGCGCGCACGCCGAGCTCGCGCAGGCCCGAGCACGAGTCGTGATAGGTGCAGGTGCCGCGATACGTGGCGTCGACGGCTTCCAGCCCCCGGACATCCACGAGAAACTGCGTCAGCTCGTAGCACCGCGAAGCCAGCTCCTGGGCCCGCATCTGCCACGGTGCGTCGTCCTCGAACAGCGTCGGCAAGTGCTCCCGCAACATGCCGGCACAGGAGCCCGAGGGCGCCACGACGTAGTCGTAATCGGCGAAGGTTTCGATGACGCGGCGAGCGATGTTGCGCGCGTCGCGTGCGTCGCCGTTGTTGTAGGCGGGCTGCCCGCAGCACGTCTGTTGCTCCGGCACCTCCACGCGGCATCCCGCCCGCTCCAGCAGCTCGACGGCCGCGAAGGCCACGCTGGGTCGAAACAGATCGACGAGGCAGGTGACGAACAACCCGACCCGGGTGGCCGCGGCACCCGCCGGTGCCCGCGTTTCCTCGCTCACGGTCTCGAGCGTGCGCGGCAGCGCCGACGAGCCGAAGTCGCCGTCATGCGGCCTGTCTCTCCATATCGATGCTGTAGCGGCCGGTGGCAGCCGCACCGTTGAGCCTTGCCCGCCGGTGCAGCGCTTGCTGCGCCGCCGGGACATTGGCCGGTTCTCCCCGCCAGGCCTCGATGGCCGGCCCTTGCAGCGCTCGCGCATAGGAGAACGTCAGCACCCACGGCAGATCGAGGCCGAGACTGTTCATGGCATTGAGGTGGGCGGTGNNCCGCCGGACAGGAACGCCACCCCCGGCAGCGCCGCCGGCGCCGTGTTCAGCAGGCAATGCACGGTGCGGCGTGCCACCTCGTCGACCCCGGCCCGCTGCGGGCAGTCGAGCCCGGACAGAACCATGCTCGCCTTGAGGATCGAGCCCTCGAGCATCACACCCTGCTCCTTGAGCTCGTTGAAAACGCAAGTCAGGGTGGCCTCGCTGACCTCGTGGCAGCGCTCGACGGTGTGGTCACCGTTGATGAGCACCTCGGGCTCGACGATGGGCACCACGCCGGCTTCCTGGCACAGCGCCGCATAGCGGGCCAGGGCGTGCGCATTGGCCTCGATGCAGGCGCGGCTGGGGATGGCCTCGCCGATGGTGATCACCGCGCGCCACTTGGCGAAGCGGGCACCCAGCTCGACATACTCCGCGAGGCGCTCACGCAGCCCGTCGAGACCCTCCGTGACCTTCTCCCCGCGGTGTCCGGCCAGATCTTTCGCGCCGGTGTCGACCTTGATTCCGGGCATGATGCCGACGCGCTCGAGGTAGGCGGGCATCGGCGTGCCGTCGGCGACGCTCTGACGCAGCGTCTCGTCGTAGAGAATCACGCCGCTGATGAAATCCCCAAGCGACGGCGTGCCGACCAGCATCTCCCGGTAGTCGCGGCGCGATTGCGCCGTGCACTCGAGCCCCAGCTTCTCGAATCGCTTGGCACAGGTCGGCGTGCTCTCGTCCATGGCCAGTATGCCCTTGCCGCTCGCCACCATCGCCTGCGCCGTTGTCTCGAGTCGTTCTCTGTTCATGGCCACCTCCTTCTGATCTGGACCCGCCGGCGGGCTGCCTGGATCACTGCGTCGCAGCTAGCGCCGACCCCATACCATTGCGTGTAGCGAGCGTATCCGCAGCGGGCCGCTCGAGCGCCGACCCGAGAAGACGTCGACGCAGCTGAGGATCTCACGTGTCCCCCACCCTGACTATCTTCATCGAGTTGGTACCCCCCGCCAACCCGGCGATATCGCCTTTGGTGATGATGATGCGCTCGTTGCTGCGCAGCGTCCCGCGGCGTACGAGTTCGCCGAGCACCTCGCGGTCGACCGGCTGGTCCTCCAGCGCATCGTTTGAGTAGCTGACGGGGAAAACGCCTCTAAAAAGCGTCACGCGGCGCTGCGTGCGAACATGGCGTGTGACGGCGTAGATCGGTATGCCGGAAATGTGGCGCGACATCCACTTGGCCGTCGCCCCTGATTCGGTCAGCGCGAGGATCGCGGCGATGTCATAGTGCTCGGCCGTGTACATGGTCGCCATCGCAATGGCTTCCTCGGTATCGCTGAACTGCAACCCTACACGCTCCGTCGAGGGTATCGTCCCGTGATGCCGCTCGGCGCCGCGACAGATGCGGTCCATCGCCGCGACAACCTTGACAGGGTGCCTGCCGACGGCTGTCTCGGCCGAGAGCATGACGGCATCGGTGCCGTCGAGCACGGCGTTGGCGACGTCGAGCACCTCCGCCCGCGTGGGCTGCGAGCTCTCCACCATCGACTGCATCATCTGCGTCGCCGTGATGACGAGACGATTGCGAGCCCGGGCCTCGCGGATGATGCGCTTCTGCACGCCGGGCAGCTCGGCGTCGCCGATCTCCACGCCGAGGTCGCCGCGCGCGATCATAACGCCGTCGGCGGCCTCGATGATCTCATCGCTGTTGGTCATGGCCTCGGCACGTTCGATCTTGGCGATGATGCCGCCCTCGCCGCCGGCCGCTCGAAACAGCTCTCGCGCCACCTCGACGTCACGCGCCGTGCGCACGAAGGACACACCCAAGTAGTCCGCCCCGAGCTCACCCGCCAGACGGATGTCCTGCCGATCCTTGTCCGTGAGCACCGCCGCGGAAAGCCCGCCTCCCTGGCGGTTGATGCCCTTGTGATCCGACAGCTCGCCGCCGACCACGACCCGGGTCTCGATCTCGTCGCCGGCCACGTGCTCGACCCACAGCACGATCCGGCCGTCGTCGAGCAGCAACGTGTCGCCGCGGTTGACGTCTGCGGCCAGCTGCCGGTAGGTGACACCGACACGCTCCTCGCTGCCCTCGCCCTCCGCGAGTCCGGCATCGAGGAAGAAACGCGCACCGTCGCGCAGCGTGACGCGGCCGTCTCGAAAGCTCTCGATGCGTACCTTCGAGCCCTGCAGATCGGCGAGCAGGCCCACCGAACGGCCGCTGCTCTCGGCGCACGCCCGCACCGCCCCCATGCGGCGGCGATGATCTTCCCTGTCGCCGTGGGAGAAGTTGACCCGGGCGACGTCGAGGCCCTCCTTGAGCATGTCGGCGAGGACGGCAGGGTCGTCCGTCGCCGGGCCCAGCGTGGCCACTATCTTGGTGTGGCGAAGCATAGCGCCGCTGCCGGGTGTCGCCCTACAAAGTCGTTCCCGCGGCGGTCTGCGTCTGCGCCCGCAGCTCCAGCACCGCGACCGCGGGCAGCGTCTTGCCCTCGAGAAACTCGAGGAACGCGCCGCCGCCCGTGGAGATGTAGGACACCCCGTTGGTGACGCCGAACTTGTCCACCGCCGCCAGCGTATCGCCGCCGCCCGCAATGGAGAACGCGCTGCTGTCGGCAATCGCCCGCGCCAGCACGCGCGTTCCCTCGGCAAAGGCATCGATCTCGAACACGCCGACGGGGCCGTTCCATACGATGGTTCCGGCCGTGCGCAACATCTCTGCGAACATGCGCGCGGTTTCCGGGCCGACGTCGAGGATCATCTCGTCCTCGGCGACGGCGTCGATTGCCTTGTGGGTTGCCGGTGCGTCCTCGCTCAATGCCTTGGCCGTCACGACATCCACCGGCAACGGGATGTCGGCGTCCCGCGCTTGCGCTTCGCTCATCAAGCGGCGCGCCTGCGCGACGAGATCCGGCTCGTACAGCGACCTACCCACGTTGTATCCGGCGGCGGCGATGAAGGTGTTGGCGATGCCGCCGCCGACGATGAGGCGGTCCACGCGCTTGGTGAGGCTGTCGAGCACGGTGAGCTTGGTCGAGACCTTCGAGCCGCCCACCACCGCGACCATAGGCCGTGCCGGGTTCTCCACCGCCGTGGAGAGCGCCTGCAGCTCTGCCTGCAGCAACGGGCCGGCGCATGCGATGGGGGCGAAACGGGCAACCCCGTGGGTCGATGCCTGCGCACGATGCGCGCTGCCGAAGGCATCCATCACGAAGATGTCGCACAGCCGCGCCATCTTGCGCGCCAGGCCCTCATCGTCGCCCTTCTCCCCGTGGTTGAAGCGAACGTTCTCGCACAGGACCGCGTCACCGCCGGCGACCTCTACGCCTTCGAGCCAGTCGCGCTCCAGGCGCACGCGCCGTCCGAGCAGCTGCGACAGGCACTCGGCCACCGGGGCGAGTGAGTAACGCTCGTCGAACTCACCCTCCACCGGTCGGCCGAGATGAGAAAGCACCATCACGCGCGCGCCCGCCTCCATGGCGGTGCGAATGCTCGGCAACGAAGCGCGGATGCGGGCGTCGCTGGCGACGCGCCCGTCCTTGATAGGCACGTTGAGATCCGACCTTATGAGGACCCGACGCCCGCGCAGGTCGAGATCCGACATGTTGGTGACGGCCATGGCGGCGTCTTCGGGCTCAGCTCGCGATCATCAACGCCAGCGTGGTGTCGAGCATGCGATTGGAGAACGCCCACTCGTTGTCGTACCAGGAGCAGACCTTGACTGTGTGCCCGTTCACCACCCGGGTCATGGACGCGTCGTATGTCGAGGAGACGGTCGAGTGATTGAAGTCGATCGACACCAGAGGCCGGTCGTTGTAGCCGAGAATTCCCTTTAGGGTTCCCTCCGAGGCGGCTTTCATGACCGAGTGAATCTCCTCCACCGAGGTCTCCCGGGCGGTCTCGACGGTGAGATCCACCAGCGACACATTGATGGTGGGCACCCGTACGGCGAAGCCGTCGAGCTTGCCATCGAGCTCCGGCAACACCAGTCCCACGGCCGCCGCGGCCCCCGTCTTGGTGGGTATCATCGACTGCGTTGCCGAGCGCGCGCGGCGAAGGTCGGTGTGATAAACGTCCGTCAACACCTGATCGTTGGTGTAGGCGTGCACCGTCGTCATCAGGCCGGCGACGACACCGATCTCGTCGTGCAGAGGCTTGACGAGGGGCGCGAGGCAGTTTGTGGTGCACGAAGCATTGGATATGACTGTGTCGGAGGCTTTGAGCACGTGATCGTTGACCCCGAAGACGATCGTGGCGTCCACATCCTTGCCGCCGGGAGCCGAGATGATCACCTTCTTCGCGCCACCATCGAGGTGGGCAGCCGCTTTTTGCTTGCTGGTGAAAAGCCCGGTGCACTCGTGCACCACATCGACGCGCAACTCGCCCCAGGGCAGCTTCGCCGGATCCCTCTCGGCCAGCACCTTGATGCGCTCACCGTCGACAACGAGCGCATCGCCGTCCACCGACACCTCGCGCCCGAAGCGCCCGTGCACCGTGTCGTACTGCAGCAGATGGGCGTTGGTGGCGGCGTCTCCGAGGTCATTGATCGCAACCACGCGGATGTCGCCGGTCCGTCCCGACTCGTACAACGCCCGCAGTATGTTGCGGCCGATCCGGCCAAAACCATTGATCGCTACATTGATCGCCATTCAAGCTCTCCTGGTGTTGGAATTGCAGAGGCCCCGAGCACCGCGCCACGCGCCCAGCGCACGCGTGCCGCCGCGGGTCGAGGACCCTAAAACCGGGGCCGGTTGCTACGGCCCGCCGCCCGCCGCGGCCGCGCCCTGGCGGGCGGTCAGCAGCTCCTCCACCGCTGCGGCAACGCGCGCGGCCGTGAGACCGTAGTGCTCGAAAAGCTTTGCGGCCGGAGCCGACATGCCGAAGCTATCGATGCCGATGACCTTTCCCGCAGCGCCGACGTACCGATACCAGCAAGCGCTCACCGCAGCCTCGACCGCGACACGCGAGATGACCGCCGCCGGCAGTACCGCTTCGCGGTAAGCGTCATCCTGAGCATCGAACACGTCCGTGCACGGCATGGACACGACGCGTACGCGGCGGCCGCGCTCGGCGAGCGTCGCCGCCGCCTCGGTGGCCAAGGCCACCTCCGATCCCGTAGCGATGATAATGGCATCGGGCTCACCGTTACAGTCCC